>Ga0194063_10002960_pt1 | contig 10298 bp, 8 predicted proteins | sample SepL3720m_MetaG_FD_155459 | JGI IMG/M metagenome (GOLD analysis project Ga0194063, IMG submission 155459) | Anoxic zone freshwater microbial communities from boreal shield lake in IISD Experimental Lakes Area, Ontario, Canada - Sep2016-L373-20m | ecosystem: Environmental > Aquatic > Freshwater >...
TGAAGTGAAGCCGCACCCGGGCCGGAACCTCGCCCTCGTCAAAATGGCACAGCACCGCATCCCGGATCATCGCTTGCAATGAAGCCAGGTCTTTGCCTTGTGTGGAAATCCCGCCGCCGCACGGATCATCCCATGAAGCCGAAAAGCCGCCCGCCTCATCCTCCCCCACCGTAAAAACAATTTCCTTCATCGCCCGGCAATGTCGCAGACAAGCAGGCAATCCGCAAGCCTGAACCGGCGGAACGCTTGGGATATTGCTTGTAAAACGCTTGGCGGATTCCAAGCGTTTTGATTTATGCGCCAGCGCATCCCGCGACATTTCTTGAAGTCTCACAAAATCGAAACGCTTGAAACGCTTGGCGGTTTCCTCAAGCGGAATCAGATTGCCCCGATGCCGCAAGCGGAAGAGAGAACGGGCGAGCCCCCACAAATCTGAGAGAGAGAGTTTCAAAGCCGTCGAAATTTTTAACCGGCTCCGCCATTCCCTGCCATCAAAGGAAAGCGCGAAGCAGGGAACCCGATAGAATCCGCCCGGCTTGCCCGTCCCTCGCCCCGCCGCACCAGCCCGCACTTCCCCTGTCCGGAAGCACAGAAGCCCGCCAGCGGGCATCGTAGCGCAATCCCCATCGGCAAGCCCGGCCTCTCTTTGCAAAAAAATTTGTGACCCCCCTGACCAGTATCGTTGAAGGGGAGGGGGGCGAAAAAAACGACCCCCTCCCCCCGTCTCTGCTTTCCGACTCAACAGATTTGACATTCCCCACCGGACGGGCTTCCTTCTCTCTTGGGCGGGGGGACGCTCATCAGCGTTATCAGGCGTCCGGCCCAAGACCTCTTGAGGTATGCGGCAGATGAGATACCCCCGCCTCTTTCCTGCCAAAGCGTCACCCCATTGATCCGGTCACAAGGCCAGCTTCACCCGCTGAACCGTGCTCGCGCCCTTGCCCGTAATCTTTGCCGTGTTCCTCACGCTCTGCCCGTCCCGCAGTTGCCGGGCAATATCCGCATGGGTTTTCAAGAACTCCGCCCGGTCAACGGCAGACCCGGCCGGCCGACCCAGCTTCACGCCATTGCGCCGGGCATGGGCGAGCCCCGACATGATCCGCTCCCGCAACGTCTCGACCTCCGCCCGCGCCATTTCCGAAAGCAGGGCGAGCATGATCCCCGCCGCAGGATTCCGCTTGCCGGACGGAAGCAAGGTTTCGACTCCCTGAGCGTGCCAGTAAAGGGACACCCCGGAATCCTCCAACGTCTCAACAAACTTGTGCGCGATGCTATTGCGCCGGGCCAGCCGCGACACTTCATGCACCAGCACTTTCTTGATCTTGCCCGCCGCCGCCAAAGCCTCTACCCGCCGCAAGCCCTCCCGCTCGCCTTCATCGGCCCGCCCGGAAACCGTCTCCCGGCAAACCTCGATCACCGCATAACATTTCTGCCGGGCATACTCCTGCAATTCCGACACCTGCCGGGCGGTCTCCTGCTTCATGGTGGAAACACGAACGAGGATAGCGACCGGAACCGCCTTGGATTTTGATTTTGTTTTCATCGGGAAGGATCATGGCACGGTGTATTCAAATTAACAAGTGTTTTCTTGAATACACTTTTCAGACACGCTGAAATCCGCCAATCCCCGGCAAAACCATTGCCGTTTTCGAGCAACCATTTTTTGAATACACTCCCGACGATCATCCTCCGACCTGCCGCGCCGGGTGTGATTTCAAATCGAAACCCGGCGGGAGCCGCCCTATTGCTGGAATTTCCCAGCCGGGCAAACCGATTGTCTGGAGCACCGGCCCACGCTCGCCATTTATCCCACCCCAGAAGACATGAACCCTCGCCGGATTTTTTCGAAAGTTTCTTTTCCTCCTTTCTATACCGGCCAACCCTATTGGCGAAACGTGTCAATGAATCCCCATCAGCCACGCCACCACCGGGAGCCCCGCCCGGCTTTATCATCTTGAGGCCGGGAGATTGGCATCCGTCCGCCCTCCCGCTCGCCCGGACACCAATCCCACAGGGTTGACATTTTCTCTCAATGGCTTTCATTGGTGCCGGAACTCGCCGCAGGCTGGCCAGAGTCATGTTTATCATGCTCCCCAGGCATCCCGGCGGGTTCTTGCTTTATGCAGCAAAGAAGCCGGAACCGCTCCCGCTGCCGTGGTATTCGCGCCGAAAAAAAAGCCCACCACGGACAACCGCGTTGTCCATCCGTCGCCGGGAGCCACTGGAAATGGGGGGAGTCCCTCCCCTTGATGCTCCGCATGATCCCACCGGAAGAATTGAAGCCACGCCGCAGAAACGCCCGCCACGCCCCGGAACCCGCCCGGCGCTGCCGTGATATTCCCGGCGAACCAGAACGCCAGCAACCACCCGCCAGCGCACCGCGCCGAGCCGTCCGGCGTCCGTCCGCTCCTATAGGTGTGTGGGGGCGGATGGATGTCCGTCCGATCAAAAAATCCCCTACAGAAACGGCCCGCAGGTGGAAGAGAGAGAAGGAAATCTCTTTCATTTCTTCGCCTTCTTTCCTTTCGGTTTCAACTGCATCAAATCCGGGAACGTTTCCGCCGCCAGCTTGAGAGATTCCTTCCCGATGTGCGTATAAATCGAACTCATTTCCGCCGAGTTATGCCCGATATGGCTTTGCGTGACCGCCAAAGGAACGCCCGCCGCTTGCAGCAGGGTGTTCGCAGTATGACGCAGGCAATGGAAGGCCAGCCCGCCCCTTGCGCTCTCGACCCCCCGGCCCTTGCCGTGGGTTTTCCGATGCGCTTGCTTTTCTCTCAAGCCGACCCGCCGCAGCAGGTCAACAAACTGGCCGGACAAGTGAGATGTCGAACCGTTCGCACGATGAAAATCGGCAAATGCCTTTGGGTGAACTGGCGCGGCTTTCTCCTTTGCCGCCGTAAGGGATTGAACATGCGTCAGCAGCGGCCCCGCCAGCGATTGAACAACGATCCTCCCTGTCTTTTGCGTCTCAATCCTCAACTCCCGAGCCCGCAAATCCAGATTCCCCCAGGTCAGCACCGCGACATCACCAAGCCGCTGCCCCGTGTAGAGCCCGAAGAGGATCATGCTTTTCCATTCCGCATCCGCCGCGGCGAGCACCGCCCGCAATTGATCAATCGTAAAAACCGGCTTGGGCTTTCGCTTGGCTCCCCGGACGGCATCAACAAATTCAGCCGGGTTGTCTGAGATCAAGCCCTCACGCCGCGCCGACTTGAACACCATCCGCAAAACCTTGATCCGATCATTGACCGAACTTGGCGAAAGCGTCTTCATCTCCTCAGCACGGAAATCAAGCAAATCCTGTTTGGAAAGCTCCGCAATATCTTCGTCTGCCCGAGCGCCCATGAACTCGATCAGTTTTTTTGTGTCGGTATTGTAGGTCAGCAGCGTGGACGGCTCCACCTCATGCGCCTTCATCGCAAGCCAAGACTCCACATATTGCCTCAAGGATTGAACAGCCATCGCCTCCCCTGTGATTTTCAGATGCAGATCCGAAATCACCCGACGAACAAAAAGAGCCGTCCGCTTCTTGGATGCAACCGCCTCGAACCCCTCCGCGACCTCCAACGCCCTCCGCCGATCACGCTCCTTCGCCGGAATCTTCGTTGTCCGCTTGAGCCGACGCCCCAAAACATCCTTGAAGCACGCGATCCAACAAGAAGACTCAGGCCGCCGGATCACGCCAGCCATCAGACGCCCCCCGTTCTTATGCTTTTGGATGTCATTTTCATGGCCTTATGCGTTCCCGTTTTTGCTCCGGGGGACTTGAACAGCCCCATCTAAGGAGAACTGCTTCTCCCCTTGCGAACCAAAACGGGAACACACTATTTACAACGCCAAAAACTGTCAATGTCTTTTTACCTGCATAAACACAGGGTTTGCGGACATCTTCGTTTATTGGCGTGCCCTCCGTGGGGGCAATGGGGGTTCAAGTCCCCCCCCGAGCACTTCTTCAGTCCTCCGCCATCCCGAGGGTTCCGAGGATCCGGTTGAGATCGTCGCTCCCGTAGTATTCGATATGGATGGAGCCCTTTTTTTCTCCGTGCTGGATGACGACGCGCGTGGCCAGCCGGTGGGTTAAAAAGTTCTGGACCCGCAGAACGGCCGGCGCGAGTTCCGGGACGGGGCCGGGTTTCCCGCGTTTCCGCGCGGTTTTTCCGGTCGCGGCAAGTTGGTCGGCGGTGAGTTTTTCGGCGAGGCGCACCGAGGCGCCCTGGCGGACGATCTGCCCGGCGATCAAAATTTGTTCCTCGTGCGACTTGAGCGAAAGGAGGACTTTGGCGTGGCCGACGGTGATCCGTTCATGCTTGAGGAGCGACTGCACGTCGGGCGCGAGGTCGAGCAGGCGCATGGCGTTGGCGACCGACGCGCGGCTCTTGCCGACGCGCTTCGCGATGTCCTCCTGCGTGAGCCCGAAGTCCCCCGAAAGCCGCTGATACGCGGCGGCCTCTTCGATCGGGTTAAGCCCCTCGCGCTGCAGGTTTTCTATCAGCGCGAGTTCGAGAACCTCGCGGTCGGTGGCCTCGCGGACAATCGCGGGCGCCTCTGTCAGAGCCAGCTCTTTGGCCGCCCGCCAGCGGCGCTCGCCGGCGATGAGCTCGAAGTGTCCGTCCACTTTCCGGACGATAAGCGGCTGGATGATCCCGCGCTCCCGGATGCTTTCGACCAGCTCGTGGAGGTGTTCGACCGGGAAATCCACGCGCGGCTGGAGCGGGCTCGACCGGATCCTATCCAGGGGCAACATCTGGATGCGCTCCCCCAGCTCTTCTGCTGGAGCGGGATTGACAACGCGCGTGTTGATCAACGCGCTGAGTCCCTTGCCGAGTGCCTGCTTTGCCATATAATTTTCCGATCTAATCACCGCGCGCCACACGCGACAAGCAGAAGGAGTGGATTTCGGACGGACGGATGATAGTTTTTCCCCATCATGTTTTCTTTTCTTCTGGTGTGGGAGGATGCCGCCGAAAGATCCCCCTCCGGACAAATGGCCATGGACGAGGCGCTGCTGGCCCTGTCCCCGCAGCCCGTGCTCCGCATCTACCGCTGGGCTGCACCCGCAGTCACCTTCGGCTATGCCCAGCGCCATGCTGCGGCCCGGGCTCTGGCCGGCAGCCTTCCGGTCGTGCGGCGGTGGACCGGTGGCGGCACGGTTTTCCATGGTTCGGATCTGACGCTCACCCTCGCCGTGCCGGCTCCGCATCCGCTCTGCTCCGAGAGCCCGGAGAGGATCTATCGCGGGGTTCATCAGGCCCTGCTGCCGGCGCTTCGGGAGAAGGACGTCCGCCTTGCCGCTGCGGAGGACTGCCGCGCGGGTGCCGCATGCTTTGAGAGCCCCGCCCTTCACGATATTCTCTGCGGCGGAAAAAAAATCTGCGGCGGGGCCTTGCGGCGCGGCAGGGCGGGAGTTCTGTATCAGGGTTCGCTGCACCGGGAGCTGCCGGCCGCGCTGCTGGCGGCGGCCCTTGCGGATGCCCACGCGCCCTTCCTTCCCGGCCCGGAGATCGAGAACAAATCCTCGCACATCGCCCTCACAAAATATTCGACTGACGCGTGGAACGGGATGCGTTGAGCCCGCCCGGGGCCCTGGATGCCGCTTCCGGGGAATTTGCTCGGGAGGAGACTCGAACTCCTAATCCTTGCGGAACCAGATCCTAAGTCTGGCGCGTCTGCCAATTTCGCCACCCGAGCTTGTTTATTTACACTATTTTACAAAATCCATACCGGAAACCACTTCAGACATCCTGACCACACCCGGAGAAAATGAAAGGGCGAGGAAAACAGATGACCCCATTCGAGACGACCATCTGCGTCCACACGGGCGGGACGCCCGTGCCCCCTGTCCCTTCTCGGCACACCTCATTTCCTTCCACGTCAGGATGTCTGCATTTTCCTTGGTGCAAGGATTGCTGCAAGAGTTTTTTGGAAAAGAACTGAAAAAGGGGCGCATCTCTGATGGCAATAACAGCGTATGGGAACGGGCGTCTCGCCCGTTTGGAGGCTGCCTTTGCAAGCGCGGGCGAGGCGGGGTTATTCGCTGGCGGGCCTGCGCTTCGGGCGGTGGCGTGGGGCCGGCTCGCGGGTGAGAAGCTCCCAGAGCGGCCCGGAGTGGTTGCCCATTCTTTTGAGCATCTGGATCGTGCTTTCGCACGAGTCCGGCGGGAAGATGATGTAGTGGATTGCGCGGAACGCGTCCTCGAGGGTTTGATGCAGCCAGGCCTGCTCGACGGCGGGAGAGATGTAATAGACCGGAGTGATGAGATCGTGGCCCGGCGCGATGATCCCTTCGCGGATGGCCAGGTTGAGCAGGGGGGTGCCCGGCAGGATGCGGATGCCGAGAAAGACAAAGACCGGCGTCTTCCGGAGCGCCTTGATGTTGGCGATCCCCTCCGCCACGGTTTCGCGAGTCTCGCCCGGGCCGCCGAACATGATGTAATGGGCGACAGGGATCCCGTGATCCAAGAGCAGGTTGTTCGTCGCCTCCACATCGGCCCACGAAAAACTTTTGCCCATGTGCTTGAGGGTGGTGTCCGTGGAGGCATCGGTGCCGAGTTCGACCGCCTGGAGGCCGGTGGATTTCATGAGCGCGACGATGTCGGCATCGAGGTTGCCGGGCTTGAAAAATGCGGTCCATGGGGTGCGGAGGTTGCGGCGGGAAAGCTCCGCGACCACCGCGCGGTAGTGGCCCTCGTCGTCGTTGAAGACGGAGTCGGTGAAGTGAAATTGCGTGGCATGGAAGCGGGAGGTCAGAGATTCGATTTCGTCCGCGACGTCGTTCGGATTGCGCGGGCGCAGACGGCGTCCCTCGAGGTAGGGGTAGGTGCAATAGACGCAATGGTGGATGCAGCCGCGCTTGCTCTGGATCCCGGCGAGGCCGCCGCTCTCGCGGTAAAATTCCATCAGTTCAGGCTGATACCATGCGGAGCGGATGTCGTCGCCGGGGATCAGGGATTCCGAGCGGATGCAGGCTGTCTCCGGGAAGCGTCCGGCCGCGGCGTTGTCCGCAAATTCGACGATCCGCTTCTCTCCCTCGCCGACGATTCCGTAATCGGCGCCGGTCTCCAGGAGGATGCGCTCCGGGAGGATCGAGAAGCCCGCGCCGCCGAGCAGGATCCTGGCGTCGCTCACTTCGCGGAGCGCGGCGACGAGAGCGGTCACGTCCGGGATGTAGCGCTTTTCGTTGAGGAGGTTGACATTGTCGATATTGCGGATCGAGATGCCGATGAGGCTCGGTTTCTCTGCGGCGACGATCGCGAGGACGTCCGCCTGCGGCTGGTAGAGCAGGTCGAGCGTGAGCACCTCGTGACCCGCATCGCGGAGCGCGGCGCCCACCATGCTCATCCCGAGCGGATAGACCGGATAGGGTGAGGTGGCGGTGTTCGACGAGATGAGGAGAATTTTCATGCCGGTGGCACCGGGGTTTTCCAGCCGCGATTGCGGGCCGGGCGGATCCGCTTGTAGGTGCCGTCGGCCCGCTCCTTGTCCAGCACATCGATGTAAAGTTTCGCCATCCGCACCTCCTTGCTCTGGTCGCGATAGAATTCCTCCCATGCCCACTCGTTGAGCTCCTCGAGTTTTTCGATGCTCATCTTCGCCGGCTGGAAGACGACGTTGTCGCCGGTGTAGCGGATCCAGTCGTTGTGGAGGACGCGGCCGGCGCGCTCCATCTCCGCGCGCACCGGGGTGTGCGGGAAGGGGGTCATGATCGTGAACTCGGCGAGGTTGAGATCGATTTCGAGGAGGAAATCCAGAAGCCGCCGGGTGTAATCCTCGTCGTGTTCGTCGCAGCCGAGAATGATCGTCCCCTCGACGCCGATCCCGCGCTCCTTGAGCCGCTTGACCCGCTTGCGCATGAAATCCGAAGTGTCCACGATCGCCTGGTAAACATACCAGCACCCGGCCGCGGCGGCGAGGTCGAGGATCTCGTCGTCATCCTTGATCGGATGCGAAATCCACTTCTTTTTCAGCGGCGCAATCGCCTTGAAGAGCGCCTTCTCCCACTCGTCATCCTGCGCGAGCGAGTTGTCCACGAAGAAGAGGCGGTTGTTGTCGATCTTCGAAATCTCCTCCGCCACGGCGTCCACATCGCGAAACCGGAACTGCCGGCCGCCGAGAAACTGGGCGCAGCACGGGAAGCAGTTGAACCGGCACCCGCGCGAGGCGTGGATCAAATCCACCATCTGCACGCCGCGGAAATTGTAGCGCGGACGGTCGAGAATCTCGCGCCGGGCGTGCCCGATTTTGTCCATGGCCGGATGGTCGTGGAAGTGGTTGTAGAGCGGCTTGAGGCGGCCGGCCCGGAAGTCGTCGAGCACCTCGTCGAAGCGGCCTTCGACCTCGCCAAGGTAGACCGCGTCGGCATGCTGCATCGTCTCCTCGTGGTGGAGCATCGTGCCGATGCCGCCGAAGATCACCGGGACTCCAAGCGCGCGATAGCGGTCGGCGATTTCCCAGGCGCGCGGCATCTGGCAGGTGAGCATCGCGGAGATCGCCACCAGATCAACGTCGGCGGCGATTTCCAGCGGCTGGACGTGCTCGTCCACGAACGTCAGTTCGATGTCGCGCGGAACGGCGGCCGCGAAGCAGATCGGGCCGTGCGGGGGGAGATGAAACTCCGGCTGGTGCCGCAACTTCGGCCATTTCGGGTAGATGAGTTTCATGTTCATTGGGCTGGTTCCTCGGCTGGTGATGTGAGATTCGGGATGAGTTGGGAAAGGCGGGGGCAGGCGGCTGCGAGCGCGGCGAGGCGGGAGAGAAGCGGCGGCGAGCCCGCGGTCACAAAGGCCGCCACGGCGGATCCGGCGTCGGCCTGGACGACGAGCATGGCGGGGGCGTCCCCGTTCTTGATCAGCAGCGAAGCGGCTTCCAGGGCGTCTGCCAGCGGCGTGCCGGCGCTGATCAGGCAGAAGAGCGGCCCCTGAAAACCGAAATGAATCGCCGCCTCGCCCAGCGCGGCAGTCGGGAGCGTGCAGACGAAGAGGTTGCCGCGCGCGAGGATGCGGCCGGATTCGACATAGTCCTTGAAGTAATCCGCGTTGGCCGCAAGCGGGCCTTCAAACCCCGCGCCCACGATGCCAAACTCATGACGGACGTCCTGCGAATATTCCACGCCCGCGTCCTGCAGCGCGAGCTCGCAGGCGCAGCAGGCCATCCGGAAAACCGGATCGAAACGCCCGAAACGCTCGATTTTTTTTCGGAAAAGCGCGTCCACCGAACCGCCAGCCCCTGCGGTCGCGGAATCCGCGCGGGAGCAGGTTTCGCCATGGCGGATCCGGCCGTGGGCGGCGGCGGTGATCCAGCCGATGCCCGGAGAAAGGCCATGAGACTGGGCGGGAGCGGGCCGGACGGCAGCCGACTCGGGGCTCATCCCCGAAAGTTGCGATCCACAGGGGGAACGGGCGTCCCGCCCGTTTGGAGACTGGCTTTCGCATCGGAGCGATGTGCCGCACACGGGCGGGACGCCCGTGCCCCCTGGGAAGAGCCGGGAACTTGCGCCTTTCTCAGATGCGGCCGCCGGCAGGGCGAGGGTGAGGACGAGCGCTGCGTTGATGCCGCCGAAGCCGGAGTTCGTTGTGAGGGCCGCGCGGAAGGCAGCCGGCGGGAGAGGTGTGGGACATTCCGTGACCCACCCAGATGCGGAGGCGTCCGGGTGCCGGAGGCCGACGGTCGGGGGCACGACGCCCTCGGAGAGAGCGCGGAGCGAGAGGAGGATTTCGATGAGGCCGGCCGCGCCGAGCGTGTGGCCCAGCGCCCCCTTGACCGAGAAAACCGGGAGGGCGGAAAACAGGCTCCGGAAGGCCGCCATTTCCATGGCGTCGTTGTAGCCGGTGCCGGTGCCGTGGGCGGAGACGAAGGCGATCCGTCCGGGCGCGACGCCCGCTTTTTCCATGGCCAGCCGGCTGGCGCGGGCAAGTTGCGCGCCCGAGGAGTCGGGCCGCGTGGCGTGCGTGGCATCGTTCGAGAACCCCCACCCCGCGACCGCGCCCAGCACAGGCCGATGCCCGCGCGCGGCACAGGCTTCCGACATGAGAAGCGCGACGGCAGCCGCCTCGCCGAGATTCAGGCCCTGGCGGTCGCGGTCGAACGGCCGGGCGCCAGCGGGATCCAGCGCGTTCATCGTCGCAAACCCGGCATAGACGAACTCGGAGACGGCATCGCATGCGACCACGAGCACGGACTCCTCTTCGCCCGAGGCGATCAGGGCAGCGGCCTGGGCGACCGCGATCGTCGAGGACGCGCATGCGGCGGAATAAATCCGTCCGCGTCCGAGCCCGCAGAGCGCGCGGAGTTTTTCGAGC
>Ga0194063_10002961_pt1 | contig 10293 bp, 3 predicted proteins | sample SepL3720m_MetaG_FD_155459 | JGI IMG/M metagenome (GOLD analysis project Ga0194063, IMG submission 155459) | Anoxic zone freshwater microbial communities from boreal shield lake in IISD Experimental Lakes Area, Ontario, Canada - Sep2016-L373-20m | ecosystem: Environmental > Aquatic > Freshwater >...
TTATAATACTAGATATTTTTTATATTTTAAGTAATTAATTATATAACTTTTTAATGCTTTTTCATATTTAAAATTTAGAGAGAAACAATGATTCCAACAATTTTATTCGTATATTATACTATATAACCTATAACATACAAAATGAATACACATTTTTACCATGTATTGGATAAAACCTTTGATATTATTTGGATTATTATTTATATGCTTTATTTTGGTATCGCGTTTGGCTTATCCACTCAGGCTCCTAAATGGTTATCTTTTTTTGACTTTTTAATTAAGGTTTTCATATCTGCTTTTTTAATAATACGGTTTAACCCATACAACCAAATTCACTTCTCTAATTTAGACCAAAAAATAGCATTCAGTGCAGGATTCTTTGTTCTAGCAACAACGCTAACCACCAAAATCATGAGTGTTTATACCCACGATTTAATAGCCAAAACAACCCAAAAAAAAGAAGACATTTTGGGCCGCCTAAGTACTTTAGAAAGTAGTTTTGGAAACCAGTCGTTATATTTTAATTAGTAAAGCTTATAATTAATTGTCTTTTCCAAATAAAAGAAGAGAGAAACAGAAACATAACCAATTAATTTTTTTAATTCTTTGGAATCCTTTTCGTTTCTCTCTAATATATTCTAATAATCTTAAAATGTTAATGGAATCGTTTTGAAATTCCAAACTTATTTGTTCTCTTTTCCAAACAAAAGAAGAGAGAAATCAAAAAGAAATCCAATAATTTTAAAATACTTAATATCTTTTGGCGGTTTTGTTTGCTTTCCTGGATGGCTTTTTCTTGGAGGTCTTGGTCTTTGGATGGAAGTTAAAAAATACACGCAAGTACGATAATATATCCTTACTTATTGTTTTATCTTCCTCATATTCCGCATCCTCCTTCACAATACAAGTGTAATTATAAGTTAGCATACGTTTGAGTAGGTCTTCTTCCTCCTGTAAACCGTAATCTAATATTCGGCTATTTGTTAACCTACTAATCATATCACTATAATCAATGTCGTGTTTATAAGGTTTTACGTAAATATAATACACATTATCATGCGACATTTCCGGAAAATAATTGTCATCTAAAAAACAAATCTCCGCATTGGACGGAATTTTTGTATTGCTGCAATTTAATAAATCTTTATGGCTTTTTTCATGACTAGTTCTGTTGGGCTCAATTCTTTTACCATTTACCTTAAACGCACACACTATTTGGTCAAATAAATTGTATTTTAATTTCGACTCAAAATAATGAATCACCTGATGAGCCCAACTCTTTGGGCCTTGATTATTGGTGTATATCATCACCTTCTCACAAGACCCATTTATTTTTTTTGTCTTTAAGTAATTTAAAATATTATATATGTTTGGTCTTAAAAACTCTGGATACAAATCCAAAATGCGATTGAAATCGTCTTGCGTTAATTTTACAGAACTTGTTTCTCTCAGTTGCCTACTTAAACATCCCCAAAATATACCAAATTCTACAAAGTATCCTAAGGTTTCATCTAAATCAAACACAACTACTTTCATTTTTTTGACTTGTGTATTATTTATTTATGTTAATACTTTTAATAACACAATTTATTGTATTCATACATTTTTCACCCCGGCGTCACATGGTCAATCGCTTGAAGCAGGATTTGTTCTTGACTTGTCAACTTCTGGAAAAGCAAACACTCGTCCATTTTTATTTGAAAGTACTTTGGAATAAACCCAAACCCTTTACACACGATGAAAACGCCGTCGTCCGTTATTTTTATTTCACAAAAGAGTGCACCTCGATTTAACTCGATATTCGATGGATCCACTAACGAAATCCACCGTAAATACGTACCATATTTTAAGTCATTCATCTCGTCCACGAATTTATAGCCTTTTAACTTTTTTAACAATTCAAGGGTTTCGGATTTGGGCAATTCCAACTGTTTTAAAATACTTAATATCATTTCCATTAAAGTTTTGGAGGTATAATTGAACAAAAATTCGTTGGAGTCATCGTCCAATGCCTTTAGTAATTTATTCGAACTCATTCTTGCTTTATATAAAATCTATTTTTAATTTTAAATATATTTTATATAACTACTTTCATTATTTTTTATTACAAACCCATCTCAAACAAGTCGTTGTAATCTTTTATCGGTTCCATCTCGAATAAATCGTTAAAATCTTCCACTAACATAACAACTACCACCGGTTCCGGTTCCATCTCAAATAATTCGGTACAATAATCAACGGGGTTTTTTTCTACATCAAAGTCATGTTCAAACAACACGTCATACTCAGCGTTAGACTTTTTACCACCACCAGCAAATAAATTGAATGGATTTAACCATGACAAGTTGGACGCCAACAATGACTCGTCTGTTTTACTAGTTGGCATTGAAATTGAAGTGATAACAAGCAGAATATGGCACATCCTTGCGGTTACATCTTTTAAATGACAAATATTTTGGTCCAAAAAAGATGTCCTTACAAATCCTTCTATTTTTTGATGTTGATGTTGTGGCATTAATTCTCTTAATCTAGTAATAGCATTATCAATGCTATTTACCATCACGGTTCCGTCCGCGTTAACATCGATATCACGATACCAATTCGATGGGTCAGTTAATGGAGATTTATTTGGTCCTCCATCATAATTAAAATAAACTTCCAGAAAGTCCTGAAACTTAGTGTCATATTCGATGTCACATTCGGCTGTTACAACTACAAGAATATAACTCGACCCGTCAACATCTTCTTTTTTACAAATAATTTTACCTGACCCATTTCGTAAACTCCCTTTTAAATAATTTTCTGAATTCAGTGTTTTTTTTGATATTATAGAAATAGCTTCTTTTATACTATTTGCGGTAAGTTGGGCTGAGGTTAGCGTGTCGTCGAGGTCTTTAACCTCTATGACACGCTTTTTGGGACGAATGTTTTCAAGTAGTTTTTCTTTATTACTGTGAACGTCGAATTCCGAATTTGGGTTTTTTCCTTTATACAAAAAAATATTAAAAGGTTTACCAAGGTCCAATTCTTGAAAAGTCTCGTCATTACAATTATTTTCATCAACATTCTCAGGTGTAACCGTCTCATGCACAACTTCGGCTACTTCAATATTACCGTTTTTAGACTTATTTGTTTTCTCGTAATTTTTTGGGTTTACTAGAGCAACGTAATGGGCCCCGCCATTTATGTTCCTAAAAAGAAGATAAATAGTCTTTTCTGCAACAAATTTTTCGTTATTGCTGGACCTTGGACTAAATACCAGTTCTTGAGACACATCTCGAAACACTGATTCCATCCGTATTATTACATTTGTATGATACAAATCGGCCAATACCTGTGCTGGACCATCATCAGGCTCAGTCCATTCATATGAATCGGCTTTTCTCTTTTTTTCATCGGATGTACCTTGGTTGAGCCAATTTTTAACATTACTATACACCCCATTTTCTTCCACCGGGGTTGGCGGGAGGTCTTTTTTGTTTTTACCGAAGTCTGATTGATTCAGAGATTTTATATAAGCAATGTAAGGGTTATAGAACTCATTAAACCTATCCTTGCCTTTTATTTTCTTACATATTTGCAATAGTGTTGCGTTTAAAATTGTAAATGTTATTTCTGAAATATTTCTGACGCCCAACAGTTTCATGAGGTCAGCGTCTTCTAAATCGTCAAACTTATTAAATTCAGGCAATTTAATGCCATATGCGAGAACTTTTTCGGGGTGCATATTTTGTTCATCACTTTCATCAAAAAACAGGTTCACCTCATCTAGTTGTTTTTTTACAATCTTATTCTGAAACAGTTTGTCTAACGCTTTCATAATTAAGTACCTATCTTTGACTTTAAAAAACGTAGATAGCCCTTTTCTCTTGCCCTGATAAGTTTTTACAGTATAAGAATATACAAATTGTACCAAATCGGTTTCAGTTCCATTATCACGTTTGTCCATAATCGGCTTAATTATTTTTTCTTGAATCCAGGTATTTAACAAATTTGAGTCCTTTTGGTTTTCAGCTGGAATAAACTTGAAAAAGCTGTTATCTTTGAACCACTTTCCTTCTCTTTCTAATAAATAATATGCAGAGGCCGAGAAACATCTCCCATCTCCTAAAACATCCACAATGGTTGCATCATAATTTAAATCATTGGCTCTTATTGATGAAATAGTTGGTAAAAATTTACAAGTAATTTTGTTATAGTATCTTCTTTTTTCTTTGCTTTCAGACCATTCTACATCATATATCCGCACAACATCTTTTTTAACTACCTTGATTTTATCAGGAGGTGCAATGTACTCCTTTAAGACTTTTAAGCTATCTGAAACATTTGAATAATACAATGAACCCTTCTCTGGCACAAAAGGTTTAAAAAAATCGGCTACTGGCGTGTATAGATTTTTTCCAACCCATGTATTTGGTATGTATTCATCCGTAAAATATTGTACATTTCTCGCAATTATGTAATCATATGAGGTTTCGTACGCGGCTTGTTTCGCTAGTTCCGCATCTTCATCCTCTAAATTTTTAATATAATCATCATCTTCCTTTTGTTCACGGGCTTTCATCCTGGCGGCATATTCTTCATCGGTTTCGCCTTTTAAATGACCCCATTTTTTATGATATTCTTTGGTTTCTTCATCGTCCCCTTTTTTTGAGAATGATAGTTTTTTTCTATTAGCTCGGTCTTCCTCGTCTTTATGTTCTTTTTTGTCTTTTTTGTCTCTTGCGTTTGCCGCGGTTATTTCTCTTGTATATCGGAGCCATCGTTTGGGTTCTTTTGCGGTTTCATCTGCGGCAGCATCATTCGCATTATCGGCGGCAGCCTGTTTTTGTTCTTCTGATTCTATATTCAGAAAATCAGACCCAAAATTACTTTCAGCAAAAGAAGACCCAATAGGAATTTGTTGGCCGAGGTTGGCATAAAAGTCTGAAACCCCTTCCTGACCTTGGCCTGTTAAATCAATTCCCCAACGACTACCAATATTTTCAAACAAACCCAGCGGACGATCCAAATCAATAACTCTACCAGAATTAGGGTCAAATATTTCCTCAAAACCATGGTATGTATTCGGCTTAAATGATTCCGCGTTTTCATACATGAGTTGTTCTGGTCCACCTTGTGGTCCGCCTTTCCAGTATATTTCTTTAATAACTCCTCCAGATTGCATAAAAACCGGTATTTCTTCTTCCTCCTCAAACATTTTAGTATATTCATTAAATCCTCCAGATTGCATAAAAACCGGTATTTCTTCTTCCTCAAACATTTTATCATATTCTTTACAATCTGGCAAAACTTGTATTGCGTTATTATTTGTAAATGGGCCTGGTATAGGGCCTGTTCCTGGTATAGGGGTTACGCTTGAAAGACCTGTTACTGGGGTTGTTGAGGAGGCTACAGGGACTGTTTTTGGTACAGGGGTTGAAAGACCTGTTACTGGGGTTGTTAATGGGGGTACATGGACTCTTCCTGTAATTGTTGAAGCGGCTTCATTAGTGACTTGAGCATTCGGGACTACTATCGGGAGGGCGGCTGTTGTGTTTGTTGTTGTTTCTGGGGAACCGTTTACGGTATTAGTTATTCCAAGACTTTGCTGCGGGGCTGTTTGCTGCGGTGCTGCGGTTGGTTTATTGATTATTCCTGGGGGATTAACTGAAAGCTCTTCTGAGGCTGCTTGTGAAAGACTTAGTGCGGGAACTTCTGGGGGGAGGGTCGTTCTCATTGAGGCCCAATCCAGTGGTTTCGCTGGTACCTGTAGCACCATTGGCGGTGCGGTTGGCAATCTAGGGTCCGGTAGATGAGGGAGTGGTATCAACGCAGGGGAAAAACTTGTACTGTTTTTAACGATAATCATAAATTTAAACAAAAGTTTGACCGCAATTGCACTGTCAAACACCATCATAAAATAAGAAATCATATCACTATAACCATGTTCTCTAAACCCGCCGCCAATGGTCTCAAGTTGTTGTACCAAAATTATCGCGTTGGCATAAATTGCGGTTGGGTTTTTAGAGTTTTTAATAAAAAAATCAACAAAATATCTCAAGACGTCTGTAACACCTATTATATACCTCGACCTGTTAACCAAAAAATTGTACAAAATTAAACATATTTTAGATATAAAACTAATGAAAATATTAAAATCATAACCGGTTTTCCCAAAAGATTCTCTTGTTCTTTCGTCAAATAATTTTTTTTTAAGTTTGACGGCCTCTTCATTTTCCTTATGTAGTTTATTCATTCTGGCGGCGGCTTCTTCATCCAGCCTTTTTAATTCTGCTAGTCTCAATCTATATTCTTCGTATTTTTTTGCGTCTTCAAGTAATTTTAGTTTATTTAATTCCGATAATATCTTTGCTTTTTCAGAATCTCTTAAAATTTTTTCCTTTTGCGTATCTAACAGAATTTGAAATGATTTCGTATCCATGTCTACAAGCAATCGTTCTATTTTGTTTTGCATTTCGTTCAGAAACTCAAAATCTTCTTTGTTTTTTACAGAATCTTGTTTAGTTGAAAAATCTCTGATTATTTTAATATATTCAATCGCTAAGGTAATGTCAGTGCCAAAGTTACTATACAAATTACTTGCGTTTGCCAACCCTATTTTTTCGTCCACTTTAACCAGAAGGGCCCGCAAATCCCGTCTAAAGTATTCAATCCCATCTGACTGAATTTTCATTTTCTCTTTGTCTTTTTTACTGTTATAATTGGTTTTCAGTGTGTCCATAGACACCTCTAAGTCTGTTAAAAACTTGTTTGTATCTGTTACAAATTTTCCAACTTCCTCTCTATAAGTTGCGACGTCTATACCCAGGTCGTGTTTAGATTTTTCTAAAAAATTAGTTACCGTGACACATTGACCCTCGTATTCTTTTTGAGACTCGCGGGCTAAACCTATTAAACCATAAAACATTTCATGAAATACAAAAATATATTCCCCTGCGGTTTCGAAATTTATTTTACCATTTAGGACATAAAGTTGGCCCGTCAATCTATTTACATCATCTTTGGTTTGTTCCGCTTTTAAACGTAGGCTATTTAAATAACGTGTATCCTCTAAAAGTTCTGACGTTTCTTTGGTTTTAATTTTTTTTAAAATTTCTTCAAGTTTTGTATTTTGTTCTTTAATAAACACGTCTGTTGATAATGTCACTTTATTAATTTGTATGAACACGTTAAGACCCTCAATATTGCTTCCAACCTTATTGTATTGGTCTATTTCGTTGGCTGTCGCGTTATGTACCAGGCCAATTAACTCTTGTGCTCTACTATAAGACTTCATAGATTCTGATTCACTTTGTGTATCAATAGATTTATCCAATAATGTAATGTGAGATGAAGCCTCCGTTTTTGCTATTTGGGTGTTTAAAGTCGCTTCTCCTATTGAAGCTTTACTTAGAAATTGTAATTCGAGTTTTTCCAAAAATATTTCGTGGTCCTTATAAGATTTATCCGTTTTAATCTCCAAATTCAAATTTTCAATAAAGTCATACACATTATTTAAAACAAATGACATATCACTTTTATCAATGCCCTTTTTTTCAGCAATTTTATCCATAATGACTATATATTCTTTGGTCTCTTCTAATAATTGTGTTGCGTTTTCCAAAACCTTATTGAGGTCTTTTTCTGTTGAAAGGCTCTCCTCAAATATTCCCAACTGTTCAGAATATTTTTGGGATTTGACAGTTAATTCTGTAATTTCAGTTGTTAGAGTTTCAAGACGAGTTTCTAAATTAATATTAGTATTTGCTTGAGCGTCTTTTATATTTTTAAACTCAGTGTCTGAAGTGCAGGTTTTAATAAGATTACCATATAAATCATTAACAACCAGTAATGTATATGTTATACTTTGTATAGTATTTGTATCTTGGCTATGCTTGAGTTCAGTAAAAATTTGACTATTTATTTGTTTTACATTTTCAAGTCTGAGTTCGTTCGCAAAGTGTTTTTCAAGCCTAGAAATTTCAGTTTTTTCGTATTTGACCCACTCCGTAGTGGTTTCAACAAAATCTCGATAACTGATGTCGGTTTCCGATAATACATCGTCTTGTTTCTTCAACACAGATTCAAGGGTTTCTAACGAAGCGTATCGTTCACGTATCATTTGTTTTTGACCAGCAGGACTCTTCTTAGTTGAGTAATCAGAGAGAATCTTGGCGTCCTTTAACGCACTAACAGACTTTTTATGTACGGAGAATAACAATTTTTCACGTTCTTTAATTTTATTCTCTAAATCTGTTAGTCGAACTTTATTTTCGTTTACTAAAGCACTATGAGGATTTTCCTTTTCCGGACCCAATATTTCACCAATATTTTCTACTATAATCTCAAGGGTTTCAATAAAGTCATTTATTTGAAGAACCGATGATTTTTCCTTCTCTATATCCATATATGTTGTTTCAATCGGAACCGATTGAAACATTTCATGTAATTCTGTTGTAATGTCAAGAAGATCACGATTTTTATACATTATTCTTACGTTTGGATTCAGATAAACCTCTTTACGATTTAACTGATAATCGCTAATAAATTGTTGTTGGTTTTTATTTAATACATCGAGCTTACCACTCTTCTCATCCTCATTGGCCGTGGCTGTAATTAAGGTTCGTTCGGAATCAAACGCATCTGTTGCATTTTTATAATCCTCTTTAATAATTTCGTCTTTTTTGGTTAAAACCTTTATATCCAAGTTTTTATGTCCTATGTAATTGTTTAAATCTTCGCAAGATGTGGCCGATTGTGTTTTTTTAGCTTCTGTTTCATTATTCTTGGTTAGTAAAATAACATTTATATTTGTACGTAAGGTCATTAATGCTTCAGATTTGGCCTCCATTTCCGCCGCCAAATCTGTTAATGAGCTAGCTTCACCCTGAATAAAGTCATTAATTCCCGTTTCAACCTTAATAATATCTGGGTTTTTTCGAAACTCTGGAAAGTATTGTTTACTTGTTTCATAGTAAGCATTTAAAGCTGTTTTTACGTTTTCTAAAGATTTTCTTGCCAAGTTCAAATTTTCTTTAAAATTAACATAATCATTCGGGATTGTCAACACGGTGTTTTTTAACTCATCGCTTTTTTCTTTTGCCACACCGAGGGTCTCATTTATAGTAGTTAATCTTGAGTTGCCTTGCTGGGTCTGAAACCATTGGACACTTGCTTCTGCGTCTTTTATGTCAGGATATATGTCCTCGCCACTAATCTTATTAATTTCTTTTAAGGTATTAATATATTCTTGAGTTATATGTTGAATTTCCTCGGTAAAATATTCTTTCGGTTCATCATAAAAATGTATTGGAGTTTCTATATTTATTTTTAAAGCGTCCGCTTTTTCAGTTAATAATCGTCTTTCAGCTATTAATGCGTTCAATTTTGCGTTTGGAATAGATAAATCCTCATCTTTTTGAACATTGATTTTATTTGTTTCCTCCACGGTAAGGACTACGTCTTTAAAATTATCATCATATTCATTATTAATGTTCTTGACCAAATCACTAAAATCCTTTATTGTAACTGGGTCCGGGGTTTTTTCTGTTATTTGTTCAATTGTATCATGCGAAGTTGTGATCATGTCATCGATAAGTTTTTTTCTGTCCTGCACATTCTTCTCTGCTTGTATTTCTGCTCTTTTATTAATCACTCTGCTATTTATTTTTGTCGACTTAGTATCTATTGCAATTGAATAAAGATTGCTATCTTCTTTGGCATGGTCATATATATTTTTTACTGCGTTTTGAGTATTTATTCGTTCGACAGCTTCATCCCGAAATTTTTGAAGTTCTTGTAGGTTTTTGTTAAACGACCCCAAGTATGTGTCGTCGTCCAGTTCGGCCACGTCAAGTTCTTTAAGTTTATTGGTTACTTTTAATTTAAAATCGTTTGTGTCCTTTTCAGCGGTGTCGAGATTGGTTCGATGTGTTGTTAAACTATTATTAAATCTTTCATACATTAATTCAGCCTCCTCAATAATGTTTGTGTTCGCCGATGCGTTTCTAAGCGATTCAATGCCAGCGGATAATAAATTCAGAATATTTTGTCCGGCGTTCAAGTTTACGTCGCTCTCTTTTTCTGGAAAATTCTCCTCAAACACAGTGTTAAATTTGTTACTTATATTTGTTATGTTTAGTTCGTGTATTTGTTTTTTTATATGCTCGTCATCGGCAATGTTTTTTTCATTTATTTGAAGCTTGATTTTTTCCTGAATTTCACGTATGATTTCTTTTTGGGTTTTGATAAATGTTATGGTAACAGTTTTAATTTTTTTTTTTTCTTCGAGTTCATTATCCCCAAGTATAC
>Ga0194063_10002963_pt1 | contig 10288 bp, 10 predicted proteins | sample SepL3720m_MetaG_FD_155459 | JGI IMG/M metagenome (GOLD analysis project Ga0194063, IMG submission 155459) | Anoxic zone freshwater microbial communities from boreal shield lake in IISD Experimental Lakes Area, Ontario, Canada - Sep2016-L373-20m | ecosystem: Environmental > Aquatic > Freshwater...
CCTTACCGTGAGTGCCGTCCATTCCCCCAGATATTGTAAATGTTTCTTATGGGGGCAATGGGAGGGGCGGATAGAGAGACGGGATGTTTAAAAGTAGTGAGGCAGGGGGGTAAATGACCAAATAGTCCTGCTCTGAAAGATGCCTTTTCCAACTGATTAATAAATGGGCGGGGACGTGTTTAAGTCTGTATTGTCTGGCAATAAACTATAGATAGAGTGTTTTTAGCTTTCCGGGCGATTCTCCGGGCGATTCTCCGGGCGATTTGAGGAAAATAGTGGGATTTTCGGCTGTATTAAAGTTGTAAGATGCTGATTATGAGCCTATTGCAAAAGCCAGAATTTGGGCGGGTCTTTAGGTGGGCTTGACATGGTGGGGGTCACAGGTTCGAGTCCTGTATTGCCCACCAGCCTTCGCTCTGCGCCCTGAAGGGCTCTCGGCTCTCGGAAGGGCTTGAGTTACGGATGGTCTCCGACCATGCAATCTCCATTGCCTTACACTTATCCGTCCTGCCATAATCCCGACCTATGCATATAAATCTTAACGGCAGGAAGAGGAATGACCCCTGTCCATGTGGGAGCGGAATTAAATTTACAAAATGCTGTATTGATAACCCTCTCAATCTCTTCCCCCATCATGTCCCTGAACGGAAGCATAAATGGCATTCGGAAGAAGTTATGGAACTTCCAACGAGTAAGAGACCGAAATGGCTGGCTGAGGTGCTTTCTCTTGTGTCAATCCCGACTCCCATATCCTTAACCTGAATCCTAACCATCCCTCTCGCCACCGAACTCACTCTGGCTTCAGCCTTGTTCACTTTGGCGTGTTTGACCACGTTCAACAACTGGAGAAGTTTTTTCGGCGTTTCCTTCAAGGCCGCTAGATGCCCGCATCTTCCGTCGCCGTCGGCTCAGACGATCCCGGCGGAGAGCTTTCCTGCGGTTTGTGGCTCGCGGTGAACTCCCGGATTAGCGCATAGCCGACGGCCAATAGGACCGGCCCCAGGAATAGCCCTATGAACCCGAATGTGAATATTCCGCCCAGTGCTCCCAGCAGGACGATGATGAACGGCAAATTTGAATCGCGACTGATCAGGTAAGGGCGCACGAGATTGTCGATGCCGCTGATGACGAAAAATCCCCATGCGGCCATGAAAACGCCCCATCCTGCCTGGCCCTCATGGAACAACCACAGTGCGGCTGGGATCCAGACAAACGGCGGTCCCGCAGGAATCAACGCCAATAGAAATGTAAGCAATCCCAGCAAGAATGGCGACGGAACCCCCGCCGCCCAAAACCCGAGCGCCGCCAGAATCGCCTGCGTCAACGCCGTGCCGATGATGCCATAGACGACGCTGCGGACGGTACTGCCTGCGACAGACAGAAGGCGCTGCGAAACGTCACCCGCGATGCGGTGCGCTCCTGCGGCAATCCGCGCGGTCATGCGCTCGCCGTCCCGATAGAACACAAAGACAATCACCACGCTAAGCGCCAGTTGCATGATGCCCTTCCCAAAATCAAGGCTGTGCGTCAGGAACCACTTCCCAGCCCCCAATCCGGCGGCCTTCAACGCCTTCGATATCTCCCCTGTGTCCTGAGCGAAGCCCGGCCATGCGCGTTCTAGGGCCGGGCCTATCCACGGCAGGCGCCGTGTCCATTCGGGTGCCTCAACCGGCAGTCCGCCCTGCAGGAAACGAAAGAGCTCTTCCGCCCGGGAGACGTTTTCCGCCAGCGTAATCCCCACCACCACGAACGGCAGAACCAGTACGAGCGCGATTAGGGTGGTCATCGTGAAGGCAGCCAGTGACCGCCGTCCCCGCATCCATCCCTCCACCCGCAGCAGCATCGGCCAGGTGGTGTAGGCAAGCACCGCAGCCCACAGGATCGCGGATATGAACGGACGCAACACCACAGCGCAGCCCATGGCCAGGAACGCCACAGCCACAATGGCCGCCACAGCTTCGATACGGTTCATATTCTTGAGCATATCCAAATTCCTTCGCCCGTCAATGTGGCAACACCATGACAGATTCATCCCTTGAGGTGCAAGCCCGGCAGATACACGACCCCCGCTCGCAGCAACAGTTCCCACATGATCGCCAGATTCAGCCGCGACATGCTTCCTGGTACCCACATCCGCCGCAGTAAAACGACTGCTCTGAAGGTAGCCAGTGCTCGGCCTGGATCATAGATTCCGCCTGCTTCACACATTCCACCATACGGTTGAACTGCTCAGCTGTGCGGGTGGTCAGGTGCTGTTCCAGTATTTCACTACCAGAGATTTCCTTACTTTTCGATGGTATGACTATACCACAGTCGGGCCTGAAGCAAACGCGGAAAAGATTCAAGGCAAGGCCCCGGAACGCGTGCGATTCAAAATGGCAGTCAACCTCAACCGGTTATAACGCTGAACCAGGATACAGGGCAGATTGGCCACCATCCCATATGCCACCATCACCATCCCCACCCCCCACGAATTCCAAACAAAGAACACCAGTGAAAATCCAAGAACAATCCAGTGCACCACTTCGCTCCGACAGGTCTCAATTAAAAAGCGACTCAAATAGACGGCCCCATGATCCCGGATCCTCTTCTTCCTGAATCCCTGCTTAAAAAGAGCCGCACCGTCCGGAAGAATATGCTTCCACACCTTGATGGCGAATACCTCTTCGTAAAGCCGCCCGCCTCGCTCCCAGCGTCGCCCCCGGAACAGCCAGCCAGCGGAATCAAACCGGGTCGGTGCGAGTTGTGTTCCCAGCCCGGCCACACCTAGGTGGATCACCAACCACGCCAGAATGTTTACGATCACCAACCTCCCAATCATCAGCAATTCCTCCGGCATTACCCCTCCTTCGTCAGATCAATCCGACGCCCCTTCCAGGATACTTCTTTTGCGAACACAACGCTTGCAACGGAACGAGCAAAAACAGCGAGATAGAAAACCAGTGGGACCGGATAACCGAACGCAACATACCAGCGGAATGACCCTATTCTTCTGAGCATCGCGAAAATCTGCACTGCGTATAGGGCATACACAACCAGACCCAGCCCCGGATTCTCTCCCTGCGCGACGGCCAGCGCCAGAAGCCCTGCGATCACCAAACTACCCGTTATCCAGGCGCTGATGGCCAGCAACAGCAACACCGGCGTCTGTGCCGCACCTGTCGCAAACGCCTTCGTCCACCCTGCCACCAACTCACGGAGCCCACCGGGATACATCCGCATGGTCATAACCCCGCCACCTCCGTAACAGCGCATCGGTACACCAACCCGGGCGAACTGAGGGGCCATGAAGTAATTTTCGAGAATCTGCCCCTTGACCGTCTCATGGCCACCCATTGAATGATAGGCCTGACGCTCCACCATCAGGAAAGGTCCGAAGAGACCGCGGGGTTGAATATGCTCTCCTAAAAGCGTAAAGGCACCGGTTCCCGCCGTCATCACCAGGTTGAAAAAGGCGGACAACTGTTCGTAAACCAAGGGCACCCTGTGATAGGGGCCGATAGACAAAACACCGGGCTGACGCCCATAGGTATCTCGAATCGCACGTAACGCTCCCGGCTCAAACCTCACATCCGCATCAACGAAGAGCAAAACGTCACCTTCCGCTTCGCTGGCGCCTTGATGACACGCCCAGGTTTTACCCCGCCAGCCTGCCGGGAGTGGAGCCGAAGACAATACCCGCGCGCCCCCCGCCAGGGCGACCTCAGCCGTACCATCCCATGAGGCATCGTCTACAACGATAATCTCAGTCGGCGGCTCATCCTGCGTCACCAGGGATCCCAACAGCGCCGGAAGATTCATTTCCTCGTTCCTGGCGGGAACGATGACTGATAGGGTAAATCGCGATCCGGATGCCAGACTGCGCCGGCATAGGGGAATGCGGAACAGAAATAAAAAGCCGAGCCCCCACAGCCCCATCACTACCAGTAGCGCGGTCACCCCTGATCCCACTCCACAATCTTGCGACACACGTTCTGTCCGCACAATACGACCATTGGCATCCCCCCACCGGGATTAACGGAACCGCCAACAAAAAAAAGATTGGCATAGCGCACATCCTGCTTGGGGGCCTTGAAGCCGAAATTCATCCACTTATCCGCCACCACCCCGTAGATGGAACCCCGGTTCGAGTAATACTGCCGCTGAATATCACGGGGCGTCCACACATGCTCAAACACGATGTGCTTACGCAAATCGGTCAGCCCCATGCGTTCAAGCTTGATGATTACCCGATCTTTAAAAGCCATGTAGTCCGCCTCAGTCAGCGGTTGTTTCTCATTCAGACAGGGAATGTGGGGCAGGATCTTCAGGCAGTCGCACCCCGGCGGCGCAACCGTCGGGTCGGTCTTTGAAGCGGCCACCAGGTATATGGTTGGATCGTCAGAGAGAACCCCCCTTTTGAAGACCGCATCAAAATGTGCCCGCTGCTCGCTAGAATAAAAGAAGTTATGGTGGGCAAGTTGCGGGTAGCTGATGTCCAGTCCCAGATCGAGAATAAGCCCCGAACAGGCCGGCTGAAAACGCCGGAGCCGCCGCAGGGCCGCCGCATCCGGCGGCAAGAGGTTCTTGTGCGCAGGAATAACGTCCATGTTGGAAACAACAATATCGGCGTCGTGTTGTGCACCCCCTGAGGTCGTGATCCCCGTGACCCGGTTTCCTTGTGCCCGGATCTTTTCAACCTCCGAGTTCAGATGCACTGGAATCCCGAGTTCATCCATCAGCCGGCGTAATCCCAATGCGATATGGTACAGCCCCCCGTCCACATACCAGAGATCGTACCGGAACTGGATCGTGGGCAGGCAGTTCATGAACGCAGGGGCATCGTAGGCGGAAGACCCCACGTACTTGATAAAATAATCAAGCACGTCCCGGACATGCGGTTCATCGATGAACCGCGCCACGCCCCCATGCATCGTCCGGAAAAGATCAAACTTGAGGAAATCAAGCAGCCCGTAGAAACGCTGGAAATCGCGGACATTATCCAAGCCACGCTCAAAGTAGCCGGCATTAACAAGGTCGTAAAGCTGGCCCGCATAGTCTAAGAATTCTTTGAACCGTTGTGGATCCTGCCCGACCTTGCGCAATTCTGCGTCCATAAGGTCGGCTTCAGGGACCAGATCGAGCACCGTGCCGTCTTCGAAGAAATTGCGCCAATGCGGCCGCAGCGGCCGGATCGGGATATAGTCGGCCATCCGCCGGCCCGACCGCTGAAAAAGACGCTCAAAGATATGGGGAAGCGTGAGTATCGAAGGCCCCAGATCGAACGTGTAGCCCTGCCCGGTGAGGACGTTCAGTTTGCCGCCGATCTTCCCGTTCTTTTCAAAGACCTCCACCGCATAGCCCTCCTGGGCCAGCGAAATCGCCGCTGAGAGTCCGCCCAGGCCAGCCCCTATGACGACCACCTTTTTCCGCTTCGTTGTGCTCACCTTCCCGCCTCTTTCTAAAGCCCTGATTTCGATGCTCCCCTCACTCGGCCCGCCCGGACATATACTGCAAAGCTAGTTTATCACACGGGTTCGCCACCAGCGCTTTTCGATAATAGGCAATCGCTTTGTCACGCTCGCCAGCTTCCTGGTAGAGCCTGCCTGTAAAGGTCAGGCATGAACTCCGGCCCCAGCGGGGTTGCAGCGCCCCCCGGACCGCGGCGGCTTCTTTTTCAAACAGGGCTTCCGCCTTCAGGAAATGATCCAAAGCCTGTTTACGGTCCGCGAGAAACCCCGGCGCGTGATAGTAACCCGCCCCGATCAGGTAGTGAACACGGGGATTATCAGGCCCGTTAATCATCGCGAGGCGTTGGTGGCGCAACACATTGGGGCCCCGCCAAAGCGCTGTGGCCGGGTGGCGGTCAATCTGCATGCCCAGCAGCACACTCAACAGTGCATGGCACTCTGCGTCCGCCGGCCTGAGCCTGAGACCAGCCTCAAAGGCCGCCATCGCGTTCCCGAGCCGCTGGGATGCCTTCGCCGGGAGCTCGCCCCCCTCCTGTTTTCCGCACCACAATAACGCATGAAACTCGGCCACGCCCTGCCAATAGAATGCGCTGAATGAGGTTGGGGCTGCCTGGGCGCTCGCGGCGAATATATTAGCAGCGTCAACGAAACCCTCGTAACTCCATGCATCAAACGCAGCGGAAAAGGCGACGACGCCCCTTGCGAGTGTGTTCGTCTGCTCTGGCGCTGTTTGCGCTGCCCCGGCACAGGTGAGTAAACCGCAGCAAATGACCAAGGAGACACCGTGCTTCATGCAACCACTTATACAATAACCTTGACGGGATGCGACTATTTTTCGTTCCCTGTCCCATGACTGCAGTTTCATGGTTGAAGCAGGCGCAAGCATTCCGGGACAAGGGGGCCGCCCGTTCCCTGACATACCGGCGGGCTCAACTCGAAATTCTGGCAGGCGCGATTGAGATCTTCGAAGGCGATATTCTTGACGCGCTGCGACTAGATCTGGGCAAGCCGGTCATTGAGGCCTATGCTTCGGAAATCGGCTTTGTTCTCGCCGACATCCGTTACACGTTGAAACACCTGGACGATTGGGCCAGGCCCCAACGGAGAGACACTCCGCTTTGGCTCAAACCAGCCTCAAGCCATGTTCACCCCGAACCGTACGGCGTGGTCCTCATCATCGGACCTTGGAACTACCCCTTCGCCCTTTCGCTCTCCCCGCTGGTGTCCGCCCTGGCGGCTGGGAACGGGGTCTGTGTCAAGCCGTCAGAATACGCACCACATGTCTCAAGCGTGATAACCCGTCTCCTGCGTGCTCATTTCCAGCCGGACTATATCACCGCCGTGGAAGGCGATGCCACTCGCGCCCAGGAACTGGTCTGCCAGCCTTTTGATAAAATATTTTTCACCGGCAGCACCGCCGTGGGGCGTCGGGTCCTGGCAGCGGCCGCCCCGAACCTCACGCCCGTCACGCTGGAACTGGGCGGAAAATCACCCTGCATTATCTGCGCCGATGCCGACCTGCGGATCGCCGCCCGCCGTATTACCCTGGGAAAATTTCTCAACGCCGGGCAAACGTGTGTGGCTCCGGACCATGTCTGGATTCAAGCGGAGGTATTGAAACCCTGGCTCGAACTCTTCACCCGAACCCTGCGGGAGTTCTATGGACCCGACCCACAGCAAAGTCCTGACTATGGACGCATCGTCACCCTCCAGCACCTGCACCGGTTAACGGCCTACCTCGGGCAGGGCCGGATAGCGTGCGGCGGGCAATCTGACGAGAGTGACCGCTACCTCGCCCCTACGGTGATGACTGATGTTCCTCTGGCCGCACCCGTCATGCAGGAGGAGGTCTTCGGCCCCATCCTGCCGGTCCTTCCATTCGAAAAACTGGATGACCTTATCGCCCACCTCCGCAGCCGCCCGCGGCCTCTGGCGCTTTACGCCTTCACCGGCGAACGGACCACCCGGGCACACCTGCTCGCCAATACCGTCTCGGGCGGCGTCTGCTTTAACGACACGGTCAGCCACATCCTGGGCCGCGCGCTCCCTTTCGGCGGTATTGGAGAGAGCGGCATGGGCACCTATCACGGCAAGGCGGGCTTCGACACCTTCACCCATTATCGGAGCGTGCTGACACGCTCGTCATCCTTTGATCCGGGCCTCGCCTATCCCCCTTCCAGAATTTCTCTTGCCACCTTGAAACGGTTCCAACGTTTATTTATGAGCAACTAAGGAGTCAACTCATGCCAGCCCAAAAACATATTGTCATCGTCGGCGCAGGCCCCGGAGGGCTCACCACAGCCATGATCCTCGCCCACCGCGGGTTCAAAGTCACCCTCTTCGAAGCACAGTCCGTCGTGGGCGGCCGGAATGCGGCCATTAAATCAGGTCCTTATGTTTTTGACGCCGGCCCCACCTTCCTGATGTTAAAGGACGTGCTTGACGAGGTCTTCCTTGAGGCCGGGGCGGCCACTGACAGCCTGCTGGACATGCGCCGGCTGGACCCCATGTACCGGCTCCATTTTGCCGATAAATCCATCGACACCTCAATGGATCGCGAGCGGATGAAAGCCGAGATTGCCCGTGTCTTCCCCGGCCGCGAGAATCGTTATGATGAGTTCATGAGCCGCGAAAAGGCCCGATTCAGCAAACTCTACCCCTGCCTGCAAAAGTCCTACCATAACTTTTCCTCCCTGTTTTCAGGCAGCCTAATCAAAGCTCTGCCCCACATGGCGCTGGGCCGTAGCTTATTCTCGGAAGTCGTTAAAATCTTCGGGGATGAGGATCTGGCACTCTCCTTCACATTCCAATCCAAGTATCTGGGCATGTCGCCATGGGAATGTCCGGGAATGTTCGCGATGATTCCCTATATTGAACACGCCTATGGCATCTACCACCCCATCGGCGGCCTGAGTCGTATCTCCGAGTGCATGGCCGACGTGGCCCGCCGTAATGGAGCCGTCATTCATCTCTCAACACCCGTGGAGAAAATCGTCGTGCGTAACGGGGTGGCCGCAGGCGTACAGCTGGCCAGTGGCGACGTGATGGAGGCCGATGAGGTCGTCGTCAACGCCGACTTCGGGTATGCGGCCACCCGGCTCTTCGCACCCGGCACCCTGCGAAAATACACACCCCGCAAAATGCAAAGCATGAAGCTCTCCTGCTCCACGTTCATGATGTATCTCGGGCTGGACAGGAGCTACGACACACCCCATCACGAGATCGTATTCGCCCGTGATTACCGCACCAACATCGAGCGCATCTTTAACGGGAAAGAGCTGTCGGGCGATCTTTCGTTTTACGTGCGCAACGCCAGCGTCACGGACCCCACTCTCGCGCCCGCCGGCCACTCCGCCCTGTACATCCTGGTCCCCGTGCCCAATTTGCGCGGATCCATCGATTGGGAACAGCGCCGTTCGGCTTATCGCGAAATGACGCTCGACGCCATCGAGGCCCGCACCGGCATGAAACTCCGGAGCCATATCGTCACAGAGCAACTCGTGACCCCGGCGGACTGGAATCAAAGTTATCGTGTTTACGAGGGTGCCACATTCAATCTGGCCCACAACCTGAGCCAGATGGTTTACCTGCGACCGCGCAACAAATTCGAAGACGTCGACCATTGTTATCTGGTCGGCGGCGGGACTCACCCGGGAAGCGGCCTGCCCACAATCTACGAATCAGGCCGTATCTCCGCCAACCTGATCTCACGCCGACACGGGATCCCTTACGTATCAGGCAACCTGGAAGTTTGAGAGCCTATTCTCGCCGGAGAGATTGATAACCGCATCGGCTCCATCGATGACAGAGCACCACTCTCCCAGGGTTTCTCCATTCCAAGCGACAATAACTGCCTTTGGATTACGCGCAGACATCTCTTGCGAAGAACGCCGACTCAAAACAGCAACTTCATGGCGCTCGGAAAGCTGTTGTTCGACAACGGCGCTGCCAACGAAACCAGTCCCACCCGCGATGATGATCTTCATATGCAGAATTCTTTCCGATACAATAAAGCCGCGTCTGACCACAGCGATGCCCAGACAAGCCTGATCTTGTCGATCACCGCATCAACGGTCCGGACATCCACATACGACTCATGGATGCCGGCATAGGACGTGCCGACGGCATCTTCGCTCAGGCAGACCCTGGCGCGCAAGACAGGCCAGTGCCCACGTTTTGCCGCCCACCACCTGGCGGGCATGGTCATCTATTTGATCAAAGGGTTTTAATATTTCCATCATTTTATGCGCACTTCCAGGACTTCATGAAAATGCCAAACCACATAATAAACCTTCACCTTGATCATAAATAATGCGCAGTCAGGGCTGGAGAGGAATCCTTCAAAATAGGGATGCTTGCGCAGGAAGGGCCTCATGAACTTCTTTTTTGAAGTGCCTGCCAATTCCCGCGCATCCCCCAGCGCCGTCATACCTGTGGCATCGCTAAAATCGGCCTCCTGATTCGACCGGTTATCAATAAAAACACTGACTTGGACTTTATCTTTCAGATTTATATATTTACGGGTCGCGCGTTTGGTGGCGAATAGGATATGCTTCATACCCTTGGACGCTGAGAAAGCCACAATGCTCTGATAAGGATATTCCATCCCAAGCGTAGCCAATAGCGCCGGGCATTGCCCTGAGATGTCTTGAACCGGGGCATGCAATATGTAATATTAACCTCAGTGAATCCTTACGAGGCAACATTATGACAATCAATTCATCGAGATCGACCCGAGGCGATGCAACGGGAAGCCCACAGTGGCGGGCACCCGGATTCCCGTCACTGTTGTGATTGATCAACTGGCGGATGCAGGGTCGATTCAGGCATTGCTGGGC
>Ga0194063_10002964_pt1 | contig 10288 bp, 7 predicted proteins | sample SepL3720m_MetaG_FD_155459 | JGI IMG/M metagenome (GOLD analysis project Ga0194063, IMG submission 155459) | Anoxic zone freshwater microbial communities from boreal shield lake in IISD Experimental Lakes Area, Ontario, Canada - Sep2016-L373-20m | ecosystem: Environmental > Aquatic > Freshwater >...
GGTAGAATTAATTGGAAAACGAAACAAATTATTAAAAAAATTACTGAACGTTGGGTAACACATTCATTTATCTAACGGTAACCGTTTCGGTAACACTTATGACTTATCTAATGGTAACTGTAATTATTCAATCAGATAAACGTTAAATCTATTTACTCATTGTAAAATACTGCTATGAAAGGAATTAATTTGATTAATGATGAAATCAAGAATCTCGACCGGGTTAGTAAAAATCTGTCTGAGGTGATTATCATTGCTTTTGATTTTGCCAGGAAGCGAACTGCTACGGCTCTGGATTCGCGGGATTTATTTATGGCAATTATTCAGCATCATAAAAATATTGCTGCCAGGCTTTTGGAACGTCTGGGAGTGGATTTGGATGCTACGATTAGTTCTATGTCCTCACCTTATCAAAAAATTGCGGTGGTGGCTAATACTGCCTTTGGGGAAGAAGCCCAGGGTTTGATTTCTAAGAGTTTTTTGCTTTCCAGCGGGTTGGGTCATGTCTATGTCGGTACGGAACATATGTTATTAGCAATACTGAGTAACAAAGAACTGGATTTTGTCCAAGATCTTGCGAAAAATGGCTTGGATTTCGAATTTATTCGTAAAGCTATGATCAATTTTGGTATTTATCAGCCAGGAGTTTTTACCAATATCAGTGAGCAAGGAGAAGAAAATGATGAGGAAATGAAAGAGCAGACTGCACTTTACTATTTTGCTCGCGATATGAACAAATTGGCTCAGGAAGGTAAGTTTCTCAAGGTTTGGGGTAGAGAAAAAGAGATCGAACGGCTGATTCATATTCTTTCTCGGAGGACAAAAAATAATCCCATGTTGGTAGGGGAAGCCGGAGTAGGTAAAACAGCAATAGTTCAAGGTCTGGTGCAGCGAATCGTTGCCGGGAAAGTGCCTAATTCATTTCGTAATAAAACCGTTGTTCAGCTGGATTTATCAGCGATCATTGCTGGAAGTAAAATTCGGGGTGATATTGAAGAACGGCTTCTGGGAGTGATCAATGAATTATCGCAAAATCCGGATCTGATTCTTTTTATTGATGAAATTCATATGATTGTCGGCGCTGGAGCTGCAGGCTCTGGTAGCTCTATGGATGTTGCTAATATTTTGAAGCCACATTTGACTAGTGGTGAACTGCGGGTAATTGGAGCGACGACGTATGATGAATTTCAGCGCTATATTGAAGAGGATGATGCTTTAGCAAGAAGGTTTCAGCCCATAATGGTGGATGAAATTTCAGTTCAGGATGCAGAAAATGTTTTGAAAATGTTGAAACCTTCATTTGAGGAATTTCATAAAGTAAAGATTACTGATGAAGCAATTAGTCTGGCAGTAGAGCTTTCTGATCGATATGTCCCAGACAAATATCTTCCTGATAAAGCGATTGATGTAATTGATGAAGCTACAGCTGCTAAAAAAATCAAATTGGAGAAAAATGATGGAAAAGAAGATACATTAAAAAAGAATATGCAAAAAATTATTAAGCAAAAAGAAGAAGCTTTGGATAAAGGTGATTTGGATCGGTCAGTGCGTTTCCGTGAAGAAGAAATTAAATTGAAGAATAAAATTACTCAATTAGGGAAAGAGTTATCTTATTCAAAAGGTCCTAAAAGTAAAGTAACAGAAGAAGATATTCGTGAGGTAATTTCCAGGTTAAGTAAAGTTCCGGTTACTACATTGGAAAATAATCAGTTGAAATTATTACAAAAATTAGCAGATAATTTCGAAAAGCGAATTATTGGTCAGAATAAGGCAATTATTAGGATTGCTGCTGCTTTAAAACGTGCTCGGATCGGTTTTAGTGACGAGAAACGTCCATTAGCCTCATTTCTTTTTCTTGGACCTACTGGTGTAGGCAAGACTGAAACAGCCAAAGAAATTGCCCGGACATTATTTGGTAGTGAGGAAGCATTGATCCAGGTAGATATGTCTGAATTTATGGAGCAACATAGCGTTTCTAAATTAATCGGTTCACCACCGGGCTATGTAGGATATCAGGAAGGGGGTCATTTGACTGAAAAGGTACGTAGAAAGCCATATTCTGTAGTGCTTTTTGATGAAATTGAAAAAGCGCATCCTGATTTTTTAAATATTTTATTACAAATATTAGAAGAAGGAAATGTAGAGGATAGTCGCGGTAGAAATATTAATTTTAAAAATACAGTGATTATTCTTACTTCGAATATCGGGGCTCATGAAATAGGTGATGATAGCATTTTGGGATTTGGTACAAATATTAGTAATTCGAAAAAGGTCGAAGAAGCTTTTGAAAAAATGAAAGAACGGTTAACTGAGGAATTAAAAGATACTTTACCACCTGAATTTATTAATAGAATTGATGATGTGATTATTTATCGGGGTTTGGATAAAGAGGATGCTGTGAAAATTGCTCGACTTTTAGTCAAAGAGTTAAATGAACGACTTAAATCAAAAGAAATTCAAGTAGTGGCAACGGATTCGATTATTCGATATATTGCAGAGCAGGGATTTAGCAAGGATTATGGGGCACGTAATATCAAGCGTAAAATTCAGGAACTGATTGAAAATCCTTTGGCAGATTACGTCATCAATCACAAGATTGATTTTTCCAAGAAACATCGTAGTCTTCTTTTAGTAAAAGTATTGAAGGAAAAAAATGGAATTAAATTGATTTGATTGAGAATTTAGGAATCTAAATGAAAAAAAGATAAAAGATAAAAGATAAAAGATCCAGCCATAGGCTGGTAAGCCTTTGGCTTAAAAAGTTAGAAGCTAAAAAGATATTAGAAATGAATGTGGTGAACAAAAATTTTTGTTCTGGTATAACAAAAAGAATAGAAGAATCTAGGAATCTCAACAACTTGAATTATCCGATTGATTTGTTAAATCTTTTATCTCTTAACTTTTGACTATTAACTATTAATTATAGATACCAGCTACCAGATACTTTTTTTAATTTTATAATCTGGAATCTGGGAATTTGAATTTTGAAATAAATATTATGTCGAAAAAAGGAACGGTTTATGTGTGTAGTGAATGTGGCTATGAATCAGTCCGCTGGCTTGGACAATGTCCTGATTGTAAAGCTTGGAGTACTTTAGAAGAAAGCGATATTAGCGTTAGGCAATTATCTACCAGCTCAGAATCCATTAAAGTAAGGCAGCTGTCACATATTGAAAAGAGTGAATTAAAAAGACTTGATTCAGGTTTTGCTGAATTCAATAGAGTTCTGGGAGGAGGTTTAGTAGAAGGTTCTGCAGTATTAATTAGTGGTGAGCCTGGTATTGGTAAATCAACGTTACTATTACAGCTAATTCGAAATATTTCGAATTCAAAAAAGGCTTTGTATGTTTCTGCGGAAGAGTCAATCGAACAAATAGCATTAAGAGGAGTGAGACTTTTTGGAGAAAAGCTTCCAGAAATCAATTTAGCCAGTGCTTTTGCAGTGGAAAAAGTTTTGGATTTAATTGCTCAAGAAAAATATCAATTTGTTATTTTAGATTCAATTCAAACATTTTATTCTTTAGAAAGCAAGGGTTTACCCGGTGGTTTTTCTCAAGTCAAAAGTGTAGCTTCCAAATTGGTAAGTTTTGCAAAACAGTATGGTGTGACTATGATCCTCGTTGGTCAGATTACAAAAGAAGGTAGTATTGCCGGTCCTAAATTATTAGAGCATTTGGTGGATGTGGTATTGGAGCTGGAAGGTAAGAATGAATATGGTTTTCGAATGTTACGTTCTTTGAAAAATCGATTTGGGTCAATCAATGAAGTAGGTCTTTTCGAAATGACAGACGTAGGGATGAGTGAAATATCTGATCCTATGGTATATTTCAAGGATGATGTAATGGAGCCACGTGTAGGAGTATGCTTTACGGCAGTAAATGAAGGCAACAGGATAATTTTATTGGAAGTTCAGGCTTTGACGGTTGCTACCACATATTCTTTACCCAAAAGAGTAGCTGAAGGTATAGCAAAATCACGTTTGGAATTGATTTCGGCAATTATTAGTAAATATGTTAATTCTCAAATAAAGGATAAAGATATTTACATAAAAATTGCCGGTGGAATTAAGGTACAGGATCAAGGTGTAGACTTGGCAGTGTGTTTAGCGATTTTGTCCTCACTTAGTAAAAAAGCATTACCTGCCAAAACAGTAGCCTTCGGCGAAATATCCTTAGCTGGTAAAATACGTACAGGGATCTCTAGACTTGCAGATCGGGAAAGAGAAATTGAACGCCTTGGTTATACTAGTTTTGCAAAAAGTTATAAGCAAATAACAGAGCTTGCTCAATTGAAATCAGTTGTTTGAGAATGTTTTTTTCAAGAGCTTTTGCCCAATTTATTATTTCCCGTATACTCCTTACTATAGGCTTGACAATAAAATATATTATAGGATATAATATATTTGTTCTTTAAAAATTGTAGTTCTAAATAGTTCCCAGAGTCTGGTTCGCGTACATTTATCTTTTTATTAAAAGATAGAAATACTGGGCTCTCGGAATTATTTAGAAACCCCGTTCTCGATTTTTGATACTAATTTACTAATTAGTATTTTAAACCGGGGTCGGTTGGGGCAGTGCCGATCCCGGTTTATTTTCCAATTTCCATACATAAAAATTGAGGTCTTGACAAGGTAATACCTTTGTGACATACTTAGCCTAAGTTTAACTGATCATAACCTCAGTTATTTATTCCCAAATCCTGAACAAATTTTTTTAGCTTTAACACTATAAAAATTTATTTATATTGATTGAACATGTGAAAAATTAGCTCGCCGAATTTGTTTTAAATTACGCAATTTTATCTTCTACATTCAATAATAAAATCATCTCTAATTAGACTAAGTTAAAAATTAAACGTTATTAGTTATCAAAATCTAATCCTTCTAACTATTAGCTTTTAACTTCTAACTTTTTATATCAATTATTTTTATTTTTCATTTATTTTTCATGGATAAGTTAGCTAAGGCTATGACTTTAAAAGAGTTAGACGAGAAAACTCTTAAAGACTTAAGAAAAATCTCCAAAGATTTAGGTGTAGAAGATTTTGCCAATTTTAATAAAACTGATTTAATCATCAAGATTCTTGAAGAGCAAACCAAACGAGGTGGAAACATCTTTACTGAAGGTGTATTGGAAATTGTAAATGATGGTAATCATGGTGTTTTAAGATCATTGCGGTTACTTCCTGGTAGTAATGATGTTTATGTTTCAGGTTCACAGATCAAGAGATTTAATTTACGTCAGGGTGATTTTATTTCCGGACAGGCAAGAGCTCCAAAAGAAGGGGAAAGATATTTGAGTTTGCTCCGGATCGAAGCGATAAATAATGCTAGTCCAGATGATGCTTTGGCCAGACCGACATTTCAAAAATTAACTCCAATTTTTCCTGATGAACAAATTAGACTAGAAACTAAACCACATATTCTTTCTACAAGATTAATTGATTTACTTGCACCAATTGGTAAAGGTCAACGTGGTATGATTGTAGCACCTCCAAAAGCTGGTAAAACATGGTTGCTTAAGGAAATTGCTGAAGGTATTGCAGAAAATCATCCTGATATTCATCTGATTGTAGTTTTGGTGGGAGAAAGACCAGAAGAAGTGACTGATATGCAACGATCTGTAAAAGGTGAAGTGGTAGCTGCTAACTTTGATGAATCTCCAGAAATGCATACCAGACTTGCTGAAATGGCAATTTCTCGGGCAAAAAGATTGGTAGAACAGGGAAGAGATGTAGTGATTTTAATGGATAGTATTACTCGTTTGGCTCGCGCCTATAATATTACAGCACCTCCTTCTGGCAGAACCTTATCTGGTGGGTTTGATCCAGTGGCGATTTATCCTCCCAAAAAATTTTTTGGTGCAGCTCGAAATTTTGAAAAAAAGGGCAGTTTGACGATTTTAGCAACAGCATTGGTAGAAACAGGTAGTCGAATGGATGAAGTAATTTTCGAAGAATTTAAAGGTACTGGAAATATGGAGCTCAAATTGGATCGACAATTGGCTGATCGAAGAATTTATCCGGCAATTAATGTAAAAGCATCTTCTACTCGAAATGATGATAAACTGTTAGCACCTGACGTATTAAATTCTTCCTGGAGAGTTCGAAGAATGTTGGATGTCATGAAAGATGACGATGCTACAGCGTTATTAATTGAACGTCTCAAAAAAACCAAGACAAATAAAGAATTTCTTGCCACTTTACATGAAGACTTGTAATCTTAGTTAATGGTGTTGTAAAATAATAGTTCCATATTGATAAATTTGTATAAAACTTGTTATGTCAATTAGTTCGCATCCAAATTTTTTTAATGTAAAAAAAAGACGTGAAGACAAGAAGCAAATGTTGATAGTGGAATTTAGTAGCTCTTTTTTAAGTTATCTTAAGATTCGTATTCGGCAAATCAGTTTTTTTCTATATGCTTTTTTTGAGGTATTAACTAGTGTTTTTTCCAATCTTAAAGCTTGGGTGATCAGAAGAATGTTTTGGGGTAGAAGCTCACTTTATCGCAGTGCTTTCCATATTATGGTAGCTGTGATTACGATCCTTGCAGTTATTTCTGGACTTTCACAACGTTTGAATATCATTGCTTCTGCTGAATATGAAGGGCTGGATCTTAGTTCCGGCATTCTTGGCAAACAGGATAAATTTTCACAGTTGGGTACAGCAGAATCATTTGGAGCATTATCTCAAGATGTAAAGGATTATCCGGAATATATTTATAAAGTAGAAAAGGATGAGACGTTGGCTTCCATTGCTGCGATTTATCAAATTAATGTTAATACAATTAAATGGGCAAATTCCCTCAAGACTGATACATTGAAAGTAGGGCAAGTATTGAGAATTCCCGGAATTGATGGTGCTATGGTGACTGTAAATTCAGGCGATACTTTGGAAGGAATCGCTACCAAATATAAAGGTAATGCTGCCGATATTTTGGATTTAAATAGTACAGTGATTGATGCCAATAATCCTATCCTCAAGCAAGGTATGGAGCTATTTATTCCCAATGGTGTGATTCCTGATCCTCCTAAGAAAGTCGTCAAAGTTAGTACAGTAAATTATAATTATTCACCTGTTAAAACTGGAGGTCAGAACGTGCCTTCCGGTACGTTTGTCCATCCATTAAATGGTGAACCGTCATGTGCAGGGTGGTCTTGGAGTAGAGGTTTTTCACCTTGGCATGGTGGAGTAGATTTTGCAAAAAGGGATGGGTGTTGGGTTGATGCTGCAGGTGCAGGAACTGTGGTAAAGGCCGGTTGGGGAAATTCTGGTGAAGGGTATCATGTCATTATTGAGCATGCCAATGGCTTTAAAACAATATATTATCATGGTAATGGTGAGTTTACTGTGCAAGCTGGAGAGCAGGTACAAGCGGGTCAAAGAATTATGCATATGGGTAATACTGGTAATAGTACTGGAACACACTTACATTTTGAAATGCGGTTAAATGGTCAAAAAGTAAATCCTGAAAATTATGTACAATTAAGATAAATTGATTTCTTCAAGAATAAGTATCACGCATTAAATATGAAAACCCTCCTCATGCAATTGCATCATAATAGTATCAGATGATATGCCGTATAAAAAAGAATGCTATATCGACAAGATATCCAGTGTAAATAACTTATACATATTAATGAATCGCCTTAGTCATTAAGGTAAGGCATCGCCTTAGCATCTGCCATATGATTTCATATAATTAGATCGCGATTAATTTTAATATTAAAAAAAGTGAATAAGTAATCGGCGTGATTCTGCTTAATTTATTTTAGGTCATGTTGTATAATTATCAAATTGAAATCGTTATTTAAAAATTTAATGGGGCTGTAGCTCAACTGGCTAGAGCGTTACTATGGCATAGTAAAGGCTACGGGTTCGACTCCCGTCAGCTCCATAAATTTTGCCAAAAATTTATCCCGAACTACAAATTACGAATTACACAGACGAACTAAGCTCGAATCAGGCTAATAATTCAAAATTTGCGAAATTGGTAATTCGTAATTTGTAGTTGTAAAATACTAAAAATTATTCAACCCTCAAATATGTCTGACTCCCCAAAACGCATTCTCTGTTACGGTGACTCTAATACCTGGGGAAGTGTTCCTTTGAGTGATTTACGCTATAGTGACCAGGTACGCTGGCCAAAAATTTTACAAAAGACATTAGGAGATAGCTTTGATGTAATCGAGCAGGGCTTGGGTGGTAGAACTATCGCTTTTGATGATCAAGAGGGTGAAATGCTGGGCCTAGAGTTAAACGGGTTTAAATTGCTTGAGAGGATTATCGTTTCTCAATTACCCCTTGAATATGTGATTGTGATGCTCGGCACTAATGATGTGAAGGTCAAGTTTAATGCTTCCGTTGAGATGATTATTGCTAATCTGAAGCTCATGATCAATACTATCAAACAATCTGCTGATTATTTAGATCATAATCCTCAAATTGTAGTAAGTTCAATTGCAGCGATTCATCCGCAAGTAAATTTGCTCTGCGATGACTTTCTCGGTAGGGAAGGGATAGTCAGGGAAATTAATAGCAAAATTAAAAATCTCGCTGTAACTGAAAAAATACATTTTTTCGACGGGTTTGCCTATACCCAGGAAGCATCAGCAGATGGTCTGCATTTTACCAAGCAGTCACATATAGCATTTGGTGAAAATTTGTCCAAAAAGATACTTGAGCTTGAGGGTAAGAAATATAATATGTAATAATGAGCTGTAGAGAATAATATTAATAATTTTATCTATCTTTGTCTTATGCCAAACAATACCCTTGATTATTTTTCTAAACCTATCAGTAAAGAGCCTACTAAGTTAGCTATGATTTTTACTTTGAATCCGCGTGATTCGAAGAAAGGTAGATTATTTATACCAATTTTTGATCAAAGATTTCCTCTAGTTTTTGATGTGAAGTATGCTTACATTTCTAAATTTCTTGAATTGAATAATATCTCTGGTAACCATTATCATTTAATTAAACAGGAGATCTTAATTCCATTAAATGGGAAATATGAAATAACTCTTGAACAAGTTGAAACTAAGGTGCAAGAAACAATATTGATGAATTCGGATAATAACCAGGCTATATATATTCCTGTTAAAATTTCACATAAAGTAAAATCGCTAGAATCTTCAGGTGTGATGCTTGTACTGGCATCAAATCCAAGTTCAGAGCAAGATGAGATCGAATATAACTTATAAACTTCTAAATGGTTAAATGAATTGTATTAGCTGATTTGCTATTGCAACTTTTTAATTAGAAAGCGTTTGACCAAATAAGAAGTTGTAGGCATAAAGATAAGAATAATTATTGCTTCACCAATCAGAAGAAGTGCATAACGGATTTGAGATTTATGAGCATTAATGGATTCAGCACCGCCATTTTGATTGTAATCAAGTGCTGATTTACCACAACTTTCACTAATAGAAGATTTTTCTTTTTTATAATTGGAATCATTTGCCTGCTTTGCAGCTTCTTCTTCAGGATTAACGAATTTAATAACACAAATTGCTTCATCAGAGAGATCATTATTGTCAATGATGGAGTAGCCAATAGTATAGGCTCCAGTAGATTTATAGGTATAAGAGATGCTTTCATTTTTTTTAATTATTTCAGCGTCGCTTGCTACAAGTGTACTTCCATCTCCCATTCTCCATAAAGTGATTTTTAAGTCAGCGCCATTTGTTTTGGAGATAGCGGAATTGAGTTCTACTTGGCGATTTTCAAAATCTACATTTACGATAAATCTGGAGACCGGATCAGCAATATTAGGAAGAATATTCTGATTAAGCACAACTTTATAGATGCGAAGACCAGCATTGAAAAAGAAGAAAAGACTGATGAAAAACCCAATAAATAGAGCAAAACCATCGAGTAGCATTAATTTTCGTTGTAGTTGATCTTGTGAAATTTTCATATGATTTGAAGTTAAATTATATAGTCATAGTAGCATTGTGTAAGTGAAATTTTCAATAAAATTGTTACAAAATTATTGAAGTTCTATCACTCCCAATATTCTTAATCGATTTGATTCACAGCCATCATTTCGAAATTCTTCAAATCATTAACCAGCCCTAATTATTCAGAAAAAGTTACACATCAGTAATAACTTTAATTATAATTATCTACTCGATATTTGCAGCACGGGTTGCAGATCTGCAACCCCTCCTGACCATTAGATAAGTCATAAGTGTTACCGAAACGGTTACCGTTAGATAAATGAATGTGTTACCCAACGTTCAGTAATTTTTTTAATAATTTGTTTCGTTTTCCAATTAATTCTACC
>Ga0194063_10002966_pt1 | contig 10284 bp, 3 predicted proteins | sample SepL3720m_MetaG_FD_155459 | JGI IMG/M metagenome (GOLD analysis project Ga0194063, IMG submission 155459) | Anoxic zone freshwater microbial communities from boreal shield lake in IISD Experimental Lakes Area, Ontario, Canada - Sep2016-L373-20m | ecosystem: Environmental > Aquatic > Freshwater >...
CAGCCAAGCTGCAGATGTGTATCGCCGCGGCGACGGCTACGACAGCTCCCGCGATATCGTCGGGTTCTCCTTCCGCGATGGCGGCGCGAAATCCGCCGGCGGCGACGGACGGGTCTATTTCCGCATCGACTTCATGGATCTCGCCCCGAACGCATGGGACGGCTACGTCGATGCCTATATCGTCATTGATACCGGCAACCCCGCAGCCGGCGAGCGGGCCATGCCGAACGAGGTGGACATCGCCACGGACATGCGCTGGGAGGCGGTCATCGCCGCCTACGGGCAGAACTTCGGGACGATTTTCGTGGATAAAAGCCCCACGAACACCACCACCCAATACCAGAACCCTGTCACGGACGGCGGCGTCGAGGCCCGCGCTTTTGGCGGGGTCAACGAGATCGCGTGGTCCAGCCGCTACGATGCGGTCGAGATCGCCGTGGACCGGCAGAACCTCCTCGATGCCGGCTGGCTCGGCGACCCGAATTCCCTTAACTTCCAGGTCTTCACCACCAAGGACAACACCACGGGCAGTGGAGCGGGCGATCTCGCCGGCCGCAACGACATCACCGACACGATCGGCGACGACTGGCTCGCCTCGGATTACTGGAAGGATCAGGACAACATCGCGCTGAACGGGAAGCTCACTTCCTACTTCGGCCGCAGCACGGCGAACGACCGCAACAAGTCGGCCAAGGTCATGCTCCTCGCGCATGGCAACCAGCCGATCAACCCCGCCAGCACGACCCAGGCGCTCATCAAGAGCACGGCGACCCCGGCCACCGGCTACTTCCGCCTGCTGCAGACCCACGAGAATTACAAAACCCCGCTCAGCCTCCACATCACGCCGACGCTCGCCTCGGCGATCCAGTGGGCGAAGAACCCGAGCCCGAGCGCGTGGCCGAACAACGACGGCCCGACATTCAACGCTCGCCTCGCCGCCCTGTGCGCGAGCGGGACGGTCGATATCCTCGGCTCGACGTTCGCCGACCACGTCCCGAAATATTTCCCGGACACATTCAACCTCGCCAGCCGCGCTGCCGCGAACGAGTTCCTGGATACGATCTACGGCAACGGCACCGCGTCCCGCAAGGTCTTCTGGGCGCCGGAGCGCGTCCTCGACACTCCCTCGCTCCAACTCATCAACAACATGGGCTACACCTACACGTTCGCCGACCAGGGCCGCCACCTCCTCAAATGGTTCGGGCGCACGTCGGCCCTGAGCACGGACGGATACCGGATCAATACGGTGAACGGCATGAACATCATCCCGATCCACGACGGGACATCGGAATATCTCAACCAGGTGAAGGACGAGGGCGCCTCCGAGCCGGTCCGTGAGCTTCTCTCCCGCCGTTCGAGGGACAAAACCCAGGACCAGGTCGTCGTCCTCTGGCGCGACATGGGCGACTTCTCGGACGACACGAAGGCCTCGAGCTACGACGCCAACGTCCGCTGGCTCGGTAGCCGCCCGTGGATCCGCGTGGTCACCGCCTCCGACATCGTTGAGGGCAGGGTCTCCTACATCGGGCTGGACGGCAATACCTACAACGCCTGGGGCTCGATAGACAACAAAACCGGAAAGACCCTCACCCAGACTGCGAAGGACTGGATCGATCACGCCACCGAGGAAAACTACGACAACTGGTATTTTGGCTCTACCATGGAGGAAGGCCTGAACAACCAGACGTTCGGCGGCAACACCAACTTCGGAAAAATCGGCACGGTTGGTGGATACACCGAATCGATCTGGTCGGCGATGGTCAACACGAATTTCTCTGCCGGTTTCGGCACGCTGGCCAAGACGGCCTTCCAGGCCGCGATGCTCCAGACCGCGTTCCACAACACCACGAACAACGACCTCAGCAAATTCAGCACCGGGGAATATATTTATCCGGACACGGGCGCCGGCCAGACCCTCGCGTCCTTTGCGCGCCAGTCCCACGCGCAGGCCCGCTACGACGGCATCTTCGTCCGCGTCCAGCAGTGGAACGCCTCCGCCAACGCCACCACCTGCACCGCCGAGTCCGCCGACGTGGATTGGGACAGCTCCTCCGAATTTCTCCTCTACAGCAACCGCATCTTCGCTCTCTTCGAGGCCAAGGGCGGGCGCATGACCGCCGCCTGGATGCGCGACCCCATCACCAAAAAGCTCTGGCAGGTCGCCGGAAATTTCGCCTCGTTCAGCGGCACCGAAACCGAGGACGAGGGCGCGACCAACTTCTTGACCGGCACCACCACGGTATCCGCCTACCGCACCAGCGGGTTCAAGGATTGGTGGACGGCCACATCCTCGGGGAACGGCACCATCACCAACGGCGCCAACACCAACGTCAATGCCGTCTATAATGTGACGACTGCCGCCACCGGCACCGGTTGGACATTCTCCAGCGGCAACGTGACCAAGACCGTCATCCTCCCGGACGCCAACTCGGAAAAACTCGTGGCGACCTACACGCTGAGCGGGGCGACGAACAAAGCCTACGTGAGGTTCGGCCTCTCGCCGAACCTCCTCGACATGATGGTCAACGGCCAGAAGAACCTCTCCAACGAAGCCACCTTTGATGTCAGCGGCCATCGCCGCCTGAACCTCGTCAACAACAACGGCACCGACACCGTGCGCGCCTGGATCGAAGCGCCGCAGATCAACGACGCCGCCACCGACATCGGCGGATCGAGCTTCACCACAGTTCTCCGCCGCAACCAGGCCCAGACGAACCAGGTCGAAGTCGAGCTCGCCGGCGCCGGCCCGCACGTGGTCACCCTCGGGTTCGACCTCGGCACCGATATCACGAACAACCCCGACTCCGACACCGACGGGCTGCCGGATGCCTGGGAGATCGAAAATTTCACCAACCTCGAACAAACCGGCTCGGGCGACTTCGACCATGACGGCCTGACCAACCTGCAGGAATACATCTTCGGCTCGAACCCGAACAACGCGTCGAGCGGACAGCCTCTCACCTCGATCGCCCCGACTAGCGGCGGCTTCGTCTTCTCGTTCCCGACAATCTCCGGCCGGATCTACCAGCCCCAGGTCTCGACCAACCTCGCCACCTGGTCCGCCCTCGGCTCGCCGATCACCGGAGACGGAACGACAAAATCCGCCACCGACCTCACCGTCGCCCCCCGCAGGTTCTACCGCCTCACCATTTCGCTGCCATGAAAACGTGCGCTCCAACAAATGGCGGCTCTGCCGCGATCACGCCTCAACAGAGTGAGGCGGCTACATCGGACGCCAAGCACGGCTGGGACGCTGGCGCTGTAGCAACGGCACTCCGCTGCCGTGTTCGTTCTATTCCGCGCGGAGCGCGCACATTTTTCCTCGCGGCTTTCACCCTGCTGCTCGTCATTCCTTCCGCCGTCCTGGCGGCGCTTCCCAATGCCTGGCACATTCCCGACAACGCGATTGTCACCGGCGATGGCGGCACCATGCCGACAATGCGGGCTCCCCGCGTCGAGTTCGGCAACACCGGCACGGTCCGGATTTTCTCCGGCCTGCAGAAATGGAACAACGGCTTCGGCACGGCGGACCAGAACGGAGGGACAATCTATTACAAATCGGCCGATCAGGGGACGTGGAGTTCGGTTGCGCTGAGCTGGCACGCCAACACCGGCAACGACCAGTATTGGTATGCCGACCTGAATCTCGCCAACGTGACGGCCAATCAGGTCATCCAATATTACATTGGAATCACGTTTAATTCGGGTGCCGAAAACGCGTTCATCTACGGCGGCGGCGATCAGGGCGGCTACCAGATCACGACAAACAACGCCGCGGCGGCCGCGGCGCCGTTCACCGTCCGCAACCGCCCGGCGTGGGTTTTCCATTCGAACAACCGGGTTGTCAACGGCAACAGCGTGCAGTTCTGGTCCAAGCTGGGATACATCTCCGACCCCAACACTCCCTCCACCAAATGGGCGGACAGCGGCGCGGTGTATTATACGACGGACGGATCGGATCCGACCGGTGAGCTGGGGGTCGGCAACGGAACGACCCAGGTCGCGCTTTGCACCTACGATCATCCGGAGAGCAACAACCAGGGCAGCCAAAGCCCGGCTGGCACCCCGATGTGGTGGGTCGCCACCGCCCCGACATTGCTCCAAAACGTGCCGGTCGGCGGGACGATCAAATACAAAATCGGATTCTGGCACGCCGCGAACAACGAGGAAAAATTCGCCGATTACCAGGCCGGAACGCCCGGCCAGGTCTTCACGTTCACCAACGGCACGGTCGGCGATCCGGTCCTCACGGTGAACGGGGTCAACGCCAACTACACGACCACCCACTTTTTTGTGGACGAGGTCGCCGGGGATTCGCGGCCGGTGACCGTGACCTTCGCTCCGGGGCAAGGCAACGTGACGCAGGTCGAGGTGTTCACCAACCTGAACCGGCGCGACCGCGCGCAACTCGATGCGGACGGCGACGGCATCGAGGACGGCATCAAGCCGCCGGATGGCAACAACGCGACCGTGGGGGACAATAACTATTTCACCGCGTTCACGATGACCAACGCGGGCGCGGGGAGCTACACGCTCACGCTCAACGCAACAAAGACCGGTGCCTACCGGCTCACGGCGCGCTGGAAGGTTGAGGGCGACAGTTCCTGGCGCTGGTTCACCAACCTTGCCGCCAACCGCCGCGACCACGCGTTTGTCGTATCGCCGGTGGATTCCCGGAACGTCAACCTTTACGAGGTCAACGTGCTGACCATCGAGTCGAGCGACAACACGCCGGGCAACTCGGGCGATGACTTTGCGAACCGCAGCACGTTCGAGGATCTGTTCGACGCTCCCAACGCCCCGCACAATGCCGACAACCGCTGGAACCTCGACTACGTGAAAAACCTCGGGTGCAACTGGCTGTGGTTCCAGCCGATCCATCCGATCGGCGTGGATGGTCAGGCCTATTATCCGGGCAGCCCGTATGCCGTGAAAAACTTTTTCGAGATCAACCCGCTCATGTCGGTCGGCAACTCCCGCGATTCGGCGATGGGCGCGTTCCAGGGATTCGTGAGCGCGGCGGACATCAAAGGCGTGAAAGTGATGCTCGACGCCCCGTTTAACCACACCGCCCCGGACGCGGAGATTTCCACCGTCGGCGTGCCGCTGTTCGGCGGAAACGCCACGGATGAAATCCGCAACAAGGAAGCCCGGTTTTACTCCCAGTCCGGAAACTACGGGGCGCGCGCCTCGAACAAAGACAATATCGCGATCGCCCCCGACCGCGGGGATTTCGGAAAATGGAGCGACGTGCGCGACGTCTTCTTCGGCAACTACTCCGCGCTCGTGAGCCTGAACCCGCAGGATAACGGGAACTACAACAGCGAGGGCGACTTCTTCGACTTTAAAAATCCGAACTTCGACGGCGTCACGCAGAAGGTCTGGAAATACTTCGCCGAATACCCGCTCTACTGGCTCGAGAAGACCGGCGTCCCGGCCGGTTCCGACATGCCCACGCAAACAAACAAAGGCATCGACGGCCTCCGCGCGGACTTCGGCCAGGGCCTGCCTCCGCAGCTCTGGGAATACATCATCAACAAGACACGCGCCCGGAAGTGGAACTTCGTCTTCATGTCGGAATCTCTCGACGGCGGCGCGGTGACCTACCGCTCGAACCGGCACTTCGACATCCTCAACGAAAACATCGTGTTCCCGCTCGCGAGCGCGAGCAACGCGAGCGACTACCGCAGCATCTTCGAGGGCCGCCGCAGCGCCTACGGCCAGGGGCTCGTCCTGCTCAACAGCACCTCGCACGACGAGGAAAACTACACAGATCCCTTCGAGGCACTGGTCCGCTACGCCGTCGTCAACACGGTTGATGGCGCGCCGCTCGTCTTCCCCGGACAGGAACTCGGCATCTCCCGCACGTTTGGCTACCAGAGCTACGAAACGAACTTCGGCAAGCAGATCGCCCATTTTAAATTGTTCAACTCCATGATGCCGATCTGGCTCGACGCCAACTACGGCAACGACCAGCTCTATCCCGTCTATTCGGGCATCGGGCAGGCGAGGATCTTCAGCGCAGCGCTCCGCAGCTCGAACCGCTGGTTCCTCGACGGCGACGGCTATAACAGCAAGCTCTTCGCCGTCGCAAAATACGAGCAAGACGGGGCTTCGCCCGCTGTGAAGGATGTCGTCCTCGCGTTCGCCAACATCGACCGCAACAACGACGAGACGAACAATTTCAAAATCCCCGACGCTCTCGCGACCAAACTCGGGATCAAAGGCAACCGCACTTACAACGTGAAGAACATCGCCGCCTATCTGGGAGTCTATGGCGACCGCCGATCTACCTGGCTCTGGACCCCCCCGAACGGATCCAACGGCTACACCGGCGACCAGTTGAAAAATTCCGGGTTCACCGTCATCACGAAAAAAGTTCCGACATCCGACGCCGCGTGGGCGACCGCCCCCTACGAGGCCCAATACCTCAAAGTCTATGACGTGACCCAGCTTCCGGCCCCGTCGTCATCTCCCGCCGTCGCCGCCTACGCGCTCGACGGTTCGGTGACGTTCACATGGGCTGCGGTTGTTGATCCCGAAGGGCTCGTGCCCAGATACAAACTCACGGTCACCCGCAGCGACGGCCCCGTGAACGACTACGAGACATTCGGCACGACCTATACCGTCGGCGGTCTGCCGACCGGCGTGACCGCCACCGCTACCGTCACCACGCTCAACCCCAACAACACCTCTATTGCTTCCGCCGCTCCGAGCACGACCAGCAACGCGACGCTCTCGATCGCATCCGCCGCCGACAACGACGGCGACGGGATGAGAAACGCGGCCGAAGTCGCGGCCGGCACGAACCCGCTCGATCCCGCCTCGGTCTTCAAGATCACATCCATCGCGCCCGCATCCGGCAGCGGTTTGACGATCACATGGTCCACCGTGGCAGGGAAAACCTACTACGTGGAAGCCGCATCCAACCTGGCCGGGGGAACATGGACGACGATCTCCCCGGCAATCACCGGCACCGGCACCTACACCGACACCAATCCCGTGACCGGAAAAAAATTCTACCGCATCAAGGTCGGCCCGTAGATCGCCTTTCGATAGCTCGCGAGAAGGAGCTGCATTTTGTGGTCAAAAAGCAGTTCGCTGCGGGCCAGATCCAATCCGTCGAGCCCGAGGCGGAGGCGGAGATCCGGGGATTCCGCGAGCCATACCATGGCGGCGGCAAGAGCGCTGTCGTCCCCGGCACCGACTAGGAGGCCATTCTTCTCGTGGGTGACAATTTCCGGGATCCCGCCCACCCTCGAGGCGATGACCGGCTTGCCGGTGGCGAACGCCTGCGGGATGACGATGGTTTGCGCCTCCTTGAGCGAGGGCACGACCAGCACATCAATCGCCGCCATGATCTCCGGGACATCCTCCCGGTAACCCGCGAGGATGACGGGAGCGGGCCCGACCGGGAATTCCTTCAACACCCGCTGGCGCAGCTTGGCCACCTGCGATTCCTGTCCGCTCCCCGCGATGACAAAACGCGCGCCCGGAATGCGCTCAAGCACTTTTGCGGCGGCTTTGACAAAGTGCGCGTGGCCTTTTTCCCCGCGGATGATGGCGACCATCCCAAATAGCTGCGCATCCTCCGGTATGCCGAATTCCGCGCGGAACCCCCGCCCGTTGACGCCGGGATGGAACTCCTTCAAGTCCACGCCCTCGCCAACCACGTCCACGCGGTCATCTGGAATTCCGAGCATCGCTGCCAGATCGCTTTTGATGAATCCGGCGCTGGCGATCACCCTCGAACATCCCCGGCGGTAGGAGAATTTTTCGCGCGCCTTCATTTGTTCCGGCATTGTCATGTGGCGCGAGCGGACGACGGTCCGGCCCGCAAAATGGAAGAGGCTTGCCCAGAGCGCATCCTGCCCGCTGTGCGCATGGATGACATCCGGGTTCCAGCGGCGGATTTTCCAGAGGAATTCCAGCAGGCCGAGCGGCCCCCCCCACGAGCGGATTTTTTCGATCGGGACATCGGGCGCGTGTTCCGGCAGCCGGGCGGCGAGCTGGCTCCTCGCCCCGCAGAGAACCATGGCCTTGTGCCCCCGTTCGTTCAGCCATCGGGCTTCGCGGAGCATCCGGTATTCCTGCCCGCCCCAGTTCGGGCTGCTGTCGCACAGAAGGACTTTCAATCCGGGCTTTTCCAAGGCGGGTTTCATCTGCGTTGGAGCATTGCCGCCCGGAATCAAAATGAGAAGACTGGAATGAGAGACTGGATTGAGCTGCAAGCTGCCTGATGCTCCGCGAGATTGCTTTTCCCCCGGTCACCTGACTTGCTTCACATGCTCTGAAGCACCCATGGAACTCAAAAGCGGCATCCATCTCGCGTATTGAACGAACATTCACCCGGCCGAGACCTGGGCGGAAACTCTGGCCTCTCTCGAACAAAACACGCTGAAGGTGCGCGACGCGGTGATGCCGATGGGATCTGGAAAACCCTTTGCCATCGGGCTTCGCCTCAGTGATGCCGCCTCGCGGGAACTGGAGCGGTCGGAGGCGATGGCCGGCTTCCGGCGCTGGCTGGAAAAAAACGGCTGCTACGTTTTTACGATCAACGGATTTCCCTACGGACGATTCCACGGGAGCCGCGTCAAGGAGCAGGTCTATCGCCCCGATTGGAGCACCCCGGAACGCCTCGACTACACGCGCCGGCTGTTCACCATCCTCTCCGGGCTGCTGGACCTGGCCCCTCCCGGCTGCGAAGGCAGCGTCAGCACGCTTCCCGGCTCATTCAAAGGATTCGGGCTGGACGCGGAGCAGCAGAAGGCGATCCGGCAGAATCTCTGGGAATGCGCGGATCACATGGACGGGCTTTCCGCGGCGACCAGGCGAGGCCTGCATCTCGGCCTCGAACCCGAACCTCTGGGGTTGTTCGAAACCACGGCGGAAACCGTCGAATTCTTCGCGCGGCTCGCCGACGGGCGCCCGGGCGATGCGCGCTGGCATACTTACCTGGGCGTCAACTACGACGTCTGCCATCTCGCCTGCGAATTCGAGGAGCCGGCGGAAACTTTCGCGCTGTTCCGCGAGCACGGCATCCGGATCAGCAAAATCCACCTGAGCTCGGCCCTGCGCGTGATCCCGACGCCTGCCGTGAGAAAAGCGCTCAGGGCGTTTGCCGACGACATCTACCTGCACCAGGTGGTCGCAGGGGCGGCCGGCCGGCGGCTGCGGACATATCCGGACCTGAACGACGCCCTGCACGCGCAGCCGCAGGACGACGAGACCGAATGGCGGGTGCATTTTCACGTGCCGCTGCACATGGAGGAGGGAAGCTTGTTTGGAACCACCGCGACGGCGAACATCCGGGTCCTCGAAAAACTGGCGGCCGATCCCTCGCTCTGCCGCCATCTGGAATTGGAGACCTATACCTGGGGCGTTCTGCCTCCCGCCTTGCGAAGCCGCGATGTCGTGACCCAACTCGCCGCGGAATACGCGTGGTGCTTTGCCCACCTGGAGCGGCTCGGTCTGAAGTGAACCGCTTGAGAACCCTGCTTGTTCTGGGCCGGGCATCGAATCTTCCCACCGTTTGGTCGAACTGCCTCGCCGCCTGGCTGCTGGCGTCCGCGCTGCGACCGGACGCTCCGGCGTGGCCGCTGCTGGCTCTTCTCTTTGCGGGATGCAGCGCGCTCTACCTCGGCGGGATGTTTCTCAACGACGTGTGCGATGTCGCCTTTGACGCGATCCATCGGCCCGAGCGGCCGATTCCGTCCGGAAAAATCAGCCGTCGCGCCGTCGCGGTTTTCGGGTGTGCCCTGATCGCTCTCGGCCTCGTTTTTCTGGCTCCGGCGAGCGGCGGATGGGCATGGGCCTTGGCCGGGTTCATTTTGCTTTATGATGCGATTCACAAAAAAACCGCCGCGGGCCTGCCGGTCATGGCAGGATGCCGGGCGCTGATTTATCCGCCGGATTCTCGTGGCGGTGGACGGGGGGCTCGTTTCCAGGAACCCGGATCTGCAGCGCGCGGTCGCTACGTATTTAGGCGACTCGGGGATCCCTTGTTCGGTCTGCTAATTTCCAGGAGGCGAGGCGGCCAAGGAGGACGACGCGGTGGTGAAGCGACTCTACCTCGCCATGGAATCCGAGAAGCTGTGCCGCCACTCGTGCGTGGCCGCCATCGGGGGAGGCGCGTTCCTTGATGTGGCCGGATTCGCAGCGGCCACGCTGCATCGCGGCATCCCGCATCTCCGGTTTCCCGGCACGCTTCTGGCGCAGGCGGACGCCGGAGTGGGCGTGAAGAACGGGATCAATTTCGCCGGAAAAAAAACCTGGTGGGAACAT
>Ga0194063_10002967_pt1 | contig 10284 bp, 11 predicted proteins | sample SepL3720m_MetaG_FD_155459 | JGI IMG/M metagenome (GOLD analysis project Ga0194063, IMG submission 155459) | Anoxic zone freshwater microbial communities from boreal shield lake in IISD Experimental Lakes Area, Ontario, Canada - Sep2016-L373-20m | ecosystem: Environmental > Aquatic > Freshwater...
TTATAAAGAGGGGTTCGACTCCCCTTGGGGGTGCCACTCACAAGTGGCGTTGCCGGCTTTTCTCCTTGTCGCTGAAGGGCTCCATGCTATATTCCGATTATGGCCCAGCAGACCCTCCATTTGAGTCAGGAGCAACGCCTTCACATGGTGATGGCGCCCCAGTTGCGCCAGTCGCTGGAAATGTTGCAAGCCCCTGTTCTTGAATTGAATGCCATGATCCGGGCTGAACTGGACAGTAATCCCACCTTGGAGGAAATTTCACACGAGGCTCTTCAGGTGGAGATCGAAAAGGTCAATCCGGAAATCGAGGATAGCAAGGCCATGGACTTCCGCAAGGAATTTGAAACCCTTGCCCGGATGGATGATGAGTGGAAGGATTATTTCTTTCAACAACGCGGATATCAGCCCTATTCGCAAGAGTCGGAAGAAAAACGGAATTATCTTTATGACTCTATCCCGCAAAGCGAATCCCTTCAGGAACATCTCTTGCACCAGCTGTCACTCGCTGAGTTCAATGAAGCGGACAAGGCGCTGGGCGAGCTCATTATCGGCAGTATCACTGACGATGGCTATCTGACAACGAGTGTTGGGGAATTGGCGGCCGCTTGCGGGGCTGATGCCACCCATATGCAGGATGTCCTCACGGTGATTCAGGATTTTGATCCTCTTGGAGTGGGTGCCCGGGACTTGCGGGAGTGTCTTCTGTTTCAACTGGAACGACTTGGAAAGGCCGACAGTCTCTCCGGGAGGATTGTCAGCGCCCATCTCGAGCGCCTGGCCTCCCACAAATTCCAGGACATTGCCCGCCATCTCAAGGTTTCCGTCGAGGAGGTTCAATTGGCCGCCAATTTCATCGCCACCTTGGAACCCAAGCCCGGCCGGGCCTATAGCGCTGAATCGTCCCCCTTCATTACGCCCGAAGTTGTTGTCCGTAAGGTCGGCGATGATTATGTCGTGGTCATGAACGACGACGACCTGCCGCGCCTGCGTATCAGTAAACATTACCGTTCCCTGATGAGCGACACCGACACCGGGCAGGAGGTCCGCGACTACATTCAGGAGCGGATTCGCTCCAGCGCCTTTCTCATCAAGAGTATCCACCAGCGCCAGCAGACCATCTTCAAGATCGCAACGGAAATCGTCAGGGTTCAGCGTGAATTCTTTGAGAAAGGCATCGCCTTTCTCACGCCGCTAACCATGTCGGAAGTCGCAACCGCCGTTGGCCTCCATGAGACCACCATCAGTCGCGCCGTGGCGGGTAAACATATGCAAAGCCCCCAGGGCATTTTTGAAATGAAATATTTCTTCACTCCGGGATTGAAGACCGGTGATGGCAGCGTCATCTCCAATAAAACCGTCAAGGATGTCATTGCCAATCTGGTTGCCGGAGAGAGTAGTGAAACCCCACTGTCGGATCAGGACATTCTGGAAATACTTACCGAAAGAGGGATCCAGATCGCCCGCCGCACCGTGGCGAAATACCGAATCGCCCTCAGGATTGCCCCCTCCCACATGCGGAAACGGTATGGCTGACCCGTATTATGAGCCAACTGCTATGGGATCCCGGTCTTGAATCAAGGCTGAAAGCCAAACTCGATCCTATCCTGACGGCGCAGTCCCTTTATTTCCCAGACTTGCCTCCTGCAGCGGAAGCCTGGATCGTACATGCGATGGCGCGCAGTTCTGGCAACACCGTTATTTGGATCACGGATGATGCCCGCACGTTGGAATCACGCGCAAGGGATTTTCAGACTCTCACCCCGCCCGGCGGTCTCCCTCCCCTACTGTTCCCAAGCTGGGAGGTATTGCCATCCAAAACTGTATCCGCCCCTGAGCCCGGAGTGGTCGGCGCCAGAATGGAATGCCTCGCGGCATTGGCGGATGCCAAGCCGCGCCTGATTGTCACATGCGCCCAGGCGCTTATGGAAAGAACCTTGTCCCCTGGCGTATTCAAGGCCTATTCACGCACCCTGAGGCAGGGGGATGCGTTTGATCCGTCTGATCTGACCACCGTGCTGGAACAATCAGGATATCTCTTCTCCGCTGAAGTCCAATCACCCGGCGAGGCCGCCCGTCGCGGGGGAATTCTTGATGTCTGGCCCCTTTCGGCATCGGCCCCCTTGAGACTCGAGTTTTTCGGGTCTGTCCTGGAATCCATCCGGGAATTTGATCCCCTCGAGCAGCAGTCAACCAAACCCTGCTGTGAGGCTCTTCTGACTCCAGCCGGGGAATGGAAACTACTCCATGCGGCGCCAAATAATGGCGCCTTCCTGCTTTCTCACATCCCTTGCGGGGGACTGATTTTAATCTGGTCGGATCTGGACGCCATACGCCAGCGCGCAGACACCTACGAGAGTGCGGCCCGTGAGGCCAAGGCAGGACTGCTTGTAGGGCGTTTGGGTGAGCTTGAGGCGGATCTCCGTACCAGGCCTGCAACCCGTCAGTTTTTTGTAGGATCGGGTCCTGATTCCCCCCTGCCCACCGTCGATCTTGATTTTCGCGCTGTCGACTCCATGCCCTCTGTGACGGCCCGGCATGCGTTGCATCCCGATATCATCGAAACCACCCGGCGCCATTTCCTCAACACCACGGCAACCGGCATGAAGGCGGGAATCCAGACCTGCTTCTGTTTCGACAGCCAGGGAACCCAGGATCGTTTCTGGGAGGCCTATGGCGGAATCTTTGGAAAATCCCCCCCGATCCTCTCCCAATTTCCCTTGTCCGGTGGCTTCTCCAACCCTTCACTTGGGCTTCTGGTTATCGCGGAATCCGACCTGTATGGCCGTAAGATCCAACGGCGCCAATTGCGCACACCCAAGGCTGAAGCCCGGCGCACGGGTGTCCGGGTGAGCGACTGGACCGACATGGAACCCGGCAACCTGGTGGTGCATATCGAGCACGGTGTCGGTCGCTACCTTGGATTGCGGGAAATCATGGTTGCCAGCCAACTCCAGGAGGCACTGGCCATTGAATATGCCGAAGGCGCCAGACTCTATGTGCCGGTTTCACAAGCCCACCTGCTGACCCGTTATGTCGGGGTCGGCCGTCGTAGCGTGGCGCTGCACCAACTGGGTGGTAAACGCTGGGGTCGTGAAAAACTGGCGGCAGAACATGCCGTACAGGACCTTGCGGGAACACTCCTTGAAATTCAGGCCAGTCGTGACTCGCAGGACGGATTCCCTTTTCCTCCGGACGCCCCCTGGCAACATGAGCTTGAGGCGGCCTTCCCCTATGCGGAAACCGAGGATCAGGCCGCGGCAATCCAGGAAGTGAAGCAGGACATGGAGCGAACCCGGCCCATGGATCGTCTTCTCTGCGGCGATGCCGGGTATGGCAAAACGGAAGTGGCCATCCGGGCGGCTTTCAAGGCCGTTATGGCAGGAAAACAAGTTGCCGTGCTGGTCCCGACTACGATCCTGGCCCAGCAGCATTTCCAAACCTTTTCCGAACGCATGGCTCCATTCCCCGTCAGGATCGAGATGCTCAGCCGATTCTGCACCCGCACCGAATGCGTGGATGTTGTGAAAGGCCTTGCAGAGGGAACGGTGGACATCGTGATCGGCACCCATGCCCTGCTCCAGCCAGACCTTGCCTTTAAGAACCTGGGACTGGTCATCATTGACGAGGAGCAGAAATTCGGAGTGTTGCACAAGGAGCGCTTTAAACATATCCGGCGCCTTGTAGATGTGCTGACGCTGACGGCAACCCCCATCCCGCGAACACTTTACATGAGTCTTACCGGCGCGCGGGATCTCAGCACTATTCAGACCCCGCCGCAGGAACGTCTCGCCGTTGAGACGCTTGTGGTAAATGACTCGGATGACATCATCCGCGAGGCCATTCTCAGGGAATTGACCCGAGGAGGGCAGGTCTTCTTCCTTCATAACCGGGTTCGCAGTATTGACCGGCTCCGCGAGCGGCTCCAACGACTGGTTCCGGAAGCAAGGCTGGGTGTGGGGCATGGCCAAATGTCGTCCGGAATGCTGGCTGATATCATGCGACAGTTCGCCGCCGGCGAGTTTGATGTTCTGCTTTGCACGACCATCATCGAAAGCGGCCTCGACATTCCCAATGCCAATACCATCATGATTGACCGTGCCGACCGGTTCGGGCTGTCCGAGTTATACCAATTGCGTGGTCGTGTGGGGCGATCCAAACACAAGGCTTATGCCTACATGCTGCTACCCGGACAATCCCACATCGATCCAACGGCTCGCAAACGCATCCAGGCCATCAAACAGTATTCAGGAGCCGGGGCTGGATTCAGGCTGGCCATGCGTGACCTTGAAATCAGAGGCGCCGGCAACCTGCTGGGCGCGGATCAAAGCGGGCATATCGCCGCCGTTGGATTCGGTCTCTACTGTCAACTCCTGCGGCACACTATCGCCAAACGCAAGGGAGAACCCCTGCCGCCGGTCATTGACGTGGATATCACATTGGATTTTATCAGTCTTTCGCCGTCCGATGCCGGGGCTGTCCACTCGGCCATCATCCCTCTGGCCTATGTTGAGGACGAACGGCTGAGGGTCAGTCTTTACCGCAGGATTGCCGAAACGGCCTATATCAAGGAAGTCCACGCCCTGCGCCAGGCTTTCATCGACCGGTTCGGCCCCATGCCGGCGGAATGTGAGCGCCTGCTGAAGCTGGCGGAAATCCGCATCCTGGCGGCAATGAAGAAGATCCAGTCGGTACAGGTTGAGGACGACAAAATCATGCTCAAGCGTCAGGGCGATTATATCATGAACCAAGGCCGGTTCGTCCGCTTGTCATCCTCGACACCCGATGCCAAAATCGATGAACTCCGTCACCATCTTCGCCATGTGTGAGGCGGTAAAAAATGATGTATTTTCGTGTTCAATCTTGGTAATTCTTCGCTAACGCTATATACTCCAAATAGATGAAAGCGGCAGGTAAAACGGCCATGGACACAACCACACAAAACGCAAGTCGATCCGTCAAGGGAAAGCTGGGGCGATATTTTTCCCGACGCAGAGAACGCGAGGCGGCCGTTCCTCAGAATCGCAGACTCCACAGTCGATTTCCTTGCGAGTTGCCTGTTGAATTACATCTCGAAACCCCGGGAAACCTGTCGATTCTGAACGCGGTGGCACGGGATATTTCGCGCGGCGGCATGCTTGTCGAATGCCCGACGGTGCCCGCCATCATGAGCGCCTGCTATGTCACATTCCGAGTCCCTGATTGGGGGCCATTCAAGGCGAATCAGAATGAACTGGTCATGGCGCAAGCGCGGGTTCAGCACTGCAATCCCTCGCGTAGGTGTTTCGGACTGGCGTTTGCAAGCGCCATGGGATGACGGAAACTACTTGAGCCTGATTTCAACGTCTCCGTTTTCGTCCCGCAATGTGACGCTGTAGACGTTGATTTTGACAATCAGAAATCCGCCAGCCTTCTCGCCCTCCATCATCGAAGAACCGTTAAGGATGGCCACGGGATTTTTCTCGGAATAAAATATCCCTCCAAGAATCGGGAGATTCACCCTGGTTGTACTGTTGCGAAAGGAGGGGGTCACGACCCGCTCCTTGGCGCCTAGATTCGAATCCGCGGCGGCAACCACAGGGGAATTGGTTCTCGGGGCTGCCACGATCTCTCCGACAACCGTCCCCGATGGCGTTGGCGTCGCGGGGACAGCAGGTGAGGGAGACAGCACAGGGTCTGGGCCCGCAAGGGGCGCCTGGGAACTCGCAGGGCTTGTTCCGGCCCCAGGTACTGTGCGCCCTTCCGCGACGATTGAAAACGTTATGCCGCGGGAAAAATATAATACAACGCCGGAAACGAGAAACACGCCAATCAAAATGGCAATAAACACCGGGGCTCGCGATGAATGAACCTGCGGCGGCGGTTGCTTGGAAAACAATTCATGTGGTGCGTCCGCAGGAGGGGGCGTCCCTGCCGAACGCTGCTTTTGGACCTTCCGCAATGCTTCGCCGATGGTGCTCATAGATTGCCGCTACGCGAGCTGTTCCCCTTCCAGTTCCCTGATGCACTCCCCGACCAGCAAGGGATCCATTGTGTAGACTTCCTTCACAAAGCCGCGCAAAAGAACCTTATCAGCCAGGATATTGATCAACCGCGGCACTCCGCCGGTGTGATCATAGATGGCTTTGATGGCGCCGGCACTGAATGCCACACTGCCGCGGGCACCGGCCACGGCAAGCCGGTGTCTGATATAGTCCGCCACTTCGGCCTCATTCAGCGCCCGGATATGAAATCGGACGGCAATACGCTGTTTGAGCTGGACGAGTTCCGGCGCATTCAGTTTGTCCTTCAGCTGGGGCTGACCGACCAGGACGATCTGGAGGAGTTTTTCCTTTTCCGTCTCCAGGTTCGAAAGCATCCGGATCATCTCGAGGGCCGGGAAGCGCATATTCTGGGCCTCGTCGATAATCAGGACGGCATTGTGGCCCTGTGAAAGTTGCGCCAGCAGGAACTGGTTGACTTTCTTGATCAAGGCTCCCTTGGTGCGCTTTTCGACGGTGATGCCGAAATCCTCGACAATGGCTTCCAGGAGCTGGATTTCCGGCAGAACCGAATTGAGGATCAAGGCGACCTTGACCTTCGCGTCGAGGTGGTTGATCAGGGCGCGGCAGAGGGTGGTTTTGCCCGCCCCGATTTCGCCCGTGATCGCCAGGAATCCCTTGCGTTGTTCAATGCCGTAACGCAGGTGATCCAGGGCCTCCTGGTGAGTCGGACTGAGGTAGAGGAAACCCGGGTCACTCGTGACATTGAACGGGCTCTCCTTCAGGTTGTAAAATTCCCGGTACATCGTGAGACTCTTTCCACTGCCACGCCTCGATCAGCAAGCGCGTGCCATTTGTCAGAGCGATCGTATCAATTGATGAGAAGATGGCAAACACAAACAGAAAGGAGCGGCTCGCCATAAGCAATGCTGGCAACCGATCCGGTAACCATATAATTGATTCCCAACCGGAATGCGGACTCTTAAATACGGCGCGCAGACCGGCATAATCGGAAAAATGCCTCTAAACGTTGATCCGGAGAAATTTTCCGCAGAATCTCAATCTGGTCGTCATTCGTTTCCATATCCAAACTCATATTCGCCTTATCCGGATCGCCGTTTCCGTAACGACCGTGAAGGCTCCAACAAGTTGTGCCCCGTACTGCTCCACCGTCAAAGCGGCCATACGGACCCTGTTCACGGAGCTTTCGTCGGCCAAGCGAAACATCAGTATTCCAACATGGCGTTTGCCACTGCGAAAAACAAGCTCCCCGAAATCCTTGTCATTGGTAACGACGATACGCCTGTCCCGAACCGCCATGTCCAAAATATCTGAATCGCGGGTTTCCGGCATGGACTCCGTAATGCAAACCACGTCATGGCCAGCATCCCTCAACCACTGCGACACCCCCCGGCCAGTTGATTCATCAACCACAAAGCGCAACATGATAAACCCTACGCGGTGGCAGCAATGGGGAAAACATCCTCGTCAGAGACGACTTCAGCCGCATAGAGGAGAGCGGCCTTGATGTCCTCGCTCATCAAGCGGGGATATTCCCTAATGATATCGGCTTCACGTACCCCTTGGGCTATCATTCGCACAATCATATCCACAGGAATACGGGTTCCCCGGATGACCGGCTTTCCCGACATAACCTGCGGATCAAGAGTGATTCGAGAGTTGAGATTGATATTCATAACATTACCTACTGCCAAATTTGTTTTAAATTATTTTCATAATACTACACCTGAATGACACGTAATGCCAATATAATCATTTTTGTGCCGCAGATCGTGGCGAGCATCATGATGCTTGTATTTTGCGACATGATGAGAGAGACTTACGAATGATGAGGAGAGGAGATATATGAGAACAACCGTAAGTCTGGACAACCAGTTATTAGCCATGGCAAAACGTGAGGCGTTGACGAGACACCAATCACTGGCGAGCCTCGTAGAAGATGCATTGCGACAGATGCTGACCGGCACGGCCGCGGCATCCAAGGCGCGCACCGACGTTAAACTTCCCGAAAGTGGCGAAGGTGGACTTCAACCGGGAATCGATCTGGACAATTCTGCCGACCTGCTTTTCGTAATGGAGAAACGCCATGATTCTTATGGACGTTAACATTTTGGTCTACGCATTCCGCAAGGATGCGACCGACCACGCACGATACCGGGACTGGCTCCACGGAATTGTGAATGCCCCATCCGTCTTCGGAATCTCGAACCTCGTACTGAGCGGATTCTTACGTATCGTGACACATCCAAAAGTGTTCAAGCAGCCCAGTGCGTGGATTGAAGCAACCGAGTTTGTGCGAGTGGTGCGGAACCAACCCAACTGTCGGAGCATCACATGCGGCGAGCGACACTGGGATATCTTCACCGACTTGTGCCGAAAGGCTGATGCCAAGGGAAACCTCGTGGCCGATGCCTTCCTGGCGGCAATAGCCATCGAGTCCGGTTGTGAGTGGATCACCACGAATCGGGATTTCGCCAAGTTCCCCGGGCTGAAATGGCGTCATCCGCTGGATTAGGCAGTATTGCGGATAATGTTCCTGACACTAAGGCAGCCTCCTGAGTTTTCCGGAGCACCCTGTAGTAACCGGCGTCTCTGACGTCCCCTTAAATCGAGCCACCAGTTCCAGTATTTTTCGGCCGCAATAGTCGCCGTTCTAATAATGACTGCAAGTCCCGTCGGCCATCCACAACCGCATACACAAATACAGTCTTCCCTGCGATTTCATAGATGATGCGGTAAACTTGAAAATGCGTTTCCCGATAGAGGTCTATTCCGATCCGGCTCATTTCGGGCGGACTATGTCCTCTGCCGGGATAAGTCGCCAAGGCCAAGCACGCTCGTTCAAGTTCATCCAACAAACCAAAGGCCCGCTCGGGAGAATCATTCCGGGCAATGTAGGATCCGATATCAAACAAATCCCCCTCAGCCTCTGCGGTGATTTGGACGTGGTGGACTGTCATGGCTTCTGGATGGCCGCCAGTCGCTTGCGAATTCCGTCGAAAGCCTCTGTAACCGGTCTCACTTCACCCGCCGCCACATTCTGACGTCCCATGACCATGATCTTAAGAAAAGCCACCGTTTCGCGGGTCTCCTCATAAGTCTGAATGTCCTCAACCACGACCCTGGCACGGCCATTCTGAGTAATGAATACGGGGCAACGGCTTTCCGCCACCGAGTTGATCAACCTGGCAGTATGGGTTTTGGCTTCACTAATCGGAATAATGGTATCAGATAAATTCATATCGTCCCTTCCCCTCGTGGATCTATATTCAGGTCTGAATTTAGCATGCTTCAGAATCTCAAAGCAAGACTCTTAATGCAGAACGACCCTGTTCCTCTGTCGTGGTATCAGACATGTGAATGAGGGCAACCTTTGGGATGACAGGCGCGGCAATAGGATTTTCCGCACACCTGACAAGCCCCATGACAGCCTGAGCACACCACATGAAGTTTGTCGTCGCACACACTGTGTATTGGCGAGACCGCGCCGCACGCTTCACAACCCAGTGCATCGAGTCTGCGAGTCAGGGGATTCCAATCCAAGAATCCCGTCCGCTCACCTTTGCGCCGCAGGATGACAAAAGTCAATCGGTGAACCGGCAGTCTGCTCAAAAACGTCTGAAGGGGTTTGATTTCGATTGTAAGCCCGTATTTACGGCGAACATCGGCCACCTTGGCCTCGTATTCGCGCTCAATCGCCGTCAGACGCTGGGTGACCAAACTGGCGTCAACCTTGACTCCCTTTCGACCCCGTCCTTCCACCTGCCGCCGGAGCACCTCTTTCCTGAGGTCCTCATGATAGGCATGCAATCGATCCAGATCGCGCCCCATGCGCCGCTCCATGCCGGCAAGAAAGGGTGAAAGCCGTTCTCGAGCCAGCACCCTGGAAGCAGGACCAAACACATCCCGAATCCGCTCCGGCAACCAGGGAGCGGCCAAATCAACCCCAGTCCCGTTGGGCAATGAACTCCAGGCCACTGCGCCGCCTTCGAACAGAACTGCAGCCATCCCATCCGCTCGAGCCGCGTTGCCTTCGTTCACTGTGACCGCAAGAACATCTTCGCGCTTTTCGTCCGACATAGCCACCACGCGGAACACCATCAGGCGATAGCAGGCAACCGCCGTCTTCATTTCTGTGAACCGATACGTAGCGTTGTCGAACACAAGCGCCTTTCGCAACACCTCGGTGGCATCGGGTGCCTTCCCCACCGAAATGTCGAAGCCGATTTCGGTTCGACGTCCCCGTGTCTCGATTCGCCGCCCTAAGCTCTCCACCCAATCCGAC
>Ga0194063_10002970_pt1 | contig 10273 bp, 13 predicted proteins | sample SepL3720m_MetaG_FD_155459 | JGI IMG/M metagenome (GOLD analysis project Ga0194063, IMG submission 155459) | Anoxic zone freshwater microbial communities from boreal shield lake in IISD Experimental Lakes Area, Ontario, Canada - Sep2016-L373-20m | ecosystem: Environmental > Aquatic > Freshwater...
TTTTTATAATTTTTGGAAAAAGATACCTTTCTGGATCGTGACGATTTGTCTATTGGCAGTCGCCACATATCCATTTGTCAGTAAATATTTGCCAGGAAATCCAGATCAGGTCACGGGAAATTCCGCAATCATCCATACATCGATGGGCGATATAAGTGTGGATCTTTATAAGAAAGATGCGCCTAAAACAACTGAAAATTTTGCAAAACTGGCCCAAAAAGGCTTCTACAGCAATCTGACATGGCATAGAGTGATCAAAGGCTTTATGATCCAAGGAGGCGATCCATCTGGAAATGGGACTGGTGGACCGGGCTATCAATTCGCCGATGAGATTAATCCAACGAGCTTGGGTCTTACACAGGATCAGATAGATCAAAACGTGGCGGCAGGCTATACGTATAATTACAATTTAAAATCTCATAAGGCGGAGGTCGGTTCATTGGCTATGGCAAACTCAGGACCCAATACCAATGGAAGCCAATTCTTTATTGTGACCGAACAAAATCAACCAAGTTTGGATGGTAAATACACTGTTTTCGGCCAGGTGACAAAGGGGCAGAATATCGCGGTCGCAATCTCTGAAGTATCAGTCGATGATAAGGATAAGCCAGTTACGCCTGTATACATCACTTCAATCGAAGTTAAATAACTAGGATTTGGGGCAAATGGCCAAAAAACGCAATAAAAATCAACAACAGGATATTCTCTTCGTAATCATTGCGGGAATATTCAAAATGCTTTGGTGGCTTATTACGTTACCGTTTAAGGGTATTAAAAAACGGAATGATTTATCGGTTAGTGATCGGGCATATATTTCGTCAAAGCGCGAAGAAATTGAGAGAAATCTGCAAAGTCAGAATATATTTGAGCTAAAACATGCTTTAATCGAAGCTGACAAATTGCTTGATTATACTTTGGAGAAGAGAGGATTTGCCGGTAAAACTGTGGCTGATAAGCTCAAAGAAGCTCAGCAATTTCTCAGTCAAGATATTTACAATCAATTATGGCAAGGTCACAAGACACGCAACCAAGCAGTACATGAACATGGTATAAATATCAGCGAAAATCAGCTCAAAGAAGCAACCAAGAAATTATTGCTCCTCAGATTTTAAGTGTCAGAAGGGAATATATGCACAATGAGATAGATTTGGGCGAGATATTGAGCGAAGATGAAATCAATAAACAATGCCAAAAAATCTTGGATGATCTGGAAAAATTCAATAATTTATCCAGTGCTATTAAATTAGAAGAACATCACAACTTGTATTTGAGAAGACATGCGGTTGGCACTGGGCTAGCTGTCGAGCCATCATTCATCGAGGAAATGGAAAGAGAGAAGAGGTATTCAGATGATTTATGTGAAATCATGGCCGGAGATGAGGTCGGTCTGACAGGAAGTGATGGTGCCAAATATATGGATTTATTAAATATGAAAATGCTTAATATCGATGAATTTCAGCTCAATATCTACAAGATGGAAACGTTACTCTTTTTAAGAAAATATGAAGAAAAAGTGACGTTGTTGTATGGTAAGATGAAGGAGCGTGGCTGGAGTGATGAAGATATGGATACCGCTATAAGATAAGGAAGACAATAAATATGGATAAATTGAAAACAACAATCGGACTTGAGATACATGTCCAGTTGAAGACAAAATCAAAGATGTTTTGTAAATGTGACAACAATGCAGAGGGTCGAGCGCCCAATACTGTGGTTTGTCCTGTCTGCTTGGGTTTGCCTGGCGCTTTGCCGGTGGCAAACGAATTGGCGATTCTCTCAACAATCAAGACGGGTATAGCCCTCGATTGTACAATTCCCAAAATCGCTAAATTTGATCGCAAACATTACTTTTATCCTGATCTACCAAAGGGGTATCAAATTAGTCAGTTTGACGAGCCATTTTGTGTCGGTGGTTTTCTCAAGATTGATGGACACAAAGTTCGCTTGAATAGAATTCATCTAGAGGAGGATGCGGGCAAATTGATTCATTCAAATGGGAAAAGTCTTGTTGATCTCAATCGTGCAGGTACCCCTCTAATGGAAATCGTTACTGAGCCAGATATTCAGTCGCCAAAGCAGGCAGCAGACTTCTTGCGTAAGCTTCAAAAAATTGTGCGAGATGTTGTCTCCGTTTCGGAGGCCAGTATGGAGAAGGGACATATGCGTTGTGATGCTAATATTTCAATTACTGATGGCGAAAAAATGTCGGAGATTGTTGAGCTCAAAAATATTAACTCCTTCCGTTTTGTAGAAAAAGCCCTGATTATTGAAGAGAAGCGTTTGCGCGAAAAATATCCTAATTGGCCAGAGAAAAATGAGAAGGAAACACGCGGGTACAATAGCGATACCAATACGACTTACACGCAAAGACGCAAGGAGGCGGCGGCTGATTATCGATATTTCCCCGAGCCTGATTTGCCACCTTTTAACACCTCAAAATATGATCTGGATAAGCTGGAGAGTGAAATATCAGAAGATATGGAAACTTTGTTGGTTCGCTTGACTGCAATCGGAATTCCTTATGCTGAGGGTCAAATACTGTTGAATAACGAAGAAAAAATGTACGCATATAATGCAATCGTTGATTTTGTTACCGAAACACAGAAGGCAACTCTAGCCAAATCAATTGTCCATAATTATTTTGATTTTGATCTTGATGCTACTGAATTGGATAAGCATGCGATTGACTACGGCGGGGCGATTGGGCTTCTCGCGACGCACAATGTCTCAAAGAATATGTTCCAGCAAATTGTCTCGCAAATTCACGTCGAAAATATTTCATATCAAGAAGCTTTTCTGAGATTCGCAAATCAAGATTTGGAGCCTTTGGAATCGGTAATTGATAAGATTTTGGCTGAGAGTGAACGAGAAGTCGCAGAATATCGCAGTGGTAAGAATCAATTATTTGGCTTCTTCGTCGGACAGGTGATGAAAGTTACAAAGGGTCAAGCTGATCCAAGAGAAATTTCAAAAATCTTAAAGCAAAAATTGGAGGTTTAAATGAATCTTTTTACCGACTCGACGCAATTTTTTATCGGTCTTGTGCCCAAGCTGCCAATGATGATATTGGGATTACTTTTTGGCTACATCATTATTAAAATTTTCCTGATGTTCATCCGCAAAGGATTAGCTATTATTCACACGAGGAAGGCGATGGTTGATATTATATTGCCTCTATCGACGGCAATTATGTGGGTAATATTTTTCTCCGAGTTTGCTCGACATCTAGGTCTATCGGGAATTGCCGTAACTTTTTCGGGGCTCTTAATAATCATTGGCTTAGCACTATCAAATGGTACTTCAGCCCTGGTCGGTGATTTGATTGCTGGTGTGTTCTTGGCCAAAGATATTGATTTTGGAGTCGGTTATAAAATACGATTTGGTGATGCCATAGGTATTGTCCGCAAGGTGGATAATAGAAAAGTCAGGATTGAAAGTGATGATGGCCATATTTTTGTCATTCCAACCTCAAAATTTGATTCTACGGGTTGGGAAGTTATAGACAAAGCAAAATAATTCACAATTATTTAATTCTTCATTTGGTTTTATTGAATTGTAAATGTGGTATAATACAAGATAAGTAATAATTAAATTTGGAGGGATATGACTGAGTTGTTGTATCAAATATTTCTTGTAGTCTTGTCAGCGGTTGGAGTATTTATTATCTTTGTGTTGATCCAGCTGATTGGTATCTTGGTGGATGTTAAGCGAACGACGACGATTGTGAGTGCTCGGACGACACAGCTTGATATTTATATCGGCAAAACCGTCGCTTCGATGAATGAAGCAAAAGATTTAGCCAAAAGCTTCATCTTGTCGTTTAATCTTGTCAAAAAAATAATTAATAAGATGAATGAGAATAAAAAATAATATTTGGAGGAAAATGAGCAAGAAAAATTTAATTTTAGGCACTATGTTGGGTCTCGCTGCTGGAGCTGTGGCTGGAGTCTTAATGGCGCCAAAAAGTGGAAAAGAGTCACGAGAATTACTGGCAAAAAAATCCAAAGGATGCATGAAGCAATGTCATGAATCTCTGGGAAAATGTTGTGATACAATGACTGAATTTTTGGCAAAAGAAGAAGTGGCTACCAAAAAGGTTATTAAAGATGCTGCCGACAAAGTATCTGAGAATATGAATTAAGGAGATAATTTATGACGAAGATAGAATATGACGAGAAATCTGCCAATTCTGGTATGGCAAACAACCGAAAGATGGCTCGTAATTTGCGTTTTTTGATAGTGTTAGTAGTCTTTATTAGTTTGATATTGGGAGCAATTGGTGGAGTTGGTGGCGTGATATTGCTTTCTTCAAACAATGGCAAGGTCGCCGATAAGTTCGGATTATCTAGGTTTGGCAAGTTGGCAATACCGACTACAAATACCGAAAAAATTGTCGTAGAGGAATCTAGCGCGATTATTGATTCTGCCAAAAAAGTTTCAAGCTCTGTCGTTTCAATCACACAGAAGGGCATGGCAACCAATTTATTTGGGCAAGCTGTTCAAACTGAGGGCGCTGGAACTGGTTTTATTATCACAAGCGATGGCTTAATTTTAACAAATAAACATGTGATCGCGAGTATCGGGACAAGCTCGACATATTCGGTCGTGATGGTTGACGGCAAGACTTATGATGCGACAGTACAATCAACTGATCCGTTTAATGATTTGGCTGTGCTCAAAATTGACGCACGAAACCTGCCAGTTGTGGAGCTTGGTGATTCTGACCAGCTTCAGGTTGGCCAATGGGTTGTGGCTGTCGGTAATGCTTTGGGGCAGTTCCAAAACACTGTTACTTCAGGAATTGTTTCGGGCAAAGGTCGTCAGATACAAGCGTCTGATTCGAGCGGAGCATCTTCTGAAACTTTGAGTAATTTACTTCAAACTGACGCCGCAATCAATTCAGGCAATTCTGGCGGTCCACTTGTCAATCTAAAGGGTCAGGTCGTCGGTATTAATACCGCTGTAGCTTCTGGGGCGCAGGGAATTGGCTTCGCCATACCTATCAATGAGGCGAAATCTGCGATTGATAGTATCAAGAAGACTGGTAAAATCGTTCGCCCATATTTGGGCGTGAGATACCAGGTAATTACACCAGAAATCGCAAAGGCCAATAATTTGGCTGTCGATTATGGCGTGATTGTGCTGAGAGGTACTGGGTTTGGCGATTATGCAGTTGTGCCTGGATCACCAGCAGACAAGGCAGGAATCGTAGAAAATGACATTATCTTAGAGGTTGACGGAGAAAAAATTGACGCAACCAACAGTCTATCTTCATTGATTCAACGCTATCAGGTAGGCGATCAAGTTGATATTAAAATCTTATCCAAGGGCAAAGAGAAGACTGTTAAAGTGAAGCTAGAAGAGAGCAAGTAGTTCCAAGGTCATACGGAATACAGATTTCGCAGATAACAGATTGGGAAATATACAGATATATTAAAATATGCGCCGAGAGATCGGCGCATATTTTAATTGTTTGAAATTCATATATCTAAGCTAATATTTAACCTCGCCCATTCGACTTCGCTCATGGCAAATGCCTGCCTCTCCTTCGAAAGGAGAGGAGCACGGCTATTGACATATGCCAAAAATAGGCGTATAATATATTTACCCTGGAAAAGGAGATTAATGATGTCAAATCATGATCAACTTACGGAGTTAGACTCTACCGATGTTGTAGAGCTGGACAGTGACGAAATCGTCAGTGACGAAATGATTCGGATGCAGGAAGAGAGGGCCCGCTACGAAGAAGACCGATGGGAACATATGTTCTATCACGGTCCCGAGGATATTTAATGCCTCAACAGACTCCTCGATAAGAGTCTAATTAATGACACAGGAGTCCGTAGATATTTATTTATCTACGGCTTTTTTATTTTTTGAATAGTGAGATAGCGATAGTGGCCAGCGAGGTCCTTTTGTAACTCTATTTTTGCTTCTTGGAAAAATCTCTCTGCGAATTTTTTGATTGCGTTGGCGTTGCGTGGATCGAGCTCTATGAGAATTAGGGCATTATCGGCTAGATATTGAGGGCATTGTGTTAGAAATCTTTTGATAATCGAAGCGCCGTTGTCATCGGCAAAAATGGCCGAAGCTGGCTCAAAGTCGATTGATTTTGTGGGCAAATCATTTATTTTTCCTGCTGGATATGTTGAGGGGGTATCTTGGTCGGAGTCCGGCACATATGGAAGATTGGCGATGATAATATCGAATTTCTGGTGGAGCAAGCGGTTTGAGAATAGGTCTGATTGAACGAATTTGATATTTTTAATATTGTGAAGTCTAGTGTTTTTTCGTGCAATATTGAGAGCAGAAGGGGAGATGTCGGAGGCGAAATAATTTAAGTCCGAAGGGGTGTAAAGTTTTTGTAACTCTTTTATTAATGAAATAATAAGGGCTCCCGAGCCGGTGCCGAGGTCAAGAATATTAAATGTTGATTTTGGGATTTGAGAGTGAGTAAAGATTTGAGATGAAAGGCGTTTGAGGCGACGGCGGAAGTTGGCTCCACTCATTTCGTTATCAAGCATAGAAATACTGGCATCAAGGAACGCAGGAAGCATTTTTTCTGGCTCTTTTATGATGTGAAGTGAATTTGGAATAGCGCTTCTATCTTTTAAACAATTTAGAGCAGTTTCTACTAGCCATTCGGATTCGGGGCGGGGGATGAGAGTGCTTTTGTTTACAATAAAATCATAGCCATAAAATTCTTTGTTGCCCAAAATATAGGCGATTGGTTCGCCTTGTGAACGCCTTTTAATGAATTTGAGAATCTGAGCAGATTGTTTGGAGGTAATTAGCATCTCTGGGTGTGCAAAAAACTGAGTTGGAGAAATATTGAGGACGTTTTCAATCAAAATTTTCGCATCTAACTCTGGTGTTGAGATTTTGGAAGCGCGAAGATCATCAATGGATTTTTTGTATATTGTTTGGATATTCATATTGATTGCGATTGAGAATCATTTCAATGTTTGTATTCTTGTGTTGATTGAATAAATAACGACAAAAAGAGTCGACAGTCGATTCGCGATTAATTGGACTCAGCAAGCTTGCGGGCTTGATCTTCATTGGAGAGGGCTTCAATAATTGGCGCAATATCACCCTCCATAATATTGGGCAGAGAGTGCCACGACATATTGATACGATGATCAGTGACACGATCTTGAGGGAAATTGTAGGTACGGATTTTCTCTGAACGATCGCCGGAGCCAATCTGAGAGTTTCTAGCGTCACCTCGTTCCTTCGAGAGACGATCTTCTTCGTCCTGAAGTAATCGTGAGCGCAAAATACTCATAGCTTTGTTGCGGTTTTTGAGCTGACTTTTTTCATCTTGGCAGGTTACGACTAGGCCAGTCGGTAGATGTGTGATGCGAACAGCAGAGTCTGTAGTATTGACGGATTGACCGCCATTACCACTGGAGCGATAAACGTCAACACGGAGATCTTCGGTTTTGATCTCAATATCAGCCTCTTCGGCTTCTGGCAAGACGGCAACTGTGATGGTGGAAGTGTGGATGCGGCCGGCTTTTTCCGTCTCTGGAACGCGTTGGACACGATGGACGCCACTTTCGTATTTCATTTTGGAGTAAATATGATCACCTTGAATTTCAAAAGCAACATATTTCATACCGCCAATGCCGGTAACTTGAGATGAAAGAATATTTGTTCGCCAATTTTCTTTCTCGGCATATCTGGCGTACATACGAAAAATTTGAGCGGCAAAAAGCTCAGCTTCTTCACCGCCTGCGGCGGGTCTAATTTCGATGATAGCGTTTTTTTCATCATTGGCATCTTTGGGTAGAAGCTCAAATTGAATTTCTTCTTCGAGCTTGGTTTTTTCTGACTCAAGCGCGTCAATATCCATCTTGGCTAATTCTTGAAGTTCGATATCACCGGAGCTTAGCATCTCTTGATTCTCTATTATGTTTTTCTGGACAGTAAAATAGCGCGAGATTTTCATCGCGAAGTTATCCAAAGAGGATTTTTCTTTGGCTATCTTGGTGTACCGAGCTTGGTCAGAGATGATGTCGGCATCGCTGAGTTGCTTTTCCAGTTCTTGGTAATGATTTAAAATTTTTTGTAGTTTTTCTTGCATAGATTTGAACTTAATAATTGATTTATTCAATCGAATGAAGCAAAAATAATGCTCCTGCTTGGTAGTTGTTTACAAAAAATCGGCCTTGCACTCCTATATTATAAGAGATTCATGCCGATTTTGATATAGTAAAAATAGCTAGTTGGAAGTTTGTTCTTCTGCTGCTGGTATTTCTTTGACTGTCTTGGTCTCTTTGGCGGGTTTGACTTCTTTGATTTCTTTGACTGCAGGTTTCTTGAGAGCATCTTGCATTTTTTGTGCTGCTTCTACTCTAGCTTTGAATTTATCAACTCTTCCTGCGGTATCTAGTAATTTTTGTTTGCCAGTATAAAATGGATGGCAAGCGGAACAGATTTCAACTTTGATATCATCAGAAGTCGAGCCTGTTTCAAAAGTAGCACCACAACCACATTTGATTGTGATATTCTTGTTGTATTTTGGATGAATGTCGTTCTTCATATCTCTTTCGGATTAATTTTGTAACTTGATTCTAGCATAGTATTGATTATGCGTCAAGATTGTGATATTATCTAGACAACGATTAAATATGCCCAACGGCAAATCGACACGCTCATCTCATATATCTCTCTCCAGTTTTTCTGGAGCAAGTTGAGCGGATGATGTTAAAAAGGGATTTTGGTTCGACTATTGACCATCGCAATTGTCAAATTATTTTGTTTTTGGTTTCCATTGAAATGGAAATAAATTTGATTGATGTCAATATATTTATTATTTATTTAAATTACAATAATTAGCAAGGAATTTATTATGGTTACTAATCCTTCTCTACGAACGATGTTGGATAGCGGCGTTCACTTTGGACACAAAACTTCACGTTGGAATCCAAAGATGGCTCCCTATATCTTTACGTCCAAGTCAAAGGTTCACGTTATCAATCTCGAGAAAACAGCTGAAAAGCTTATGGAAGCAACAAACTTCATCGCACGAATGGCCAAAGAGAACAAGAAATTTATTTTTGTTGGCACCAAAAAGCAATCGAGCGAATTGATCAAGAAAGCTGCGATTGAATGTGGCGCTTCGTACGTAAATGTGCGTTGGATTGGTGGAACTTTGACCAACATGGAAGTACTAAAATCTTCAGTCAATAAATTCAAAAAACAGACAGAACTTTTGGCTAGCGATAAGATTGATTTGAACAAAAAAGAGCTTGCCAAATTGAAAAAAGAACATGCTCGTGGTGAGAAGATCTTCGGTGGTTTGACAGGATTAAATTCAAAAGCCGATGTATTGATACTATTTGGTTCATATGACGAGAAAATTGCTCTGGCTGAAGCCAAAGTTGAGGGTGTACCAGTCATCGCTCTAGTTGACACAAATGCTGATCCTACTAAGATTGATTATCCTATCCCAGCCAATGATGATGCCACAAAATCTATCGAATTATTTGCAAATTTATTCGCCAAGGTTATCAAGGAAAATAAATTAGTAGCTCAGGCACAGACTAAGTAATTTTCAGTTTTTAATTATTAATGATCAATTAATTATCAATTTGAAAATTGTCAATCGGAAAATAATTGGTAACTCGAAAATGGTAAATGATTATTTAAAATAAAAGGGAAAAATATGGTTACTGCAAAAGATATCGCTGAATTGAGAGCTAGAACTGGTTCTGGGATGATGGACTGCAAAAAAGCTCTTGAAGAGGCAAATGGTGACGCCGAAAAGGCAATAGACGTACTCCGCAAAAAAGGTATGGCCAAAGCTGCCAAGAAGGCAGACCGTGAAGCAAATGAGGGTATCATCGAGTCATATATTCATTCAAATGGCAAAATCGGAGTTTTGGTAGAGGTACTTTCTGAGACTGATTTCGTTGCAAAAAATGAAGAATTTAAAGCATTTGCGCATGATATTGCGCTTCATATTGCTGCAATGAATCCGAAATATCTTCGTCCTTCTGATGTTGATGTTGATGAATTAGCCAAGGAAAAAGCGATTTATCTCGAAGAGGTAAGCGCAAGTGGCAAGCCAGCCGAAATTGCAGAGAAGATTGTTGAGGGTAAAATCAAGAAATTTTCTGAGGAAAATGCTTTGATGTGTCAAGCCTTTGTCAAGGATCCTTCAAAAACTATTGAGGAGCTTTTGAATGAGAAGATTGCCAAAATTGGTGAGAAACTTGAGATCAAGAGATTCGCTCGATTTGAAATAGGAAATTAGGAATTATTT
>Ga0194063_10002971_pt1 | contig 10266 bp, 7 predicted proteins | sample SepL3720m_MetaG_FD_155459 | JGI IMG/M metagenome (GOLD analysis project Ga0194063, IMG submission 155459) | Anoxic zone freshwater microbial communities from boreal shield lake in IISD Experimental Lakes Area, Ontario, Canada - Sep2016-L373-20m | ecosystem: Environmental > Aquatic > Freshwater >...
CACCAGCACGGTGCCGCCGCGTTGAATCGCCGGGGCTTGATCCGTTTTCTTCGGCGCAATGAGGATTTCGTCCGCCGTCATCGGCAAATAGACGCGGAAAATGCTCCCCCCACCCGGTTTGTTCGCCACGGTGATAATCCCCTTGTGCGCCCGTACGATCCCAAGAACCGAAGCCAACCCCATTCCTCGTCCGGTGAACTTGGTGGAGAAGAACGGGTCGAAGAGTTTTTCAATATTCTGCTCGGCAATGCCGCAGCCGGTGTCCGTCACTTCGAGGCATGCATAAGCTGGGTGAGGCGTCTGCGCGCCGATGGGGAAGCGGTGCTCTGCGAGATTATCCGATGGGAAGGCCTTTTTGACGGATAAAAGAACCACCCCCTCTGCCGCGTTGCAGGCCTCCCACGCATTGGTGATCAAGTTGGTCAAGATTTGTTGAATCTGGTTCGCGTTCGCGCTGATCACCGGATCGGGGGAGGATAAATCAGATTTAAGTAACACGCCCTTCGGCATGTCGGCTTGGAGTGCGGACAGGTTCTGGCGGCAGATAGCGCCAAGATTCAGCAGCTCTCGTTCGCCCGGGACTTGACCGAGATAGGTCAGCATCATGCCGCTCACCTCGGCCGCCTTCCTCACCGACTGCATGGCACCGGAAAGGCACTCGGCAAGCTCTGCATCCTTGAGTTGTGTATCTTGGGCGATTTCCAGATATCCCATCACTGCTTGAAGCTTATTGTTAAAGTGATGCGCGACGGCTGCGGCCATGCGGCTCAGGCTTTCCGTCTTCAGGAGATGCTGCCTTTGGGCCTGCAGCTTCTCTTTCTCCTCCATCCGCTTGTGGTCGGAAATGTCGATACAGGAACCAATGAAACCGATAAAAATGCCCGTCGCCGTGAACCGTGGGACGCCGTTATCCAACAACCAGCGATACTCGCCATCGGCGCGGCGCAGCCGATATTCCATCGAAAAGATGGTTCGCGCCTTAAACGCGCCGAGATAGATGTCCAGACACCTTTGATAATCGTCTGAGTGAACGCCCTCGGCCCAGCCATTGCCCAATTCCTGTTCCAGCGTGCGTCCGGTAAAACTGAGCCAGGGCTGATTGAAATAATCACACAACGCGTCCTTGCCAGACTGCCAAAGCAATACCGGCGCCGTATCCGTCACCAGCCGGAACCGTGTTTCGCTCTCCCGCAATTCCGTGGTTAACTGCCAGGCCATGCGCCGGGCTTTCAACCGGGTGTTAAGCAGGTTGAAAAACAAGGCGGACAGCAACAGGGTGATGCTGGTTCCGCCGACCAGAACGAGCCAGACGCTGGCGTAATGGGAAAAGGGCAGTCCGCCGTGCTGGGTAAAACGCAACGTCCAGCGGTGCCCGCCGAAATCAACCGTAGCCAACTCGGTAAATAATCGGGTGGCCGCCAGGGCCTTGGCCTCAGCGCTCTGGCTGTCGTACATCAAGGCGTCTGCAGTGTCCTTCCCGCCATCGTACACCTGCACGGAAACAGCCATGTCCGGATGCCGCACATCCCATCCCCGCAGAGTGCCGCGCATCAGATCTGTCATTCGGTATGGACTATACACCCAGCCTTGGAGAGCGGCTCGGCGCTGGTCTATGGTTTCAATCGGCACTCCACGTTGGTACACCGGCACATACATCAAGGTGCCGGCTTGAACGTCCTGCTGGGTCTCCTGCACCAGGACGACCTTCCCGGACAGCGAGGCGGCATTCTCGTCCCGCGCCCATTCCATTGCGGCTCGGCGCACAGGTTCGGATAGCATATCGTAACCGAAAGCGCGCACGTTCCGTCCAGAAAACGGTTCGATATAGATAATGGAGGAGTAAACCGTCCGTTCGCCTGCGGGCCTTACCTGGTAATCCGGGAACCCTTGGCCGCGAATTTCCTGGACGTGCCGGGTCAGTTGATCGGCCGGGATCAACTGCGCAAAGCCAATACCCTGGATGCCAGGCAATCGGTGATCGAGATAAAGGCTCTGGGTAAAGGCCCGCCATTGCGCGCGATCAACCGATCCCGAGGCGTCAAAAAGCGCCGCGCCACCATACAGAACCTGGGCACAGGCGGCGAGCCGGGCATCAATGTTGAGCCGGATCTCGGCGCAGGCAAAGTCGAATTCATGTTGTGCGGACGCAGTCACGTTCGCTTTCATGTAAAGCGAGGCGATTGCAGTGCAGATCAACCCGGCCGCCAGCAAACCTAATCCGCCCCATCGATTGCGCAGGATCGCGCCGTGCAGCACGTCAATCACGCAAGCGGGTGCCGATAAGGGCACGTCCGCGTCGTTTTTTACGCTTTTATCGAGCGGTGCAGCCATTGTAGTTGCATTGCCAACTAACTGACCACGGACGCCGCGCGGGTGAAGGAGAATTGATTTCCAGCTTCATCTATCATAGTTGCATGGTATCATTACCGGCCACCTTGTCAACCGGAACATTTGCAGCAATTCATTCTCCATGAACTTGAGAGCCGGGGAGGTGAAGCACCGGAGTGCCGGCTTTAGCCGGCTTACACCGCACCACCTGCCCCAAACGGAGCTATGCCCGGCTGGCATAGCTCCGTAGGAGCCGGCATGTTTATAGCTGAGGCTCCCGCCCGAGAACCAAGTTCTGGCAGGAGCGGCATATCGGATTGGGGAGCAGACGAATGGATTCATGCTGCTCCTGACCGATCGATTATCGGATGTTGGAGGTTCAGGGGCAGGGCACTCGCGGGGGTAACGAGGCCATAATGAGTTTCCTGTTCTCGTTTGGATCTGCTTGCGGACCATGCATTGGCTTGTCGTCGGGAATCATTTCAATTTCAGGATTTCAGCCATTCAGACAGTGTTTCGAGGCCGTGAGAATGGGGATATTTTTCCACTTTTTGGCGCTTGCGGAAGAAGATGAAATAGTTGTGTTGGGGTAGCGAGCAAAAGGAAGATGAAATAGTTGTTGCATTCGAGATCACGTTTGCTATATTTTGCACTCCGTTTGCCCGGAAAGGGGCAATGGAACTTAACGCGAAATGCCGACAATTAACCAATTGGTCCGCAAGGGCCGCAGTAAACTTAAGCACAAGTCCAAGTCGCCTGCCTTGGAGAACTCACCCTTTCGTCGGGGTGTGTGTATCCAGGTGATGACCCGCACGCCCAAGAAGCCAAATTCGGCGATGCGCAAGGTCGCCAAAGTGCGATTGACCAACGGGCATGAAGTGATTGCCTACATCCCGGATGAAGGCCATAACTTGCAGGAGCACTCGATTGTGCTGGTGCGCGGCGGGCGCGTGAAAGACTTGCCGGGAGTGCGTTACCATATCGTGCGGGGAACGCTCGATGCCGCCGGGGTGGAGAAACGGCGCGTCAGCCGGTCGAAATACGGCGTGAAGCGGCCCAAGCCGGGCTCGAAGCCGGCTGCTCCAGCCGCCGCTGCCGCCGCGGCCCCTGCCCCTGCGGCCTAATGCGATCAACGATTTAACAGTTTAACAATTTAACTTTGTAAGAAATACATGTCTCGACGTCGTCAAGCGGCCAGGCGGCCGGTCCTCAAGGATGCGAAATTCAACAGTTCGTTGGTTACGCGCCTGGTCAACACGGTCATGCAATGCGGTAATAAGAGTGTGGCGCAACGGATTGTTTATGGCGCCTTTGATGAGCTCATTGCCAAGAATCCGGCGACCAACCCGTTGGAAGTCTTGCAGCGGGCAGTGGATAACGCCAAACCCCGGCTCGAAGTCAAAGCCCGGCGAGTGGGCGGTGCCACCTATCAAGTGCCGCTCGAAGTTCCCAGTGATCGTCAGTTTTCGTTGGCGCTGCGCTGGATCGTTGATTTCGCCGATGGTCGCAAGGGCATTCCGATGAAGGAAGCCTTGGCGTCGGAGATTCTCGAGGCCTATCAGGGCCAGGGCAATGCCATTCGTAAACGCGACGAGGTGCATAAGATGGCCCAAGCCAACAAGGCATTCGCTCATTTCCGCTGGTAAGATACTTTAGTTCGACGCCCCGAAGGCCGACCAAGACCCGGGGCGTTTTTATTTTTATCGAGGCTCTTTAAATGCAAGCAGCAACGGAAGAAAAGAAATCGACAAAGGCCAAAGCGGTGAATACGCCCCAACGGCAGTATCCGATGGAGCGTACGCGCAACATTGGCATTGCCGCGCATATTGATGCTGGCAAAACGACCACCACCGAGCGCATCCTCTTTTATACCGGCCTCATTCACAAGATGGGCGATGTCGATGATGGGAACACGGTGACCGACTGGATGGAACAGGAACGGGAGCGCGGCATCACCATCACATCCGCCGCCACTACCTGCTACTGGACCCAGAAGGACGACGGCACGTTCAAAACCTTCCAGGGCGTTGCGCACCGCATCAACATCATCGACACCCCGGGCCACGTGGATTTTACCGCCGAAGTCGAGCGCTCCATGCGCGTCCTCGACGGCGCGGTCGCCGTGTTCTGCGGTGTGGCGGGCGTCCAGCCGCAATCCGAGACCGTTTGGCGGCAGGCCACCAAATACAAGGTTCCCCGCATTGCCTTTGTCAATAAGATGGACCGCACTGGGGCGAATTTCGAGAATGCGCTGAGCGACATGCGCAAGAAGCTTGGCGCTTATGCTTACCCGATCTTCCTGCCCATCGGCAAAGAGGACCACTTCGATGGCGTCATTGATATCGTGAACCAAAAGGCGATTATCTATGATCCGAATGACGAAGCTGGCCTCAAGTACAGCACCGTCGAAATCCCTGCGGACCTGAAAGAGTCCGCGCAGGCCGCCCTGGCGGAATTGATCGATGCAGTTTCCAACAAGGACGATGCGATTGCGGAGCTGATCATTGATAACAAACCCATTTCCGCCCCGATCTTGAAGGCGGCGATTCGCCGTTTGACGTGCAAGATCGAGATGGTGCCGGTGCTCTGCGGATCGGCGTTCAAGAAGCGTGGTGTACAACCGCTGGTCGATGCGGTCGTCGATTATTTGCCATCGCCACTCGACGTGCCTCCCCCCATTGGCATCGTGCCGGGCACAGAAAACAAAATCGAGGTCCATTCGGATGACAGCGCCAAGTTTTGTTCGCTGGCATTCAAGCTCTGGACCGATCCCTATGTTGGCAAGCTGGTCTTCTTCCGCGTTTATAGCGGCCAGCTCAGCAAAGGCGACATCATTTACAATCCGCGCACCCGCAAACGCGAGCGCGTCAGCCGCGTCCTCATGATTCAGGCTGATAAGCGGATTGACGTGGAGACGACTTTTTCCGGCGATATCGCGGCGCTGGTGGGTTTAAAGAACATTACTACGGGAGATACGCTTTGCGACGAGAATCTCGAAGTGCTGCTCGAACCGCCGACTTTCCCCGAACCGGTCATCTCGATGGCGGTTGAGCCCAAGACCAAGGCCGACCGCGAGAAGATGGGCGAAGGGTTGCAGCGCCTGGCCGAGGAAGACCCGACCTTCCGTTGCTTTACCAACGAGGATACCGGCCAGCTCATTATTGCCGGCATGGGCGAACTCCATCTCGAGATCATCCGCGACCGCCTCTTCCGCGAATTCAAAGTCAGCGCCAATGCCGGCGCACCGCAAATTGCTTACCGCGAAACCGTCACTAAAGTTGCCGAGGGCGAAGGCAAGTTTATTCGTCAATCCGGCGGCCGCGGCCAATACGGCCACGCCTGTGTCACCCTCGGCCCCAATGAACGCGGCAAAGGTGTCGAGATCGAGAACAAGATTGTCGGCGGCGCAATCCCCAAAGAATACATCTCGGCAGTCATCGACGGCATCGAAGAGGCCATCAAAGGGGGCGTGTTTGCCGGCTATCCGGTCGTGGACGTCAAGGTGGCGATTGTGGACGGCACGTTCCACGAAGTTGATTCCAGCGAGCTGGCTTTCAAGATGGCCGGCATTTTCGCCGTGAAAGAAGCGGCGAAAAAGGCCAGCCCAATATTGCTCGAACCCATCATGAAGGTGGAAGTCACCACGCCTGATGAGTATCAAGGTGATTTGCTGGGTGACTTGAATCGTCGCCGCGGCAAAATCGTTCACATCGAAGCCAAAGATGCATCGACGATTCTGAGCGCGGAAGTGCCACTGGCGGAAATGTTCGGTTACGCGACCGCCATTCGTTCCTTGTCCAAAGGCCGCGCGGCCTATTCGATGGAACCTTTCCGCTTCGAGCCGGCCCCCAACAGCATCGTCGCCGCCATTTTGGACAGTGTCAAAGGCAGGCCCGCCGCTCGGGCCTAAGCGCCCCTGGCTGGCACCAAAATCCAGACTGCCGGCTCCCGGATGGCCGATAATCGGCCCCGGGATATTTGCCGTCGCAGCCGGCACAACGGATCTGGATGTGCGCGGCACGAGCAACAAAAGGACACAAAACCATCCAATGAAAAATCTGAAATCCATCTGTGCGGCCGCCGTGTGCGGGGCAATCCTGCTTGGCTCCGCCACCCTGCTTGCGGCCGACGTGAAGACCTACCAGGTCACCGGCCCGGTGCTTGAAGTCACTCCCACCTCGATCACCGTCCAGAAGAACGAGGACAAATGGGAAATCACCCGCAACAAGAACACCAAGATCACCGGCAACCTCAAGGTCGGCGCCAAGGTGACCATCCAATATAACATGGTCGCCGTCGAAGTTGAAGTGAAGCCGGGCAAAACAAAGAATCGACCATGATTCTTTGCATTGGAACAACTCCCGCAACGCAGCGGGTACTTGTTTTCCGCGCACTCACGCTCGACGCGGTGAACCGGGCCGTGACGACGCTGGACGGTGTGGCGGGCAAGTCGATTAATGTCGCCAAGGTATTAAAGGCGCTGGGTGAGCAACCGCTCGCAATGGGTTTCCTCGGCGGCGACCGCGGGGAGCGCATCCGAACCCTGTTCAAGGAACGAGGAATTGAACGGGATTTTGTGACGGTGGGTGAGACCACGCGGCAGTGCATCACGATCATCGACCAATCGCGGGGCACTCAGACTGAGTTGGTGGAGGAAAGCCGGCCAGTGGCAGCGGCAGACTACCAAAAGCTGATGAGCCGAATCGGGCGGCGGCTTAAAGGTTGCCGCGCTGTGGTCATGTCCGGGACTATCACCTCGGGAGTGCCAGTGGATTTTTATCTCACCTGCGGACGAATGGCGCAGGAGATCGGGGCCATGACGGTGGTGGATGCTCAGGGAGCGGCGCTCATCGAGGCGCTCAAGTGCCAGCCGGGACTGGTGAAACCGAACCGGACAGAACTGGCGGCGACCGTCGGGCGCAAACTAAGAAGCGAAGCCGAGGTGATGGCGGCCATGCGGGAATTGCACGAGCGCGGCGCGCAGCGAGTAGTGGTTACGGCGGGGAGCGGTCCCACCTTGGCCTTTGATGGCCGTCGCGCCTGGCAAATCCTGCCGCCCCGAATCGTGGCCGTAAACCCGATCGGGTCCGGGGACGCCGTTACTGCCGGACTGGTGTGGCGTCTCCTGGGCGGGGATGACCTGGGCGAAGCGTGCCGATGGGCTGCCGCGGCCGGCGCTGCCAATGCCTTGACAATGCTGGCCGGGGAGGTCGATCTCGGAACCGTGCAACGTTTGGTGAGCGAAGCCCGGGTGAAGTCGTTGACAGGGTTGAAGCCGAACAACAAGACCAAGCGCCGACGCAAGAAAAATATCTCTGATTATGGAACATTTATTTCTTGAGAAAATTACGGCGTATCCGATAGTTTAACCATGTTAAGGGCGCGGAAGAGTGAGTGACTAAGCCCACCGCGCTGGTTCTTTGGAACATTGGTTTTTAGAATTTACCCTGCCATGCTCGTGATACGAAGCTAAGTCCTTGAACCGTAGTTGATAAATCCAGGGGCTTTAACTGTGGTTGTGGCCGACAGGCCTTTACTGGAAGCCGAAAGCAATCCAGCGGGTCCCGACTGTTTCTAACAAGTTCAAAGGAACTGTTACACACGGCAATGGTGGGGTTATTTTTTGTGCGCAGAGCGCTTTGCAAAGCGCCGCGATGAGACTCGCCTCGGGGGCGAGTCTTTTTGTTTTGGGCAAAGCGGGTGCGAACTGTTATCTTGACGGCATGCCGCGGGACGAACTGTTTTCTTCCTCATCCGAGCCGGAAGCGACAAGCGCCGGCACAGTGGACGAGCGCGCTTTCAGGCATCAGCCAATGGCCGCGCGCATGCGCCCGCGTGATCTCAACGAGTTTGTCGGACAATCCCATATCCTTGGCCCGGGACAGTTGTTGCGCCGCGCCATCGAGGCAGATCGCATCCAATCCCTGATTTTTTTCGGCCCGCCAGGGACCGGCAAAACCTCGCTGGCGCAGATCATCGCCCGCCAAACCAAAAGCAAATTCGAGCGGCTCAGCGGCGTGGAATCCAACGTGGCAGACATGCGGCGCGTGCTCTCGGCAGCGGCAAACCGCTTGGAAAACAAGGGGCAATCCACGATTCTGTTCGTTGACGAAATCCACCGGTTTAACAAAGCCCAACAGGACGTGCTGTTGCCGGACGTGGAAGGGGGTGTGGTCCGGCTGATCGGAGCGACGACACACAATCCGTTTTTCTTCGTCAACTCGCCACTCGTTTCCCGATCACAGATTTTCGAATTGCAGCCTTTGGGCGAGAATGACCTCTATGTTCTGCTCCAGCGTGCGTTGGTTGACAACGAACGCGGACTCGGCCACATGAAAGTGCAGGCGGATGAAGGAGCGTTGCGCCACCTGGCAAAATTGTCGGATGGCGACGCCCGCAAGGCGCTGAATGCATTGGAAATCGCCGCGCTCACCACGATGCCGGCCAACGACGGAGCCATCCACATCGACCTGGCAGTCGCGGAGCAAAGCATTCAGAAGAAAGCTGTGGTGTACGATGACGAGGACGCGCACTACGATACGATTTCGGCATTCATCAAGTCGATGCGAGGCAGCGACCCGGACGCGACGCTGTACTGGCTGGCAAAAATGATTCACGCCGGCGAAGACCCGCGCTTCATTGCCCGGCGGATTGTCATTCAGGCCGCCGAAGACGTCGGTTTGGCGGACCCGATGGCGCTGGTTCTGGCCAATGCCGCGTTCCAGGCAGCGGAATTCATCGGGTGGCCTGAAGCCCGGATTCCTCTGGCCGAAGCGGCCATCTACATAGCCACCGCGACCAAGAGTAATAGCACCGTGATGGCCATCGATGCCGCGTTGAAAGATGTCGAATCGGGCCGCACGTTGCCAGTGCCGGAGCACCTGCGCGACGCGAGTTATCAAGGAGCCAAAAGGCTGGGCCATGGCACTGGCTATCAATACGCGCACGATCACCCCGGGCACTTTGTCGCGCAGGACTACCTGGGCGCCGATAAGCGTTATTATGAGCCGACAGAGCAGGGGGTGGAAAAGAAGATCAAAGAACGGGTCGAAAAATGGCGGGCCCAGTTTGCAACCTCAGGAGTTAGGAGTCCTAAGACTGTATGAAGAGATTAAGGAGCAGAATCCCGTTGCTGACTGGATAGTTAAGCCCGGCTTCTTCCGATCAGGCTAAAGGTTACGACTAACAGTGGCGTTGGAACAGGAAAATGCGAACAACCATGCAATATCTGAAGGCAGCTTTGCGCGATCAAGCGCGCGAACGGTTGGAGAAAATGCCGGCGGCGGAACGGGCCGCCGCTTCGAGGCAGGCGCGCGCGGTGCTGGCGGCCCAACCAGTTTGGAACAGAGCGCAGTCGGTTTTGCTGTTTGCGCCGTTGCCGAAAGAGTTGGATGTCTGGCCGCTATTGGCAGAGGCCCTGGCCGCCGGCAAACGGGTTGCCCTGCCCCGCTTTGAGCCAGATTTGAAGTCTTACGCCATCCGCCAAATACAGAATGCGGAAACCGATTTGCTGGTGGGTCACTTCGGGATTCGGGAACCCAGGGAGCAATGCGCCCGCCTCTCATCCAACCGGGTGGAACTAATTCTCGTGCCCGGGGTAGCCTTCGATCTGCAAGGCAGCCGGCTGGGACGGGGCAAGGGGTATTATGACAAATTGTTGGCCATCGTTCGGGGGAAGAGGTGTGGCGTGGCTTTCGATGAGCAGCTCGTGCCGGAAATTCCTGTTGAAGCGCATGACGCAAGAATGGATTGCCTCCTGACGCCGACACGCTGGGTCGAGCTGCCGGCCTGATAGCCTGTCCGAAGCCAGGCTGCACGGCTCAGACCACAAAACGGGGATCGAATATCGGACCGCAGCCGTGCCGACGCAGCAGTTCCATGAATTTCGCCAGCCCGCGCTTCTCGTCCGCGCCGAGGTGGTAGTGGATGTGCCAGCTC
>Ga0194063_10002972_pt1 | contig 10266 bp, 6 predicted proteins | sample SepL3720m_MetaG_FD_155459 | JGI IMG/M metagenome (GOLD analysis project Ga0194063, IMG submission 155459) | Anoxic zone freshwater microbial communities from boreal shield lake in IISD Experimental Lakes Area, Ontario, Canada - Sep2016-L373-20m | ecosystem: Environmental > Aquatic > Freshwater >...
CTAACGGGTTCGTATCAGGCTTGGTTAACCGCAACGAAAAATAAATGTAAAAAAACTTATAAGGAATTGCCATATTCTTATAAGTTTTCAACTCTGCAAATTCAAAAAGGTTAAAAACTCCGAATTCATGTTGAATTGCGAGTCAAAATCAGCAGTTTTTATAAGTTTTATAATTAAAAGCTTTGAAAAAGGTTAACCGTGTTATAATGGTAAAGAATTTTGCATCATAACTTTGGAGGAATGAATCAATGGAACTAGCGCAACTGAATCGTTTTCAAGATTTTATGGATCGCATCCACATACCACCTGATGCGCAGACGGAATTCTACCGCGCGGAAACGCAGCTGCACACGTCTGTTTCTGACGCGAGTCAATTGGCGCAAATCAAAAGCGAATTTGACCTTGGGCAAATCGGCTTCAAGGAAGCAATCGCGAAGTTGAAGGCCTTGAGCGATCCCGCCGGCATTTCGGAGTTCACGTTGTATTTTTATTTTCTGATTCTGTGCTCTGACGTGTTGCACGGGAAATATCGCACGCGCGGCATCGATGACCAAATCTTTTGGGACACCATGGATGATTTGCGTTGCAAATTGCTGGAGTGTTACGAAGTGAAAGGCGTTTGGGGGACCTTTGTGGTCGACTGGTATGAAGGATTCCTGACCATGGAGCGATTCGCGCTGGGGCGTTTTCAGTATGAGGAAAAGGCATTTGAGGGCGAGCCCTTCACGAAGCATAGCGTGACAGTAAACCCCAAAGACATCGTCTACAATTTTCACATTCCGTCTTCTGGCCAGCCGATTGACCGTGCGGTGCGTTATGATTCGTATCGCAAAGCGTATGAATTTTACGGGTGTAAACAAAAAGGCAAGCCGTTGGTCTTGGTTTGTGACTCCTGGCTATTGAGCGCAGAGAACGAGAAGTTCTTGCCGCCCGATTCAAACATTCTCGCCTTCATCCGGGATTTCGATATGATTTCTAACCGATCGTACGATACGTTTTCGGATAGTTGGCGCGTGTTTGGAAAACACCACACACTTCCCGTGGAACAACTTCCTGTCGATACCAAATTGAGAAAATCAGTTGTGCAGCACTTATTAAACGGCGGAAAAATGGGCTATGGGTACGGCCTCATTATTTTTGATGGTGAGAAAATAATCTAAAACCAACTTTATGATAAAATAAAGTCGAATGTGAGGTGTCTTTTATGACAAACCCAATTATGAATCAAAAAGTGGATGCGTTTATTAGCAAGGCTGAAAAGTGGCAGGAAGAATTTAAAGAATTGAGAAAAATCATTCTAGAATTCGATATGACCGAGGAACTGAAGTGGGGTGTGCCTTGCTACAACGTTCAGGACGGAAACATCGTCTTAATCCATGGGTTTAAAGAGTACTGCGCGATCTTGTTTGTCAAAGGCGCTTTGTTAAAAGACCCCAAAGGGATCCTCATCCAGCAAACGCAGAATGTGCAGGCGGGACGCCAGATTCGTTTCACGAACGTGAAAGAGATTTTCACTTTAGAACCCGTCCTGAAGGCCTACATACAAGAGGCGATTGAAATTGAAAAAGCTGGCCTGAAGGTAGAATTCAAAAAGAACACAGAATTCGAAATCCCAGAAGAGCTGCTCGCGAAATTTGCCGAAATCCCATCCCTGCAACCAGCTTTCGAAGCGTTGACGCCAGGCCGACAACGCGCATACGTCTATTACTTCACCGAACCCAAACAACCCAAAACGCGCGCGGTACGGGTCGAAAAAAGCGTAGAACAAATTCTGCTTGGTAAAGGGCTAAATGATCGTTAGGTCTTCGTAGGTCAGCGGATAAAGTTTGTCGCGACACGGGCTTCTTTTTCAGGTAACGGAATCCCCGCCGCCTTTCCTGCTGCAATGGATTGCAGCAACCATGCCATGTTTTTGCCAAGTGTCCGCATGGTCTGCATCCCTTCTAAATCCTGCTTCACCTCAGCGGGATTGCTGCCGTGCACCATGTTCCAGTATTGTGAAGTTACCACAGGCATGCTGCGGATGGTAAAATACTTGTTGATTTGATCAAACGCAGCCGTTGTTCCGCCTCGGCGGGCACTGACGATGCCTGCGGCCGGTTTGTAGGCAAACACCTCCGACGGCGATGCAAAGAACACGCGGTCACAGAACGAAGTCATCCCGCCCGAAAGCGCGGCATAATGCACGGGCGATCCAAAAATGAATCCGTCTGCTTTGTCCGCGAGAGCGATAAACTCGTTCACGACATCAGAAATGATACACTTCCCTGTTTTCATACAAGAGTAACAACCACGACACCCCGCAATTGGCTCTGTGCCGATGTGGTATAGTTCCGTTTCGATCCCTTGCTGATGTAAAGTTTCCGCCACTTCTTGCAAGGCGGTATACGTACAACCTTTGGGATGCGGACTTCCGTTCACTAGTAATACCTTCATTTGTGATCACTCCAATCAATCTAGAAACTCACTTATGAAGCCATTTTAACTCATATTTCAGCTTTGCACAATCACCTTAGTGAGCAGTTGGTTCCGGTTCTCTGCTGACTAAATTGTGCAACAGAGAACCGGAACCAGCTGAGTAATCCGCCCCTTGGTAGGGAAAAAGCCGAGCAAGTCCCTACGCGGGAGTTGCTCGCAAAAAACCCTACCAAGCACGGGACTTGCTGGCCCAAAACCCTACCATCCTGCTTGCTAGCGCTCGAAATCGCAAGATTTCGCACCTTCCAATTGCCCTTTTCGCGAAATATGATGTCTTATCGCAAACAGAAAAGCAAAAGGTAAATGCATTTGTCTAAAAATCACCTTTTGTCTCCGTTAAAAGCTGAGTGTTGGTAGGGAAAAAGGCGAGTAAATCCCGCGTAGGGACTTGCTCGCCTTTTTCCCTACCAAGAGCGGACGGGCGCATGCGGTTTTAAGCACGAGTGTGTTAAAAAGTGGCCCTCTAAGCCTGTCTCCGCGGCAGACCCCCGGTTTTTAACACAAAATTCTCCTTAGACTTGCCCTTTTTAACACATCGTCGTGAAATCATCGATTTTACCTCGATTTCATGACTCATTTCTCCCTTCGAAGGCCCATAATTTGGTAATTCATTCAATATTATTTAGGCGTGTGTTAAAACGGGGGCCTTCAGGGACTTTTTTGTGTTAAAAAAGCCGCCTCTGCCGCGCGGCCAGGAACAGAGAGGCATATTTTAACACACCACGCCAAATCATCCCGTTGCAATCAGCTTATGACTAAGGTAAAATACGCATATGATACAAAGAATTGAGGAATGAATATGACGAAAATCAGCCTAAACGGCACTTGGAAGATGAAACGAACCGACTGGCAAGACTGGATGAAAGCGACCGTCCCGGGCTCGGTCTACTGCGACTTGCTCGCCAACCAAAAGATGGACGATCCATTTTATCGGGACAACGAAGACAAATCTCTCAAATTGATGGAATACGATTATCAGTACGAGAAGGAATTTTCAGTCGATTCCGAACTTTTGACGCACGACGAAATCCAGCTTCAGTTTGAAGGCCTTGACACGCTCGCACGCGTCACGCTCAATGGCAAGCTCCTTGCTACCACCGACAACATGCACCGAACCTACAACTTTGACGCGAAGCCGCTTCTCCAACCTGGCACCAATCAGCTCAATGTGACCTTCTTTTCGCCTACCAAATACATTGCAGAAAAGTACGCAGCCCAGCGCATCTGGGGTGCAAACGCCATGAAGGGCTTCCCCTATCTGCGGAAAGCGCACTATATGTTTGGCTGGGACTGGGGTCCCGAGCTTCCCGATATGGGAATTTGGCGCGATGTCGCGATTGTGGCACAGAGCGGCGCCAAGCTGGATGACGTCAAAATCCATCAGGAGCACGACCTCGAAAGTGGCGGCGTCACGCTGACCATCGACCTCTCTGTGCAACAATTCAGCCCCTCCGACCTAACTGCAGAGTGCACCCTTTTCGCGCCTTCGGGCGAAACACAAAGCACGCATACTGCGATTTTAGCAGGCGTTGCGACCCTCTCCTTCCAGGTCCAAAATCCTGCGCTCTGGTGGCCAAACGGCTACGGCGCGCAGCCCCTCTACACGCTCGAAGTGAAACTTCTGTGCGGAGAACGTTGTGGCACAGTCGCCATCGATACCCGCAGTTTCCAAATCGGCTTAAAGCAATTCAAAGTGTTGCGCGAAGCGGATGAATGGGGCGAATCCTTCACCTTCAACATCAACGGCCTTTCGATTTTTGCGCGCGGAGCCAATTACATTCCGGAGGATAATTTGCTGCCACGGTGTTCGCGCGAGAAGACGGAAAAGCTGATTCAGCACTGCGTCAATTCCAACTTCAACTGCATCCGCGTCTGGGGCGGTGGGATTTACCCGCCAGATTATTTCTTCGACCTTTGCGATCAGTACGGGTTGATTGTGTGGCAAGACTTTATGTTTGCGTGCGCGGTCTACGATTTGACGCAAGAATTCGAGGAAAACATCCGCGCCGAGTTCGTCGACAACATCAAACGCATCCGCCACCATGCGTGCCTCGGGCTTTGGTGTGGCAACAATGAAAACGAGCAGGCCATCCAATCTTGGCATGTGGATTCCCATTCTGACAATCCGGCGCAACGCAACGCAGAATATCTTAAGATGTTTGAGGAAATCATTCCCGCGGTCCTGCACGAGCATGACCCCGACACCTTCTATTGGCCGTCCTCCCCTTCTTCGGGCGGGAAGTTCGACGACCCGAATGATTTTACACGCGGCGATGCGCATTATTGGGGCGTTTGGATTGGGTTGGAACCCATCACAGAGTACCGCAAACAGTGCTTCCGCTTCATGTCAGAATTCGGCTTCATCTCGTTCCCGTGCTTGAAGACCATCGAATCCTTCACCCTGCCCGAAGACCGAAACCCGTTTTCCTACGTCATGGACAAGCACCAAAAACACCCCGGCGGCAACGGCAAAGTCATGCACTATCTGTCGGAAGAGTACCGCTACCCTGAAAGTTTTGAATCCTTTTTATTTTCGTCCCAAATCCTGCAGGCCGAGGCCATCAAATACGGTGTCGAAAATTGGCGCAAGCAGCGCGGCAAATGCATGGGCACGATTTTCTGGCAGGTCAACGACTGCAATCCAGTGGTTTCCTGGTCGAGTATCGACTACTTCGGGCGTTGGAAGGCGCTCCAATACTACGTGAAAAAGATGTTTGCGCCGATTCTTCTGGTCGCGACCGACGACGACACACGCGTTGCGTTTGACCTGGTCAATGACACGACCACCGAGATTGCGGGCACCGTCCACTGGTCGCTTCGCACCAACACCGCGGAAATTCTTCAGAAGGGCTCATTCGAAGCAGCCTGCGCACCGATGTCCGCACACTTCTGCACCACACTCGATTTTACCGACGCGCTCGCCGTTGGCGAAACACGCAGGAGCACCTATTTGGAATACTCGTTTGTTGTGGATGACGAGATTCTGATGAAAGACACCGTGTTATTTGTAAAACCAAAACACTTTGTATTTCTCAAACCTACCTTGACGCTTTATGTTACGGAGACGGATGAAGAATTCTGGGTTTTTATAGAGACGGATGTTTTCGCGAAGAATGTCGCGCTTGAAATCGAAGGCGCTGACTGCGTCTTTAGCGACAATTATTTTGACTTGTCGGATTCCAAGACGGTCACTGTGAAAAAATCAGAGTTGCCGGCGCAGGTCTTAAAAGAAGGTATAAAGGTGCGTGTCAATTCCATTGTTTGCCTAACACCTTTTCAACAAATACTTTCGCAATCTTAGGGTCAAACTGGGTGCCCGAAAATCGTTTGATTTCGCTGACTGCTTCGTCTTCTGAAAAAGCGTTGCGATACGGACGATTATTTGTCATCGCATCATAGGCGTCTACAATTGAAATAATGCGTGATAACAGAGGAATTGTCTCCCCTATCAGTTGATTGGGATAGCCGCTCCCATCCCATTTTTCATGATGGGATAGAATGTTCTCCGAGATGTTTTGAAACTCAAGTGTGGATTGGGTAATATGAAAGCCAATTTCACAATGACGGCTCATTTCTTTCCACTCTTCGTCCGTTAATTTCTCTTTTTTGTTGATTAACGCATCACTGATAGCTATTTTCCCGATGTCGTGTAAAACTGCTAAAAGTTTTAAATCGTCAATCATCGCATTCGAAATGCCAAGTGCATGCCCTATGCGTTGACAAAGTTCTTGCATTCTCTGACTGTGTTCCTCCGTTTCAATATAGCGTTCGCGTAGTGTGCTCATGATCGAGGACACGATGGAACTGCGCAGGCTTTTTGTTTCCAAGAGTTTATGCTTATACATCGCAGCTTCTGCTTCCTTCATGATGATTTCCATTGATTCGTGTGCGCTGGTTCTGGTTGTCGCGCCAAGTGATATGCTAATAAACTGAAGCGCTTCTTCGTGCGCTTTTTCCTGCTCTTTGCACTCTCTATAGATATTATTACAAATTCTTTGCACCGTTTCGTGATTAGACTGGGGCGAAAGAATACAAAACTCATCTCCACCGACTCTCGCAATAATGTCCTCCTCACGGCAACATTTTTTTAAGATGTTTGCAATTTTGATGATGAGTTTGTCTCCGTTTTTATGTCCGAAACTGTCATTGATCAACTTTAAGCCGTTAATATCCCCCATAATGATTGAAATCGGCAGTTGCCTGTCTACCGATAGTCGCACGAGCTCTTCTTCAAAAAATGTTCTGTTATAAAGACCTGTCAAATAATCATGATAACTTAAATGCTTAATTTCCCCCTCAACTTTTTTTCGCTCGGTAATATTACGAATGGAAACTAGGAGAACTTCACGATTATTTTGTATAAATAAACTCGAAGCAATTTCGACTGGAAACACCGTCCCGTCCTTCCTTTTGTGATATCTTACAGGAATTATAATTTTTTGCTCATTCATTTCTCTTGCTGCTTTTACGGTCCCCTCAGGTTCTGCAGACATATCAACGTGTTTTAAATGTTTCAATTCAATTTGTGAATAGCCATACAATTCACTCGCAGAAACATTTGCTTCCAATATCATTCCAGTCTCCTTGTCAAGCAAAAATAGTGCATCACTCTCTAATTCAAAAAGCCTTTTGTATTTGTCTCCGCTTTGTAGTATTAACGCTTCCTGATCCTTCTGATAATTCAAAAACATAATCAGTAAAGCCGCCGCCGCCGTCGTAGAAGAAAGTATGACTTCAGGAAAAACCACCTGCACACCAAGCAAGAGGATTGATAAGATTGGAAAGAAAAACATCACTTTTCGAAGAAATGGATCCATTTTTTTTCGTCGATAGAAGGCTACATAAAGAATCGATAAAAGGTAGATTGCAGGGACGAAGTACGCAAGCAAAAAACCCGGTCCATAGGAAAACCCACTAACCGCATCAATCTTATACAGCAGTCCGGTAAACGCATTTATGATCACTAAGGGTACGAAAAGAAAGTACGGTATTGCCGCGATGCGAAAGAATTCTTGGATATTGCTTCGATCCTCCCAAATCACTGCAATTAGGTAAAACACGAACAAGAGCGGCAGGATTGGGGCTGCCAAGAAATACAGCATTTGAACAGCAGAATTAATCAATCCCGGCACCATCGCATGGTTTTCGATAAAAACGATGGAAATGATTGAGAGGATGATTTCAAAAAACACGAACCAATGAAACAAACGAAACAGTCTCGTCTTCAATGTGCGCTCGGTTTTAATTTCACGTGAAAAGAACAACATGATGAATACAAATAGCAAAGAGATATATTCCGGAACGATAATCCAGTTCATGAATTACTCCCTTCCAGCAACAAAAGCAAAAGATCGCTTCTTTCAATTTTTTACACTTGCATTCATTATAAACAAAACATTCCAAGTATGCAATAAATTTATCAAATATAACATAATTCTTTTAATATATAAACGGACAGGAATGCCGTAAATAGTGACAACACGGATGAAATGAGGATGATACTCCCCGCCAAATGGGAATCGTTGCCCGTCTCTTTCGCCATGATAAAGCTGTTGACGGCCGTGGGCGCAGTCAAAAGCACCGCAATGATGCCTAAGTTCATCCCTCTAAATCCGAATAGAACGGCCATTGGAATGAAGATGATCGGCGTGATTGCAGTTTTGATCAGGGCAGCCAAAACGGATAATGACATGGTTGATTTTGCATGTTCAAATTGAAAAGCACCCCCGATCCCGATCAATGAAAGAGGAATGGCAAGGTTTCCAATGTAGTCCATCGGCTTCGTGATCAGTACTGGCAGTTGAATTTTCAAAAGCGAAAATGGAAGCGCAATGAGGATACTCATAAACAGTGGGTTTTTCAGTAAGAAAATCAGCAATGCTTTGACTCTTAGAAAAAAGGTGTCGTGGATGATTCGTGTGCTCGAACAATGTTCAAGAATCACGACGGCCAACACATTATACGCTAATACAATAATCGCAAGCAGCACCGAGCTTCGAGCCACGGCCTCTTGACCGAATAGATTAATGGATAACGGCAAGCCAATTAATGCATAATTCCCCCGAAAACCGCCTTGAATAAATGAGCCATGCAAGGTACGATTTTTGATAAAGTTCTTCGCGTAGATGATGAGTAAGAAAAACACCACCAAAGTGACCAGTACTACAAATACGACGAGATTTAAGTCGAAGACCGTGCTAAAGTCTGCTTTCGAAATTTGCGAAAAGAGCATGACTGGAAGCCCAAAATAGAACATCAGCTTATTTGACTCGTTCACAAATGATTCCGAAATTGCTTTGGTTCTTCTGAGGACCCACCCAATAGAAATCATGATAAAGACTGGTATTACTACGTTTGCAGAAAAAATAAAATTTTCAAACATGGATTACGCTTCCCTTCCCTAGTTGTCTACAAGAATCAGGACGTCTTTGGCCTTTAAATCGATGTTCCCAGAAATCTGGGTTGCTGTGATGAGATCTTTTCGCGCGACATTTCCCAGGTCAATGAGGGCGCTCTCGTCGTTGTGATTGAGCACAAACGTATAGACGACCCCACCCTTCTGGCGTTCCAGAACCTCCACCCCAGCCGGAACATCAAGTGGCGCGCAGATACTCTTTCCCAGTGCGACCTGTTTCGAGAAATCGGTCAAAAACGCCTCCTCGCAATCCGTCGCGATATAATACGCTTTGCCTTTGCCAAACTGGTTCACTGTGAGCGCCGGCATCCCTTGGTAAAAATCTTCCCCATACGCCGCCAACACCTCAGCCCCCTCGGTGTGCAGCAAATCACAAAGAAAGCCGCACGCATAGCTGTCTTGGAAGCCAGGCCGTTTGGACGTCATCACCAGCCGATTCGTCTTGTACGAAGGTAGCGCGTCAATCTCCTCCACCCAAATACCAAGCAGGTTCCGCAGTTCTCCTGGGTACCCGCCCGTTTTGACGAGGTCATTTTCATTCACATAGCCGCTGAAATAGGTGGTTACAAATGTCCCTCCACCCTGCACAAAGGCTTCTATGCGCTTCGCAACGCCAGGTTTGAGCATATAAAGCAGCGGGGCGACGATGATTTCATAGGTCGCAAAATCCGCATCCTCCATCAACGCATCGACAGGGATGTTTTGATCGCTAAACGCTTTAAAGTACTTCTCGAAATGCTTCACATAGCGCAAGTCCCTACTCGGGCCAGATGACATCTCAGTCGCCCAGTAATTGTCCCAGTCAAAAAGCACCCCAACCTTGGATTTCCGCTCCGTATCGAGCAGTTCGTCCAGCCGGGTGAGCTCCTCGCCAAGCTGCACGCATTCGCGAAACACGCGCGTGTGTTCATGGCCAGCATGCGATATGATGGCCCCGTGGTATTTTTCACAGGCTCCAGTGGAACGTTTCATCTGAAAAAACATCACCGTATCCGCACCATTCGCAACCGCTTGGTAACTCCAAAGCCGCATCACGCCCGGTCGCTTCAACGTATTGTAATACGCCCAGTTCTGCTGACTCGGGGTCTGCTCCATCAGCATAAACGGCGCCCCACCTTTCAGCGCGCGCATCAGGCTATGGCTTGCCGTCATGTTTCCGTAAGGATCGCCAAAGCCCGGGTAGTTGTCCCACGACACGATATCCATGTGCTTCGCCCACTTCCCGTAGTCCAGCCCCGGGTACGAGCCCATCAGATTGGTGGTGATTTTGATGTCCGGCGTCGCCTTTTTCAGCACCTCGTACTCGCCCACAAAACACGCCAGCTGCGCATCCGACATAAAGCGCTTGTAATCGAGTGCCAGCGGCTGAAAGC
>Ga0194063_10002973_pt1 | contig 10264 bp, 11 predicted proteins | sample SepL3720m_MetaG_FD_155459 | JGI IMG/M metagenome (GOLD analysis project Ga0194063, IMG submission 155459) | Anoxic zone freshwater microbial communities from boreal shield lake in IISD Experimental Lakes Area, Ontario, Canada - Sep2016-L373-20m | ecosystem: Environmental > Aquatic > Freshwater...
ATCTCGGGGGTCGGCTTGCTGAGTTGGGGCTGATGCCAGGCCGACACATCCGCGGCACCGCATTCGGTGAGCCAAACCGGGAGCCCGTATTTCCGGTGGGCGTCCCTGAGCATCGCCTCGATGTTGCTGACGGCATCCGGGTCACTGATGTCGGGATACCTGTGAAGGCAGACAAAATCGACCCGCAGGCCGCGACGATTTGCCTCGGGCATGAAATTCTCCAGCCAGGACGAAGTGGCCGGGGCGGGGGTTCCAAGACGTTGCTTGAGAGTCATCAGTTTTGGCCACGAATCCAGGCACTCCTCCGGGGTCATGTTCGCCTGGCCGATCATGTCCGGCTCGTTGAACCCGAGCACGTGGGTGGCCGCGCTATGATTGACGGCGGAAAGGTTTTCGGGGGCGAGGTCGCCGGCGTTCCAAAACATCGGGACAAACTCAACGCCCGGGACGGGGGCGATTTTTTGAAAGGGTCTCCAGTTGTAATACCAGCCCATCTGCAACCGGCCGAGTTCGGCCGGCGAGGTCATCCCGCTGCAGGACCCCAACCCTTTTTTGATTCCTGTCACGGGCTCCCCTGGTTGCCTCGCCCCGCATCCAGCGGGAGATTCTCCGCCGCCGATTTTTCTTTGGCCCTGCCGGCGAGCAACTCTTTCCTTGCTTTCAGCCAGTGCTCTTTGTGGCGTCCCTGCGGGCACCCTTCGTGGAGCCAGATCCGGTAGGCGCAAAGCGCAATTTCCTCGTCCGTCGGATCGGGCGAGTCTTGATCGGGAGATTTCATGACGGGGAGATTCTCCTCAGGGCAGCGGGAACCGCGAGGTGAACGCCGTCACCTTTTTCCGCAAGGAGGCGAGGGCGGCGTCATCGTTGCGGGATTCGAGCGCCGAGTTGATGAAGTCCGCAACTTCCATCATGTCCTCCTCGCCGAGACCGCGGGTCGTCATCGCCGGGGTTCCGACCCGGATGCCGCCTGTTTTTGAAATCGGCTCGGTGTCGAACGGGATCGCGTTCTTGTTCACCGTGATCGCCGCCTTGTCCAATGTCGTCTGGGCTTCGACCCCGTTGACGCCTTTTGGCCGCAGGTCCACGAGCATCAGATGGTTGTCCGTGCCGCCGGAGACGATCCGGAAGCCGAGCATCGAGAGCCTCGCTGCGAGCGCTTTCGCGTTGCTGACCACCTGGCGCGCGTAGGCCTTGAACTCCGGTTTCAGCGCCTCGTGCAGGCATACCGCCTTCGCGGCGATCACGTGCATGAGCGGCCCGCCCTGGATGCCGGGGAAAATATTCGAATCCACCTTCTTCGCGAATTCCTCGCGGCACATCACGAGCCCGGCCCTCGGCCCGCGCAGGCTCTTGTGCGTCGTCGTGGTGACGAAATGCGCGTGCGGGACCGGCGACGGATGCGCCCCTCCAGCCACCAGCCCTGCGATGTGAGCCATGTCCACGAAGAGGTAGGCTCCCACGGAGTCCGCGATCTCGCGCATCCGCGGAAAATCGATCGTCCGAGGGTAGGCGGACGCGCCGGCAGTGATCATCTTCGGCTTCACCTCCGACGCCTGCTGCTGGAGCGCGTCGTAGTCGATCGTCTCCGTCTCCTTGCTGACCCCGTAGTGGTGGACCTCGTAGAGCTTGCCCGAGAAATTCGCCTTGTGCCCGTGGGTGAGGTGCCCGCCGTGCGCGAGGTCCATCGTCAGGATTCGGTCGCCCGGCTGGAGCACACTGAAGTAGACCGCCATGTTGGCCTGGCTGCCGCTGTGCGCCTGGACGTTCACGTGGTCCGCACCGAAGAGTTCCTTCGCGCGCTGGATGGCCAGCGTCTCCACCGTGTCCACAAATTCGCAGCCGCCATACCAGCGGCGGCCCGGATATCCCTCCGCATATTTATTCGTGAGGCAAGACCCCTGCGCCTGCATTACGGCCTGGCTGGTGAAATTCTCCGACGCGATCAGCTCGATGTGCTCGAACTGGCGCTCGCGCTCATGCGCGATGGCTTCGGCGATTTGCGGGTCGGCGGCGGAGAGCGCCGCGAGGTCGTTGGCGGATTTGGTCTTGGTCATGGGTGATGCGTTGATTTTTTTGAGAATGGCAGGCAGGGCGGCGGCGATCGTCTCGCGACATTTTTCATAGACCGCGCGACCTTGCCCGATGGGATCGGGGACATCCGGGCTCCCCGGCTCTTCTCCCCGCAGGAGCGAAACTTTGCCCGAAGCCTCGGGGAAAAACAAGTCGAGCAGCCGCCGGTGATCGTCGGTCATCACGAAGACGTGCGTGGCGCGGCCCAGCATCTCTTCGGTCACCGGCTGGCTGCGGAGCTTGGAAATATCGACTTCCTTCTCAGCCAGCACCCGGACGGCATCGGTGCTCGGCGGCTGCCCGCTCGCCGCGCTCAGGCCTGCGGACTCAGTCGTGATCCCCTTGAGGCCCGCGGTCAGCTTCCGGAACAGCCCCTCGGCCATCGGGCTCCGGCAGATATTGCCGGTGCAGACAAACAGGACATGTCGGCGTGGTGCGCTCATCTTCGGAAACGCCCCACATTAAAGCCCAGGCGTTCCAAGTCAACCGCACGCGACACGGAAATCGACGCGCTTGGGCAGCCTGACTGGCGCCGGGCAAACACCCGCCAAGAAAAGCATTTCCCTCTTGAGCAAGGCTTCCGGTTTCGCCAGCTTCCAAATCCGTGTGCATATCCGATCGCTGCCTTTCCGTCGTGATGCCGGTCTTTGACGAGGAGAAGACGGTGGCGGAGGCGATGAGGGCCGTTCTGGCACGGGACGAGGTCGGGGAGTTGATCTGCGTGGATGATTGCTCGGGCGACCGCTCGCTCGCCGCGATCGAAGAGCTGGCGGGCGCGGATCCCCGGGTCCGTGTCGCCCGGCATCCGGCGAACCTGGGCAAGGGGGTGGCGCTCCGCACGGGGATCGCTCTTGCCACCCGGCCCTTCGTGGTCATTCAGGACGCCGACCTGGAATACGACCCGGCCGACTATCCCAAGCTGCTCGATCCTCTGCTCCAAAACCGCGCGGATGCCGTCTTCGGGTCACGGTTCATCGGCTCCGAGGCGCACCGCGCCCTCTATTTCTGGCACCATGCGGGCAACCGCTTTTTGACCGTGCTCTCGAACATGTTCACCAACCTCAACCTCTCGGATATGGAGACGTGTTACAAAGCCTTCCGGAGGGAGGCGATCCAGGGCATCCGCATCGAGGAAAACCGTTTTGGGTTCGAGCCGGAAATCACAGCCAAGCTCGCGAGGACGGGAGCGAGGATTTACGAGGTCGCGATTTCCTACCACGGGCGCACCTACGCGGAAGGGAAAAAAGCGCGCTGGACGGACGGTTTGAGCGCGATCCGCTGCATCGTGAAATACGGCGTGTTCCCGCGCTGACCGGCCGGTCCGATTTCGGATATAAAACACGTTTCAAGCGGGCGAAGTTCTGACAGAATCCCGCGCCATGGCATCCAAAAAACCACGCTTCAAACTCCTCGGAAGCTCCGAGACCACTTTTCCGAACAGCCCGACCTCGAAGACGCTCGAGACCTTCGCGAACCGCTTCCAGAAGCGGAGCTACTGGATCAATTTCGACTGCCCGGAGTTCACCTCGATGTGCCCGGTCACCGGCCAGCCGGATTTCGCATCCATCCACATCCGCTACGTTCCGGACAAGCTCTGCATCGAGAGCAAGTCGCTGAAGTTCTACCTGGCCTCCTTCCGCCACACACGGAGCTTCAACGAGGAGATTGTGAACCGCATCCTCGAAGACCTCGTGGCCGTCTGCAATCCCCGCCGCATGGAGGTCCACGGGGAATTTTCTCCAAGGGGAGGGATCAGCGTGACCGTTGACGCGTCGTTCCCGGATTCTTTGGATGAGGATCCATGAAGGCCGTCGTCCTGCTGAGCGGGGGGATGGATTCGGTCGCGGCGCTTTACCATGCGCGGGGGAACCATGAGATCGTCGCCGCGATCAGCTTCCATTACGGATCCAAGCACAACGACCGGGAGATTCCCTTCGCCAAGTGGCACTCGGACCGCCTCGGGATCCCCCACATCGTCGTCCCCCTGGCTTTCATCGGCGAGCAGTTCGATTCCGACCTGCTCAAAAGGGGCGGGGAGATTCCGAAGGGCCACTACGAGGAACAGTCGATGAAGAAGACCGTCGTGCCTTTCCGAAACGGAATCATGCTTTCGATCGCCGGAGGGTTCGCGGAGAGCAAGGGGGCCAGCGCCCTCGTCATCGCCGCGCACGCGGGCGACCACGCGATCTACCCGGACTGCCGGGAGGATTTCATGCGCGCGATGGGCGACGCCATCCGCCTCGGGACCTATGCGGAGGTCGATCTCATCCGCCCGTTCATCTCGATGACCAAAGGCGACATCGCCCGGCGCGGGCACGGGCTCGGCGTCGATTTTTCGAAGACCTGGTCGTGCTACGTCGGCGGCGAGACTCACTGCGGCGAGTGCGGCACATGCGTCGAGCGCCGCGAGGCGTTCCTGCTCGCCGGCCTCCCGGATCCCACGGCCTACGTTTCCGCAGGGCCGCTGCCTCCCCGTCCGACGTCATGACCGCATGCTGATCTCCGAGATTTTTTACTCCATCCAGGGCGAGGGCGAACTGACCGGCGTCCCTTCCGTGTTCGTCCGCACGTCGGGGTGCAACCTCCGGTGCCGGTGGTGCGACACCCCCTACGCCTCGTGGAATTCCGAGGGAGATGACATGGGCGTGGGCCGGATTTTGAAGGAGGTGAAAAAATTCCCGGCAAAGCACTGTGTTCTGACGGGAGGCGAGCCGATGATCTCCCGGAACATCCACGACCTCGCCGCCGGGCTCCGCGAGGCCGGATACCACATCACCATCGAGACAGCCGGAACCGTCGCTCCGAACGGGATCGCCTGCGACCTCGCGTCCATCAGCCCGAAGTCCGGCAACTCGACCCCGCTCGAAGGCACCATCGATCCGGCATGGATCCAGCGACACGAGGAGGCCAGGCATCAGCCGGAAATCCTCGCGGAATGGATCGAGGCATACCCCCACCAGATCAAGCTCGTCGTCGCCGGCGAGGACGATGCCGCCGAAGCCCTCTCCATTCTCGAATTTGCCCTGCCCGACATCCCGAGGTGGAAAATCCACCTCATGCCGGAGGGAACGGATCCCGAAACGCTTGCCAGCCGCGCGAGCTGGCTGGTCGACTTTTGCAAAAAAAACGGATACCGCTACTGCTCCCGCCTCCACATCCACCTCTTCGGAAACACGAAAGGAACGTAATGCCCTACCGGATCTGCAAAACCATCGAAATCGAAAACGGTCACATGCTCGCGCACCACCCGGACAAGTGCCGGTTCCCGCACGGGCACAGCCGGAAGGTCGAGATCGTGATCGAGGCCGACGAGCTGGACGCCGGCGGGATGGTCTGCGACTTCAAGATCGTGAAGGATGCGGTCGGCACCTACCTCGAAACCTTCGACCACGCCCTCTGCGTCAACACCCGGGATCCGATGTTCGGGACGCTCCAGGCCGCCTACGGCGATCGCATCATCCCCTTCACCGACACCGACCCGACCACCGAGGTGCTGGCCAGGAAGTTCTTCGACGAGATCGCCCGCCAGCTCGCCGCCTACGCCAACCGCGCCGACACCCGCTACAAACTCCGCCCGAACGTGCGTTTGATCAAAGTGCGCGTTTGGGAAACCAGCTCCTCCTGGGCGGAATACCAGCCATGAAAACCGTTTTTGTTTGCCTTCGTGTTTTACGAGTGCATAACACGCGCCGTTCGATGAACGGCCAGATGGACATGCGGTCCAGCTAACGGCCAAATCCGGAGGCCAAAGCGTTTCCCAATCTGATGGCCCTCTGATATATTCCGGCTAAATTTTCCTGACCGTTTTGTTCAACTCCTTCAGGCAGTTTTTACACATGGAGCCCGGGGGAGGATGGAGGACGAAGAGAGCCTTGTCGTCATCGCGCCGCTTGTGCTTGCCGCAGAGGGAAAGAAGCATCCCCTCGCTGTTCCGCTCCGCGTAGTAGTGAGTCTGTGATGTGGGTGCGTGCTCGAAATCCGTGGCCCATCCCAGACGCCCCTCGGGGACGTATGTCCGGAAAATAAACTCCTCCTTGGCACCCAGAAACCCCTGCTTGTAGATCCAGTATTCCTTCTGCCCGCCGGATACCCGGAACCCGTAGCGGGCATTGAAAATCTCCGGCGTAAGTCCGACCAGAAAGCGGGCGGGGCTCACGTAGTTGCCCTGGGCATCCTGAATATAAAAATAGCCCTGCGGATGCCGGCAGAAACCTTCCAGTTCGGTTTTCAAGCTCATAAGGGAACTTTCATGTCTAATTGCAGGAGTCCCGGCGTCAAGAGTTCTGTGGAGGATGCGCACGGCCAATTCATGAAGCCGTGGAAAACGAGGGGCGGGAGGCAAAGAGGGCACGGAAGGGGTAGCGCTGGGGGCTTTTTTCTTTTCTCCGAGGGGAGCGGGATCGTCAGGAAAAAAAGACCGGGAGGCTCGTCCCCCAATGCCTGGAGGATTTTGCGGATCGTGGGCTGGTTTTCTTTGCCGTCGATGTTGATGAGCTCGGCGGGGGCGGGTTTACCAGGACCGGCGCAGGCAACCTGACCCTCACCGGCAACAACACCCTCACGGTCGAGCTTGAGGAACACCAGATGCACGGAGTAGCCGCACGCACGCCACCGGGGGATCATGCCGGCATACGCCCTGCCTGCCAATGTTGTCTCGAACGCAAAACTCTCCCGCTTCCTCACATGCTCAGCGATCTCCGACAGCATGAGACGACCAGCTCGGATTGCCACAAGGTCCGGCGCGAAGGGGGAGAGTCCTGCGGCGATCAAGTCGGCATTCACAAAAAGAGAGACAACTCCCCTCGTTCGGCAGGCATTCACGCGCGAAGGTTGTTTTTCGTGTCCCGGAGTAACGTTTTTTCGGCTCTCCAAAACTTCGAAATCGTGCAGAGCAGAGGCTTTTTGTGAGGCCAGTGTCAAAAGTTCTCATTCTCTTAATGGCCATGATGCATGCAGTCAGGATTTTTGCGCAAGCGGAGCAGGTTGGATGCTGTTCCATCCGGCAGAGAGAGGTGGGCGAAACTATTTTTTCGATCATCACTTTGGAGAGCTTTCTCCTGAAGATGCGGTGTCTCTGGAAGCCAGACTCGCCGTGGATGTGGCAGCTCAGGAAGAAGCAAAACGAGTTCTTGCCACTCTTGCCACCGCCCGCCGGACCGTGGTCATGCACCTGGAACTCGTGCGTCCACCGGACACGGGCAATGGAAGCGCCTCCATTTCTTCAAATGGCAACTGGCCGACGCTTGCCCAGGCTGCGGCAATCGTCCTTCTGGCCGCGTTGAGCGCATCCGTGGGATTTCTGGCGGGGCGCTCTCGTTCGACCTCCTCTCAGACCATTCAGCCGGCATCAAATCCAAATACTTCCTTTGAAAACAGCCCGTGGACCTGCTATCGGATCGCATCAAATCAGGGGGCCGGGTTCCAAATTGTTCGTCTTGAAAATCATCAGTGTGACAACACTTTCATCAAATGAAAAAAATACTCCTTATCCTCATTCTTTCCCTGTTTTTGGGAGGCTGTCTTCCCGAAGAACGCTTCTGGTGGACTCCGGACGGCCAGCAAGCCGCGGTCCTGTCCGAGAAAGCGTTGTATCTTGTCAAACCCAGTGGCGGTCTGGGCGAACCACTGGCCGGTGGCACTGCGGACAAATCGGTGACACCCACAGCCCTGTCCTGGCTGCCCGATGGAAGCGGGTTCGTTCTTTGTCGGGAGCGAAAGATTGCATCGTGGGACGACGTGGCAAAACTGATTCCGACCGCAGAGGCGTCCAGAATCGAATTGCTGGCCCGGGCGGTGCCCGCATTGCTTGGGGGGGCCGGGAAGCTTGATGCCAAGCCAGCGGAGGCCGAAGCCCTTCTGACTTCGGTGGCCTCCGGTGTCGATCCCGGCGACTTTCTCAATGCTTTGCTCCACGCCTACCTGATGAACAAGCCGGCCATCGGGCAGCTTTTGCTGAAACTCCCGAAAGGGGCGGAGGCTCTCGAAAGACTGAATGGCGACGGCTCCCAGTTCACCGTGTATGATATTTGTCTAATCCTTATGAAAGACGGCCGGAAGGACGGTTTCCCCCTGTCATTAGCGCGTAGTCTGTATGCCATGTCGCAACCGAGGGTTTCGAAAAATTCCCGTGCCGTTGCTTGGTTCCAAATGGGAGCCGATCAGAAATCCTCCTCCATCGAGATTAGCTCGCTAGATGGGAAGGAGCACCTAACCGCTTGTAAAACCGCGAAGGCGGCCTTTGATTGGACGGCGGACGGGTGCTCGCTGATCTTCGCCTCTCCTGTTGGCGGGAATGGTGATTCTCTTGCAAAAATCCAAAGAGCAGTGGTGATCCAGGAATCGGGAGCATTGGTAAAGAGTGCGGCTGATACGGGAACGCCTAACGGCCTGCCTCCCCCCGTGGAGATGGGCATGGGGATTCTGCTCGATCCTCCGCGCCTGCAGGTTCTGCCCGATGGACGGGTGCTTTTCTCCAGCCAGCCAGCGACCCTTCCGGCATCCGGATCGGGTCCTGAGATCGATCCGCGATTGTATGTCCTGTCAGCAGACGGAGGTAAGATAGTGGCGGTGAGAACCTCTCCTGGCACACTGCCGACAAACCTGAGCTTTTTTGCGGCGTCTCCTGATGGGAAGTTCGCCGCCGTCGTGGAAAGCGGCAACGATGCCGTCGCTGTGGTCGATCTCGACACCGGTGCCGTGGAGGTCATTTCTCCGTCCCACCCGGATTGGCAGTGCCGGACCTTGCCCGCATGGAAGTCCGCCTCCGAACTCACTTTTGCCGCCGTTGGCAAATCCGGCTATCCGGAATGGATGCTCTGGAGCAAAACGGATGGCGTTCGGACGATCAGCGTGAAATGGCCCGCCAAGGCCACCGGAGACTGGCTGAAGCAGGAGGATCCAAAAAAGCAGCCTCAAAAGGAGTGATCGGTCTGTTACATCTTGGGTCCGGGGCTTTCAAATATAAAATTCTTCCCCCTCCAGAAAACTCGGCCCCGGGGAAAGGGTGAAGTCCGTCTTCCTAAAGAGCGCGCCGTTGGCTCAAAATCCCGGTTTTCAGCAGCAGGGCCAGGCTGGCGTCCGTCTTCGCGCGGACATCACTCGCGTCACCGCTCCTCGCCAATTCAAGGGCGACGAATTGTGGTCCGCTTGCGGCCAGGATGTCGAAGATGACAGTAAACGCGAGCGGGTTCTCGTCCAGGTGATCCAACGGTCTTCCGTCGCGAACGGATTTCAGGTGGATGCATGCCACGCCATTTTCAAGAGCTGCATAGGCGCTTCAAATCCGCGCGGTGCGGCCGCCTCTGCGGGGTAAAATAGTTGTGGACAAACCGCGGCGCCCAAATTAATAGAAGTATATATCCGGTTACTTATATCTGCGGTTGGGGGGCCGGCCGGGCGGGACGCGGGTTCCGTCCGGGACAGGCCACCGCGGAGGCAATACATGAAAAATGACGGCTACAGATCGACGGGAGGATTCGGCACGTGCGCCGGGGCGACGCTTCGGCTTGGCCTGGTCGGGACGGGTTTTGCCGGCGATTTTCACGAGAGGTGCCTTCGGAGGGCGCATGGGGTCGATGTCCGGCTGACGAGTGTGACATCATTGCGTCCGGAGAGTCGGGCGAAGTTTGGCAGCGAGCGGGGAATTCCGGTTTTTGATTCCATAGAATCGATGCTGCCCGAGGTGGATATTCTGGTCATCTGCTCGCCGGCCTGCGCGCACGAGGAGGCCATCATTGCCGCAGCCGGGGCGGGGAAGGGAATCATCTGCGAGAAACCGCTGACCGGATATTTTGGGCCACAAGGCGCGGGAGACAAATACTGCGGCGACAGAGACTCGAAGGAACGCATGCTTGCCGAGACGCTTGGCAAGCTGAAACGGATTGCGGGGGCGGTCCGCGAAGCCGGAGTTTTCTTCGGTTACGCGGAGAATTTTGTGTATGCGCCGAGCGTCCAAAAGGAACGCGAGATCATCGTGAAGTCGGGTGCGCAGGTTCTGCGCATGTTCGGGGAGGAATCGCACAGCGGTTCGGTCTCGCCCGTGTATGGGATGTGGAGGTTTTCAGGCGGCGGATCGCTCATCGGCAAAGGGTGTCATCCTCTGGGCGCGATGCTCTATTTGAAACGGGTGGAAGGGCTCGCGAGGAGCGGGCGGCCGATCCGGCCGGCGAGCGTCAGCGCGAGAACCCACCAGATC
>Ga0194063_10002974_pt1 | contig 10259 bp, 11 predicted proteins | sample SepL3720m_MetaG_FD_155459 | JGI IMG/M metagenome (GOLD analysis project Ga0194063, IMG submission 155459) | Anoxic zone freshwater microbial communities from boreal shield lake in IISD Experimental Lakes Area, Ontario, Canada - Sep2016-L373-20m | ecosystem: Environmental > Aquatic > Freshwater...
CGATGACGCCCTGGCAGCCGTAAAAAAATCAGGTAAATCCCAGTTCATCACTCTGACAGCCAAAGAGCGGATGGCCTGGAAGAAGGCAATGGACAAGGCTCACAAGGATAACGTCGGTCGCATCGGCGCCGACCTGATCAAGGAAGTTTACAAGGAAACAGGCTACAACCCGAATTAACGCGTGCACGCAGACTGACTCACGATTTTGCAGGTTTTCGTCTGGTTGGAATCTATTGATCAGTTGCTGGCGGATTATAATCAGGCTGTTAAAACCTGGGAGGAGAATCATTATGGCAATAAGGGCTAAGAATATAAATATCGGTATTAAACCGCTTGATGAAGGATTGGCAGATATCTCCGAAGCATTGAAAGCGCATGAACGGGGCGAAAAAGTGAGCCCTCGCCGTGGAGTCTTTTTTGAGAACTTGGATGCCTTCCGTAAGATCCTCACTGAGAAGCGCCTGGAGTTGCTTCACGTTGTAAAACGAGATAAGCCTGATACCATCCACGAACTATCGCGTTTGTTGGGCCGAGATATGAAAAATGTTAGTGATGATCTCAAATACCTTGCAGACTTGGGGCTTGTTTCCCTCGATAAAAGTGCTCATGTCGGCGAAGGGAGACGTGTATCTCCACGTGTTCGGTATGAAAAAATCAGGCTGGAGATTGCGATTTAATACAGGTTAAATCACACATTAGACGATGTCACCATATCCAATAAACTCCGCTTCTTCATCCTGGTCGAAGGTAGAACTTTCAGGATCGTTATCCGATCCATATTCATCGGGGTCCGTTTCAGACTCAGTCTCATATTCGTCGGTAACCGAATAAGGCGCCCCCGGTTTGGTTGCTGCAATTATTTCTCGTTGCATGTACAGCAACTTTTCGGCGCATCGGAGATGATCCTTCAGTACATCAATTTCGTAAAAAGGGCGGTCGATATTGTCGTTTTCGTACCCTGTCAGAACGTCTTCATATATTACGATTCCCAACTCAAGCATTTTGCAGAGGCTTATCTGCAGGCCGGTCGTCAGTTTTCCCTTACCACTTTTCCACTGTAATATTGACAACTCTGGGACCGCCAGTTGTCTGGCAATGAACCAGACCGGCGCATCCAGTCGTTCAAGGCCGGCCAGCACCGGCGGCATTGTCAGTATTCTCAATTCGTCAACAATATCATTAAGGTCACTCAGGCTCAGTACAACTTTTAGCCCATCGACCTCGTTGATGTATCTCATTAATGTTAATCCTCCAGCAGGTTTCGTGACACAACCTAGCAAAGATGAAAGCAAAAAGCAATTAACAAGCCATAAACCTTAAAACGGCTGTTAGCCACAGAGAACACAGAGGAATTACTTAAGAAATCAATTTTTTTAGTTTCATCTGTTTGGTGTGACAGAAAAAAGGTATATCTGTTTGATTTTACTCTGAGAACTCTGTGTTCTCTATGGCCAATTGCTTTTTATGGGATAAATTCAAGCATATAGCTTTGCAGTTGTTCTTTGTTTATTGTTTTTATCCGGTAAATCCTGTAAATCCTGTCTGCAGTAAAGCTGCCTATTTTTCCACCGTAAGGAATCACTTTGAAAAATTTTGTTGAAAGCATTTCAAAACAGTCGACTTCAGCGCTTATTATGATCCTGGTTCTTGTGTCGTTTTGTAATGCCGCTTGGTGCGCTGACAAAGTCAGAATCGGCCATTTCCCTAATATCACCCATGCCCAGCCTGTTATCGGACGAAGTCTCGGAACCTTTGAAAAACGTATGGGTGTGGCTATCGATTGGAAAACCTTCAATGCAGGCCCTTCCGAGATGGAGGCCCTTATCGCCGGGCAACTTGATATTGCGTTTGTGGGACCTAACCCGGCGGTGAATGCCTTTCTCCGATCCAAAGGGAAGGCGCTGCGTATTATAGCCGGCTCCGCCTGCGGTGGCGCTGCCCTCGTTGTGCCCAAAGGCGCTCAGATCGCTTCTGCCCGTGATTTCAAGGGGAAGCGGCTTGCGTCTCCCGAACTTGGGAATACCCAGGATGTTGCTCTCAGGCATTGGCTGAAAAGCAATGCCCTCACTCCCGGACGTGATGTACAGGTCATTCCTATCAAAAATCCGGATATTCTCATGCTCTTCCAACAGAATAAACTTGACGGCGCATGGGTCCCGGAACCCTGGGTATCCCGCCTTCTTCAGGAAGGGGGAGGCAAGATTCATCTTGATGAACGACAGCTCTGGCCTGAGGGGAAATTCCCCACCACGGTGGTTGTTGTCAGGGCGGAGTTTTATGAAAAGAATCGGGATCTGGTCAAGCGATTCCTTGAGGCGCATTTAGAGATTACCGAGTGGATGCAGAGAACCCCCGCCGAGGCTCAAAAACGTTTTAATGAGCAGTTGACACGTATCATCACAAAACCGATGCCGACCAACCTCCTTGCAGAAGCCTTCTCACGGGTTACCTTCACAATTGATCCATTGGTCGGCCCCCTGCTGACATCCGCCGGTTGGGCACAGGAGTTGGGGTATCTGCCACGGAATACGGATATCTCCGGAGGCATCAAGGGTTTGATCGATGTAACTCTACTGAACGAAGTACTCAAAAAGAAATCTTTGGCGACTGTCAGGGAGAAGTGACCGTTTATGACCAAGGTTGAGCTCAAAAATGTGTCCAGGGTCTATTTGGGGCAGTCCGGGCCGGTGTACGGTCTAAGCGGTTTCGACCTCAGTATCCGTGAGGGAGAATTCGTCTGCATCGTAGGGTCATCCGGATGCGGCAAGACTACCCTCCTGAATATCGTTGCCGGGTTTGAACCACCGGATCTCGGAGAAGTTTTGATCAATGGCGAGAAGATAACCGGCCCCGGGATGAACCGGTTTGTCATGTTTCAGGAGCATGCGCTGTTCCCGTGGCTTAATGTCAGTCAGAATATCATGTTCGGACTCAAGATGGCCGGAATTCACAAAAGTGAGCGGAGAGAGAGGGCGGCGTCCCTGCTCAAGACAGTTGACCTGGCGGACTTTTCAGCCGCCTGGATTCACGAACTGTCCGGGGGGATGAAGCAGCGTGTGGCGCTTGCCCGTGCTTTGATCATGGATCCTGAAATCCTGCTGATGGATGAGCCGTTTGCCGCTCTGGACTCCCAGACCAGGGACATGCTGCATGAAGAGGTGGAACATCTCTGGCAGCGGACAAGAAAGACTATTATTTTTGTCACGCACAATGTTCGTGAAGCGGTGCGCCTCGGCACGCGGGTTATTCTGATGACGGCAAAGGGAGGCAAAATACTGCGAGAATATCCGATTGACCTTCCCCGCAATCGTTTTCTGGAAGATGTTGAAGTAGTAAAGATCGCGTCGCAGATACGCGACGATCTCCGACATGAGGTACTGAGAGCCGCAAGGGAAGAGGGATATCATGCCGATTGAGAAGGAAACGCAGTCTGACATCACCCGAGTGCAATATTTTGCTAAAGGGTACCATGTCTGGCGGGGCAGAGCAGCCCGCCTTGCGTTTTTTGCACTGCTTCTGGCCGTCTGGCAAGTTGCCTCATCTCTGGAGCTATGGAGCGAAGTCATCCTCCCTCACCCAAAGGAGGTGGCGGATGCACTCGTACTCGGAATGCGTGACGGGACCCTGCCTCAGGCGATCCGGGCCAGTATGCAACGCCTCTGTGTTGGGTATGGCATTTCACTCCTCATCGGGATTCCTCTGGGTCTTCTGCTTGGTCGGAAAAGGGTTCTGGATGACACGATAGGCAGTCTGGCAGTGGGACTCCAGGCGCTTCCGAGCATCTGCTGGCTTCCGATGGCTGTGCTCTGGTTCGGATTAAGCGAGACAGCCATGCAGTTCGTTATCATCATGGGTTCGCTCATGTCCATAACCCTCTCTGTCAGGGATGGTGTAAAAACCATTCCGACACTTTACCTGAGAGCCGCCAGCATACTTGGCGCGACCGGGTGGAGGTTTTACTGGTACATACTGTTCCCCGCCTCACTCCCTTCAATCATAACCGGGGCAAAACTGGGATGGTCTTTTGCCTGGCGCTCTCTCATGGCTGCCGAACTTCTCTATGTCACAAGCGGCATAGGTTCTACCTTGATGATGGGAAGGGAATTACATGATATGGCCCTGGTACTGGCCGCAATGATAATCATTATTACGATCGGACTTTTGACCGACCGTTTGATTTTCAGGTTTGGAGAAAGCTTTATTCACAGACGCTGGGGGTTTGGCGAAAGGGGCTGATTAGCCGTTACAGTCCGCGAACGAAGAGATGAACTGAAGTACCTGACGTTTGCGCTGGATAAGCTCATTCTTCGGTATTTTTTCTGTGATCGTCGCTATTGATAAAGAGTTGATAAAGAGTTTGACCCGTTACTGTTGTTCGGATACTCTGGATGTATGCATGAACTTAATGATGGAGGCGTTAACATATGTCGCGTAAAATCAGTGAAACAAGGGAGCTTTCCGATAAAGAGTTGAGCCAGATTTCCAGTGCCATGGGCGATACCGTTCGTTTGCAGTCGTTAAACGTATCACGTATCATTCAGGCCAATCTCAAGGCCGAGTTTGCGGCTCGCCGTAATAATGCGCCCGTAATAACCAAAGCGAGAAAGTCCGTTGCGGCCTAAGCTGATCATCATAGCCGGTCCAAACGGTTCCGGAAAAACGACCTTTACGCCGCAGATGCTTCAGCACGATTGGTCCGATGGCTGTCTCTTCATCAATCCTGATGAAATAGCAAAGAATGATTTTGGTGACTGGAACTCGCCAGCGGCTGTAATGAAGGCCGTGGTGAAGGCGCAGGAGATGCGCGAGGAGTGTTTGAAAACCGGGCAGAGTATGCTGATAGAATCGGTCTTCTCAGCCCCCGACAAGCTGGACTTTATCCTTCGGGCAAAAGCGGCAGGTTTTTTCATCCGTTTCTTTTTCATCGGCACAGATAGTCCGGAGATCAACGCCGCCCGAGTAACCAGGCGTGTTCTCCATGGTGGTCATGAAGTACCGATTGCCAAGATAATTTCACGCTATTCAAAGTCGATTGCAAATGCGTCAACGGCATTGCTGACAGCTGCTCGTGGGTATGTATATGACAATTCCGTTACCGACCGGAATCCCAGGATTCTCTTCAGAGCAAGAGATGGTGAGGTGTTCAAGGAATATTCTGATTTAAGGCTTCATCTTTGGGCGCAGATGATGTGTGAAGAGGTTCGAGCTTGAAAACGCTCCCAGTCCTCGTTGTCGTGATTTAAAATGATTTTGGCCTGTCTGCTCGTGGAACTCAATACCCTGTAATTCCCCTTTGCCAGGGCGGTAGCTTTTTTGTACCATGATTCCGCCTCGCTCCAATGCCGCTGTATTACCTCAACCTCTCCCAGTGTTGCCGGCGCCCAGTACTCTTCCCCTTTTTTTAGTTTTTTATTGCATATTTCCAGTATTTTCCGAGCCAGTTGCAGGGCCATCCGCTCATTCCCCGCCAGCAGGGAAGTTGTCGCCGAGTTGATACCGGTACGCAAAGGTTTCCGTCCTCTGTCCGGACGAGGTACACCGGGGGAGTGTCAGAATTGGACATGGCGAGAAAATCTGAAGGCATCTAAAGAATGATTGACCGTATTATCATTTAACAGTAATTATTATTGACATAGTAAGGTCTTTATGTAAGTAATTATATCCATTATGCCAAATAAAATAATCACAATCTATCCAGCTTCAGCGAAAGAGCTGGAAAACATGGGGCAGCGTCTGAAAGATGCGCGGCTTCGTCGTCGTTTTTCGATGGAGACGGTGTGCGCCAGAGCCGATATTTCGCGCCCGACATTATACAAGGTGGAGAAAGGGGACCCCTCGGTTGCCATCGGCCTGTATGTTCAGGTGCTGCGCGTATTGGGGCTGGTTGAGGATTTGTCATCGATAGCCAGGGAAGATCTTCTGGGGCGGCGTTTGCAGGATGAATCACTCTACCAGAGAAAAAGAGCGCCGCGCAAAAAGCCGCTGCCAGGAGATAGTAATGGCTAAGCCAAAAGCGGAACAGCTATGGGTCTGGCTTGACGACCCGGCCTTTGGTCCGCTTCAGCATATCGGTACGCTTTCGAGGGGTGATCGAAGCTCTGTCCGTTTTGCTTATGAGTCAACCTGGCTCAAGCATGCGCAAGTTTTCCCGCTTGATCCGGCACTGGATCTGACCGCCGGTGAATTCTTTCCGGGTGATTCAAATTTTGGCGTTTTCATGGATTCATGTCCTGATCGCTGGGGGCAGATGTTGATGAAGCGCCGCGAGGCGGTTGAGTCCAGAGAAGAAGGGCGTACGCCACGAACGCTCGGTGCGTGGGAATTTCTGTTAGGTGTTCAGGATTGTACACGCATGGGAGCTTTACGTTTCAGTCGCCCCGGTGAACAGGTTTATCTGGCCGATGAGGCGCTCTCTGCTCCACCGGTGGCCAGAATCGCCGAGTTGCAGGCTATTGCCTTTGAGTTGACCAAAAAAAAACAGGATGATCTCGGCAAGATCAAGGAGTGGTTGAAGGTTCTGGTTGCTCCGGGATCGTCGCTTGGCGGCGCTCGCCCCAAAGCCAATCTGCTTGATGAGCGGGAGTGTCTCTGGATTGCCAAGTTTCCATCTGCCGATGACGACTACGATGTCGCCGTCTGGGAGAAGCTGCTGCATGATCTGGCGAAGCGGTGCGGAATCACGGTGCCGGAATCGGCTCTTATACAGATAGGGAGCGGATATCATACCTTTATGGTGCAGAGGTTTGATCGCAGCGTCAGTGGTCGGCGTTTTTTTGCCTCTGCCATGACGATGCTTGGCCATACGGACAGTGATGACGCAAGCTATCCGGAGTTGGCGGAATTCATTGCAACCTGCGGCGAAGCAGATCACATTGCAAAGGACCTCGAAGAACTCTTCACCAGAGTTGCTTTTAATGTCGCCACTGCCAACCGCGATGACCATTTACGCAATCATGGCTTCATCCGGTCACCGGCAGGATGGCGACTGGCTCCGGCCTTTGACATGAATCCGTCTTTCAGGAGAGACGAGCATGTCCTCTCTCTGGATCTTTACAATCGTCAGCCGGATTTGGATGTTGTGCTTTCAACGGCGGCATATTATCGCTTGGAAAATGCTCGTGCCAGAGAGATCGTTTCTAAAGTGTGCGCCGAGGTAGGGAAATGGCAGTCTCATGCAAGAAAACTCGGATTGACAGCCGAGGAATGTGCGGAGGCGGAGCATCTGTTTACCGTTCGCTTGGAGAGCAGGACGCCTTTGGTAAGCCGGGGTAAGCCGTCAGACGATTTTTGACTTCAAAAACTCCATTATCGGCAGAATCTGGTCCATCAGGCGTTCCAGCCCACTCATGCTTTCTTCTTCCGCTTCCAGAGTTCTTCACATGGTGTTGGATGGTCTCGAAGATCTTTGGCTTTTTCGGCACCGACGCCTAAGATACCATCTTTTGAATATTTGTAGAGTTCCCCTCTGCGCTTCTCCTGAACCCATGTTCCAGTTTTACCGTGTGCATCCGGTTTCAAATACTCACGAACCAAGATACCAGCAAATTCACAGTCAGTCTGGTCAGGAAACTCACTCATTCGTAGAGCGAGATCAAAGTCAAGTTCGCTACAGGGTACAAACGGATCAATGATCCTCCCTTTGGCAGCAGCCTTCGCTACGGTATCCATCGGAGTGTCATTTATCAGCAGATTCAGCACCTTTTCGATATACGAAGTATCATCCTTTTGGAAAACGATCCTGGCGTTTTTGAAGTCAGCCTCGGTCGGTGCGCAGTCATTACCGAACTCATCGCGCAGATGAAACTTGGCATGACATGAAAGCGCTTCCAGGCTGGAGGTTGAAACTAGAATGCCGCGTATTCGGAAGTCCCATTTCTCCGCCTCCCAAACTACCTGCTGATTACTGGAGACGAGCTGTTGTTCAACAACATGCGGCATATAGATCGTTGAAACAATTTTGTAATCAGCCCAACCGGCAGTTGCACCGATGGCAAGCCCCTTGGGATCGACAAAACCAAAAGTCTGGGTCTTTGTCTTTTTGTCCAGAATCCAGATAATAAAATCAGGGTAAAACCAGTCGGACTCATCAACTTTCAAACGGAAAGAACGGGAATCTTTCTCGATGTTCCTTTTCAGCCACACTTCTTTATCACCCCAGAGCAGTGGTGTTTCCTTGCTTTTAGGCGAATTACCCGCCGGATAAAGATAGAGAATCAGATCCCTGACGAACTTTTCTTCCTTCTCGTCAAGCTTGCCGGGACCCACATCGATAGTTTCCTGCCCAGGAGTCAACAGGATGGGTTGGTAGACACTCCCAGGTGCACGAACTTCAAACTCCCCGCGAGGATCAATTATCAGTGGGAGGTTGTGTATATCAGGGCAGGTAACAGAGGCTTGGAATAATACCCCTTGATCTTGTTGTTTAAGCTTCTTCGCCATAAATATAATCCTTACGATATTTTTCTGGGATACCGCTCTCGCAGACATCGATGAAGGAATATCTGCTCTTCTTACTTTCCTGCTTACGATACGCAGCTTCAAACAGCCGCCTGACAAGTGTCGCGGCCATTCTGTTAATTCGGTTCAGATCAGATTCCTGCTGTATCCGCATGGCCGATGGCAGACCAAATATCTCATATCGATTGCTGGTTAATGCTGCACAGATAGCACTCTTGTCAAAAGCAAAATTCCACCACCGCATCTGTCGTTTCATTTCGACCAATTCACGATAGATGGTGTCGAGATCGATATGGGTTAGCTGTTTCTTGAATAGTCCTGTTATATCCTCTCCGGAAACACCCCTCGTCATCTGAACCCCATTGGCATTCATTCCGGCTGTCGTCACTGTTGCAGCATGAGAGAGGCGAACCTTGTTGACACCGGTAAGCCATGCGCTGCCGGTCACTGTTACAGTGAATTCAGCCTGGAGAGGCGATATTGCCTTGATGGATTTGAGAGGTGTTGGCCTCGGTAGATTATAAAACGTAGGGCACTCAATAGACCTTACATCGGGAACGCCATTAGCATAAAGACCATTAAGGAATGTTTCCAGATATGCTGACTTCAGGCCATATACATACGAAGTTTGCAGAGGTTTTATGCTAGCTGGTGGTTTTTCAAGACGTTTGCCATCCTTGTTTTTACCGGCAAAGCGTACCACGCGACCAAACATCTGAATAATCAACGACCCTTCGCCCTGTCCAAGTCGCAATAACGTCATGCTTGATGCGCGGTAGTTGTCCCACCCTTCCGCAAAACGCCGCGAACCTACCAGAATGTTGACTCCGGAATTGCTTTCGTCCAGGTTGTTAAAGAGCGACGGTGTCAAAGCATCCTCATCAACCGGCAACTTTGCTGTATCAAGCGCCTTTTTCAAACCAGCGGCATCGCCCACATTTACTACGCCAAAGTAATGGACTTCATCTCCACGCACGAGGCCGAGTCCCATTTCTCCCGTTGCGCCTTTTAACAGGCGAAAAACCGGCTTATCTCCCTGTTGCCAGGAGAAAACATCCGATAGAATCCGCATGGCAATCTGATCAGGTTGCTGTCCGATCAGAGCATTACGAACTTCTACCGGAAGCATGTCAGCACCGGCAACGTGCGCGTCAATTACACCCCGCAACCAATCCTGAAGCAGTTTGGGAACTTCCAGAATTGCAGAAAAATATCGCAGAACGTCGATAACATCCGATGTCTGCTCCTGATCACTTTTGTTCTTGCCCCCTATTACGGACAATCCAAGTAATACCCACAAGGGAGAAGATACTGACAATCCTTTATCATGGAGATACGTTTGATTGGCTCCATTGCGATAACAGGTAATCTGGTGCCAGAATGACAGCAAGGCTGCCGTTAATGTCTGCTGCTGGACGACGTCCTGGATATCTCCTCGACCTTCCATTTTGACATGCCAGAAGTCTTTGCCATAATGATCGGCATGAAAACGGTCGTAGGCATAATCGAACACCACTGATTTGGCGTAGCGGTCAAAGGCATGTTCCAGTTCTGCCACCTGCCCAAACGTGGCTGAAAACTCGATCAACAAGCCCCGGTGTTTTTCCTGTGGGGAATCAATACCGGCCAGGTCATCCTGTAGACGTTTCCAGGTACTCTCCTCGGATTTTTGTCCTTTATGCCCTTCATCGACAAATACCAGATTGCGGCCATCCTTGAAAAAAGCGGTTGGTATGGAAACCCCTTCTCCCATTTTTTTGTCCGTAAGTTTATTGATATCCAGAACGATTACTGTATCCCAC
>Ga0194063_10002975_pt1 | contig 10258 bp, 12 predicted proteins | sample SepL3720m_MetaG_FD_155459 | JGI IMG/M metagenome (GOLD analysis project Ga0194063, IMG submission 155459) | Anoxic zone freshwater microbial communities from boreal shield lake in IISD Experimental Lakes Area, Ontario, Canada - Sep2016-L373-20m | ecosystem: Environmental > Aquatic > Freshwater...
GTCGAGCCACTTCTGCGCCTCAGCGAAGTCCGTGTCAGTGACGCCATCGCGAAGCACCGGCTGCTTTCCGTCGTGTCGCGGATACGAGCCGAGGAAGCGCACGTCGAGGCAGACGCGGTGCAGGCCCATGAGCGCCTCGGACACCCGCGAGTCGGCGACATGTCCCTCGATGTCGACGCTGAAGAAGTAGTCGCCCAGCGCCTTGCGAGTGGGACGCGATTCGATTCGGGTGAGGTTGACTCCGCGCACAGCGAACTCGTTGAGGATCGCCATCAGCGCACCCGGCTGGTCGAGTCGCATGAACAGGCTCAGCGTTGTCTTGTCCGCACCCGTGGGCGCCGGGATAACGCCTGGCAGGCGCACCATGACGAATCGTGTCGTGGCGTCCTCAGTATCGCCGATGTTCTCCGCGAGCACCGGCAGTCCGTAGCGCTCCGCGGCCAGGTGCGGCGCGACAGCAGCATCGAAGGGAGACGGCTCGTGCAGCAGCGCCGCCGCGGCCCCTGCCGTGGACAGCGCCGGGATCGACGTGGCGTTGGGCAGGTTGGCCTCGAGCCACTCACGGATCTGGGCGAGAGCGTGCGGGTGCGAGGCCACCGTCCGGACGCGGTCGAGGCTCATGCCCGGCCGGCCCATCAGTGTGAAGTGCACCGGCAACGCGACCTCGTCGACGATGACAAGGCGCACGCCCTTGGCCAACTCGTCGAGCGTGATCGACACCGAGCCCTCGACGGAGTTCTCGATCGGGATGAGGGCGAGTTCGGCATCGCCCGCACGCACGGCATCGATCGCTGCCTGCACGGACGCTGCCGGCACATGCTCGGCGTCCTGCCAGTTCGGCATCGTCAGCAAGGCCGCCTCGCAGAAGGTGCCCTTCGGACCGAGGTAAGCAATGCGTGTCATGCCGGGCCTCCCCTAGCCAGGCGCACGGCCTGCGTCTCTTCCGGGGAGAGCGTGACGTCGCTGTCGCCACCGGCAAGGCCCTTGAGGTAGGTCCTGGTCTCGCTGCGCGCATGGATCGACGTGATGACCAGGCCGTCACCGTGGTCGTCGAGCAGGGCGGCGGAGAACGAGAAGCGGCCGCCCATGTCACCGAAGGCGTCATAGCGAACGACAGACACGTGGCGAAGGGCCATCGCCAGGTCACGGCGCGTGGCCGCGAGTCCGGCCTCGAGGGTGAGCACCTCGTCGCGCAGGTCGCCGAACTCGTCCATCGTCCGGCCCATCACGTCGACGATCGTCTCGCGGCCCTCGGCAACCTGCAGCAGCTCGTAGGAATGATGCAGTCGGGACATCCGGACCAGCGCATAGGCACCCAAAGCGACGCCGACGACGCCGATGGCGAGGCCGAGTAGGGCGACGATGAACGCCGACTGGGGATCCGATGTCACCGCCGAAGCGTATCCGTCCGGTGTGGGACGATTCGCGGGTGCCGCAGCTGATGTCCGACCTGCTGTCTCGCGGTTCGGCCTCAATCGCGGGCGTCATCCTGCTCATCATCACCTCGCTGAGCCTCATGCGGACCGTGGTGATCCCCCGGGCCCTGCGGTCCACCCTCAGCGATGCGGTGTCACTGACTGTCATCTGGATCGCGGTGCGCATCTCCCGCCTTCGCCGGAACTTCCGCTATCGCGACGCGGTGCTGGCGGCGGTCGGGCCCGTGGTGATCATCCTGCAGCTGCTCACCTGGCTGGTGCTCTACCTGATCGCCTACGGTCTGCTCATCTACGGAGCCGGTGGCCGCCAGGGGCTGGGCGACGCGATGCGCCAGTCCGGGTCGAGCCTGCTGACGCTCGGCTTCGCCTCGGACGATCAGTCGAGGCAGACGATCATCGACTTCATCGCCGCAGCAACCGGGCCGATCGTCATCGCCCTTCTCATCGGCTTCCTGCCGACCATCTACTCCGCCTACCTCGAGCGCGAGCAGAACGTCACGTTGCTGTGCGCCACCGGGGGCGAGCCGGCGTGGGGACCCGAGATTCTGGCCCGCTATGCGGTGTCCGACAACTTCGAGGCCTGCGACCGTTCGTTCCATGACTGGTCGCTATGGGCCGCGCAACTGCGACTGACCCACTTGACGTACCCCGTCCTCGTGTGGGTGCGCTCGGCACGTGCCTCCCGCCACTACCTCACGTCGTTGATTGCGGTTGTCGACGCCGCGGCACTCCAGGTGAGCCTCAATCGGTCGCTCCCCCAGCACGAGGCGTACGCGGTACTGCTGCAGGGCGGCCAGTCGATCGACTCGCTATACGCGTTCTTGTTCCACCGCCGCCGTTGGCGCGACAGCATTCCCCTCGTGGGCCGTTCGCGAGGAGGAAGCGAGCCTGGAGATCAGGCACTTCCACTGGGCTCGCAGCAGACGCTGGCCACCCAGCGGGCGGCCTACATGGATGCGGCCCGCCAACTGGAGCCAGCAGCCGTGGACGCCATGACACGGCACGGGAGCCAGTCACTCTCGCTGACGCGCGCGGACTTCGACTCTGCGGTCGACATGCTGCGCCGAGCCGGTTACCCGATTGAGAACGACGTGGACGCGGCCTGGGAGCAGTTCAGCGTGTACCGCTCGCGCTACGAGTACGCCGGACTATCGATCGCGAAGACCCTCGACGCAACTCCCGCACCGTGGACCGGGGATCGAGCCGTGCCGACACCGGTGATGTGGCCGACACTGGTGGTCGACCTTCTGCCCGGCGACTCGCCAGACGACCCAACCCAAATCGGCCGTCAATCGTGATCGACCTCGTCATCGTCCTGACGACGTTCGCACTGATCTTCCCCGCCGAGCTTCCTGACAAGACCTTCATCGCCACCCTGGTCCTGTCCACGCGATACCGCCACCTGTGGGTGTGGATCGGCGCCGTCGCCGCGTTCGGCGTGCAGATGGTCATCGCCGTCGTCGCCGGTGGGCTGCTGTCGCTGCTGCCGCAGAGACTCGTGTTGGGCATCACGTTCTTCCTCTTCGCCGGCGGCGCCTGGATCCTGGTCAAGGGCGGGCTCGAGAGCCGTGCCGAGGAAGCCGAGGAGGAAGCCGAGGAGGAAGCGGAGATCGCCGACAAGGCCGACGCGCAGAATCCGACATCAGCGCTGAGGATCTTCGCGACGAGCTTCGTCATCCTCTTCACTGCGGAGTGGGGCGATCTGAGCCAACTGCTCACCGCCGGCCTGGCCGCGCGAACGAGCTCACCGGTGTCGGTGTTCATCGGCTCGTGGGGTGCCCTTATCGCGGTGTCCGGCATCGCGGTGCTCATCGGGCGCTGGCTGCGCGATCGCGTTCCGATCTGGCGCATCCGGCTCGTGTCGGGTGCACTGCTGGCTGCGCTTGCGGTGTGGACTGCAGTCGAGTTCGTGCAGGCCTAGGAGGATGACGAGCATGAACGCACCCGAGCGACGACGAGTCGGCAATGTCGCGTTCTCTGTCGAGACCCTCGATCAGGCAATCGGCGACGTCATCCAACTGGCCGGGGACGTGACGGAAACGCCCAGCGCAGGCCCTCGCAAGAGTGGTCGCGCCGTCCACTTCGCGAATGCCTACAACGTCGCTCTGGCGCGAGGCGACGTCGACTACGCCCGGTTGCTGAGCCAAGGTGATCGCGTGTTCAGCGACGGTGTGCCGATAACTTGGGTCGGCCGTCGCGCCTACCCAGACGTTGCCGCCGAATGGCAGCGCGTCTATGGCCCCGATGTGATGCAAGGCATCCTCGAACGGTCAGGGGAGGCGGGTCCAAGGCATTACCTCCTCGGTGGTTCCCCGGAAACCCTGGCTGCGCTGCAGTCGAGGATCTCCGCGGACTATCCAGCCGCACTAGTCGTCGGAGCCGAGAGTCCGCCGTTCGACGTTCCGACGGAGACTGATCTCAATGCGCGGGATGCGCGGATCCGCGCATCGGGTGCTTCGATCGTGTGGGTAGGGCTAGGAACTCCCAAGCAGGACTGGGAGGTGCGCCGGATCGCGAACGGACTTCCCGTCGTCGCCATGGCGGTCGGAGCAGCGTTCGACTTCCTTGCCGGAACCAAACCGCAGGCCCCCGAATGGATGCAGAACAACGGACTTGAGTGGGCATTCCGCCTCGCAAGCGAGCCCGGCCGACTCGGCCGCAGATACCTCTGGGGCAACTCGGTCTTCCTCGAGGAGTCGGTGAGGACCATGGCATCGATCAGAAAAGCGCCGAACTAGTTAGCGCGAAGTAGGCCTTTGTCAGCCGCACCCGCTGGTTGTCGGTGTCGGGCGAGCTCCGGGGTCGACCACCCGCTCTAGCGTGCTTGGCCCTGGTAGGCCTGCCCGCGGTGGCGGACCCGGATGACATCGACGGTGATCACGTCGTCATCGATCCGGTAGATAACCCGGTATTCGCCGCGACGTGCGGAATGCAGCCCGGCCAACTGGTTGCGCAGGGCCTTGCCGACCCGGTGCGGGTTCTCGGCAAGGGGGCCGTCGCAAAAGGCGAGGACAGCCCAGGCGATCGGCCCCGGCATCGACTCGAGATCACGCAGCGCGCCGCCTGTGAAGGTGACCGTGTAGGTCACGCGAGGGACTGCTTGGTCAGGCGGCTGCGCACCTCGTCCATCGTGTAGCGCTTGGTGGACTTCAGGGAGTGCTGAATTGCTGCCACGAGGTCGGCATCCGCAAGGATCTCGAGGGTCTCCTCAAGTGCCTCCAGGTCATCCACCGAGATGAGCACGGCCGCTGGTTCGCCGTGTCGGGTGACCACAACGCGCTCGTGCGTGGTGGTCACTTCCTCGATCAAGCCGGACAGGTCCTGACGCACCTGGGCTAGCGCAATGTTTCGAGACATGTACAGAAGTATGTGCAGAACTCGAGCCTCGGTCAAGCCCTGCCCAGGGGCAGGTGGTGTGAGCTAGCTAGTCGCGATCACGGTGCCCGCGGTCACTTGAGGACTCATTGGACTCGCGGCGTGGTGGCGCCGGCGCGGCCGCCGGCGCTGGTGCCGCCTGCACAGGTGCCGGGGCAGGTGCTGCCGCCACCGGTGCTGGCGCTGCCGGAGCAGGAGCAGGTGCAGGTGCTGCTGCTTGGTTCTCACGCCTCGGCGTCTGCGCATCCTCGCCACGCTTCGGCGGGGTTTGCGTCGTCGGAGCAGGAGCGGCCGGAGCAGGTGCAGCTGCAGGTGCCTGGGTCTCGCGCTTCGGCGTCTGCCCATCCTCGCCACGCTTCGGCGGAGTCTGCGTCGTCGGAGTCGAGTCGCCACGCTTCGGCGGGGTCTGCGTCGTCGGAGCCGGTGCGGTGGTGGTGCCCTTGCCAGGCTTCGTCGACGGAGTGTCGTCGCCACGCTTCGGCGGAGTCTGCGTCGTCGGAGCCGGTGCGGTGGTGGTGCCCTTGCCAGGCTTCGTCGACGGAGTGTCGTCATGGCGGGTCGGGGTGCAGGCCGGGAGAGTTCCGTCGAGGCTGCGCACGGCCGCGCATCCGCTGCCGCTCGCGATCGTGGTGAACGTCACTGCGTGCGAATCGCCGGTCGAACCGTCGATGGTCTTGACGATCGCGGCCGGGTCGCTGGCGATGCTCGCGTCAACGGTCGGCGCCGGTGCCGGTGCGCCTGCTGCCGGCGGCGTGCACTCGTTGATGTCGCGGATGTACTTCATGCCGGTGAGATCGCCCTTGCCGAACTTCAGCGGCTCCCAGGGCTGCGACGGATTCATCAGCTCGTCGGGACGGCCACTGCCGGTGTCGGAGTCATGATCCAGGCCGAGGGCGTGCCATGTCCCGTGGGCGACGACGCGATCACGGAAGCCGTCATTCATCTTGGCGTTTCCCGCATCGGGCATCTGCTGGGCGTCTTTCAGGACGATGCTTCCATCACTCGAGGCGAGCCCCATGGCGTTGTCCTGCTGGGTGTCGCCGACGGTGTAGCGGATTGCGGCGCGATCGTCGGAGGCGCTGACCTGGTTGAACGTCAGACCCGTGACCTTGGCGATGGCCGAGAAGCTGTCGACCATGTTGGTCGCGAACTCAGAGCCGGCCGTCACGTCGACGCTGAAGTTGACGGTGCAGCCGCCGGTCCAGACGTCGGAGAGGACGTGGAGTCCGTCGCGGTAGTTGACGTCTGCGCGCGCAGGGTTCGCGGCGATAACCGACAAGGCGGCAACTACTGCCGTCATTGCGGCCGCACGGGCCCGAAGGCCAAATACCCCGCGCATCCCAACCCCCTGGTTAGCGCACCTGGACATCTCAGGAGAAACGTCCTACAAGGACTCTGCTCTCATTTCGGGCGGCTGTGCATCCCGGGAGCGGATACCGCGTGGCTACGGGTCGATATCCACCTATTGGCCGTTTTGCTCTCCGGGGCAGCGCTCCTACGCGGTTGCCGCACAGTGGTTGACCGAGCGCACATACGCCATGCCGGTCTTGTCTCCGGCGCCGAACTGCAGCGGCCGCCAGCTCTGTCGTGGGTTCATCAGTTCGTCGGGAATGAGGCTCCACGCCTCCTCGTCGTGCGCAAGCCCGAGCACGTGCAGGACTTCGTGCGCCACGATGCGGTCGCGCAAGGCGTTGTCGAGGACGGCGTTGTGCGCAGCCGGCAGTTGCGATACGTCCACCAAGCGGATGTCCCCGCCGGTGCTTGCCAGACCCATCTCCTCGCTCGGCATGCCGTCGACCACCGCGAACCTGATGGACACCAACGGTCCGCTCCGCTCCACGCGCGAGAACGCAATGCCGGTTTTCGCTGCGATAGCCGCAAGTGCGTGAGTGACGTTCACCGCGTACTGCGACCCGATGCGCGCATCGAGGCTGTAGCCGACGCGACAGCCACCCATCCAGACGCGAGGCAGTAGGTGCAGCCCGTCCGCCGACGCGGCCGGAGCGTTCAGCCCTGCCAGACCGCCGGAGAGGGCAACCGCAATTGCGGCGATGCAGGAGAGCGACCGAAGGCCTTTGCCCATGTCACACCCCCGGTCATCGACGAGGTCCTCGATGTGACCTGCCTCACATAACAGGTTCGACGCCCGCCGGGGGATGGAGAAGTAGTGCGAGGGATACCAGTCGGCTACCGGTCGATAGCCGACCAAGGGCTTATCGCAGAGTCACCTGGCGGTTGGTCAGGCCGGCGCGGGCCCGACGCTGGGCATCGGTGAGCGGCGAATCATCGGCCAGCGCCTTCTCCAGCCGCTTCCCGAACGCTGCCGCGGGCTCCTCGACGGCGGTGGCACCGGTGCCGCGCGGGAGGTCCCAGACGGGGCAGACCAGGCCCTGCGCGCGGAACATCCCGACGAAGCGGGTGCCCTCGCCGAGGGAGTCCTCGCCCTCGGCGTGCAGCCGAGCCAGCGCGTTGAGCAACTTCTCCTCGGCATGTGGCATGACCCAGCGCAGGTGCTCCTTCTCGCCCATCTGCGTCCAGTAGGCGGCCGGAGCCGAGGTCAGCCGCGCGGTCGGGCTCGCGTAGGCCCCCGCGCGGTCGAGCGAGGCGCGCACCTCGTCGGTGACCTCGACGTCCTGCTCGATCCAGAACTCGAAGTCCTCGTGGACAGTGACATCGAGCTCGGCCTCGTTGTCGATGAGGTCCTGCAGCCGTGGCGAGTCCGCGGTGACGCGGCCCATCGGCACCGGCTCGCCGGGCTCGGCATCCAGCGCCGCGAGCAGGGCGTTCGCGACGTCGCGGCTACCGTCACCGGAGCCGACGTTGACCTGGAGCGCGAGCAGGATCGAGCCGTCGGCGCGCACGAGCGCGGGCCAGGCCATCGGCAGTACCGTGACGAGCGTGACCTTGCGGTCAGCGTTCGCTCCGGTCAGCTTCAGCGGCGCCGACGCGGCCGGCACGATCTCGCGCATGGCGACGATGTCGCACTCTGAGGCCAGGCCCTCGAACGCCCGCGCCGGTCCGGCGAAGGCGGCCGCGGCGGCCTTGCCGTGGCAGGCCTTGTAGCGACGACCCGAACCACATGGGCAGGGCTCCCTCATGCCGACGACCGGCACCTCGACATCGAGGTCTTCGGTGGACGCAGCAGAGCGGGTGGGCTTCTTCTTGGCCATGGCCGGAAACCTATCTGCCGAGCATCCTCAGCACCCGTCCCGGGCGGTTGGTGATGATGCCGTCGACGCCGAGGTCGACGCATAGATCCACGTCGGCCTTGTCGTCAACGGTCCACACGTGCACGAACCCGCCGTGCTGGTGCACCTTCTCCACGTACGTCGGGTGCTTGCGGACGATGTCGATCGACGGACCCGAACCCTGAACGCCCTCCGGCAGCGAGCCATCGCGGTAGCGCCACGGCACGTCGTCCATCAGAAGGACCGTGGGGGTCTGGCTCGACAGGTCATGTACGCGGTGCACGGCGACCCGGCTGAAGGACATCACTCGAGCGCGCGGGCGGCCCTTGCCGTTGACCCGCGTGAGGCCGAAGTGCCGCAGCATGTCGATCAGCGCGTCCTCGACGTACTTGCCGTACCGCGTCGGGTGCTTGGTCTCGATCGAGAATTCGACCGAGCTCGACGCGTCGAGCATCGTGGCCAGCAGCGTCTGCAGCGTCAGTACCGACGTGCGGGTCTCATCGGGGCGAGGGTCCTCGAAGTCGCGCCAGACACCGGGGCCGCCGCTGTAGTCGTAGGCGGCCAGTTGCTTGAGGGTCTTCGAGCTGACCGCGCCGTGGCCGGTGCTCGTGCGATCGATGCGCCGGTCGTGGACGCAGACCAGGGCCCCGTCGGCGGTCAGACGGACATCGCACTCGATGGCGTCGGCACCCTCCTCGATCGCCTTGAGGTACGCGGCGAGCGAGTGCTCGGGTTCGTCATCGTTGGATCCTCGATGCGCGACAACCTGGATGGCCTGCGACACATGGCAAGCGTACGTGCGTGCGCTGAGGTAGGCCTGATGTGCGATATTCGCCGCATGCCCGCGTCGCGCTTCGAAGTGGTCCTCCTGGACCTCGACGGGACGCTCACCGACTCGGCGCCCGGCATCATCAACGGCCTTCGCTACTCGCTCGACGCGATGGGCATCGAGCACCCCGACGAGGCGACGATGCGGACCTTCTTGGGACCGCCGCTGGCCGACACCTATGGCGGCTTTTTCGGCATGAATCAAGGGGAAATCGACCATGCCATCGCGCTGTACCGCGAGCACTACCACGAAGTCGGGCTGTTCGAGAACGACGTCTATCCGGGCATTCCCGACCTGTTGGACGCCCTCGACGATGCCGGCGCGGTGCTCGCGGTCGCGACGTCCAAGCCGACCTATTCGGCGACGCGGATCCTCGAGCACTATTCGCTCGCCGGCCATCTGGCGTTCATCGGCGGCGCCGAGCTCGACGGGAGCCGCAACGGCAAGGCCGCCGTGATCGCCCACACGCTCGACGCGCTCACCGCGGCCGGCAGCTACCGCGACGGCACCTCGGTGGTCATGGTCGGCGACCGCGAGCACGACGTCCAAGGTGCGGCCGAGCACGGGATCGACACGGTCGGCGTGCTGTGGGGCTACGGGACCAGCGAGGAACTGCTCGGCGCCGGCGCGGTCGCCCTGGCGGAGCGCCCGTCAGACCTGCTCGCCCTGCTCACTGACTAGGGAACCGATGGGGATCACGGTTAATCCAGCGATGCTGGGGATGCGGGTGTCGTTCGTCAGGAAGAACTCGCACGCCGCGCGTCGGGCCGTGGCTAGGTGCAGCGCATCGACCAGCGGCAGTCCGAGGTCGGCGCGCAGGCGCGAGGCATCGTCGAAGTCGCGACCACCGTGGGACCGGATGTCGAGAAGGTTGCGGGTCTCGAAGAAGTCCGTGAATCTTCGGACGACCTCCGGCCCGCCCTTGCGGTACGGCAAGACCATGACCTCGGCGACGGCCGCGTCGCCCGTGACCGCAACCAGATCACCGGCATACGCCCCCGCCATCACCGGCGCGACGTGCTCGAAGAAGCGGGGCTCGCGCTCCAGGAAGTAGATGAAGACGTTCGCATCCAGGTAGACGCGGCGATCGCGAAGGCGCTTCACGCGTACAGGTCCCGCTCCCACGAGGCGTGGTCCTCGGCGATCGTCCGGTCAATCTCCTCAGGGGTGGATCCCCAAAGCCCCTTGCCGATGCCGGCGAACCGCATGATGCTGTCGCCCGGCTGCCGGTGGTCGGCCAGCCGGATCGTGATGACCCCGTTGGCGAACTGCAGGTCGCACACGGTGCCCTCGGAGATGCCCGCCGCATCGGCGATGGCCTTGGGGATCGTGACCTGGTTGCGCTGCCGCACGGTGATCTCGGTCATCAGGAGCCTTTCTGATTTCTGATCGACTTTCAGAAATCTTAACCCACTGACCAGGGAAGACTC
>Ga0194063_10002976_pt1 | contig 10258 bp, 11 predicted proteins | sample SepL3720m_MetaG_FD_155459 | JGI IMG/M metagenome (GOLD analysis project Ga0194063, IMG submission 155459) | Anoxic zone freshwater microbial communities from boreal shield lake in IISD Experimental Lakes Area, Ontario, Canada - Sep2016-L373-20m | ecosystem: Environmental > Aquatic > Freshwater...
GGATAATATTTCATCCTTGGTTTCTTTTGGTACTGCTTTGAACATATATTTTTAATAATAACTAGATATATGTTCTCAGAAAACTATCTTATTTTACAGGGTACCGGTCACAATCAACATTTGCCCTGTTTCTCCGATGGGTTTCAATTCAAAACGTAATGTTTTGGATAACGAATAAAGATTGGTGAACTTATCAAAAACATTTGTCATATCAAGGAAATAATAAATAAAATTTTAGAAATAAATGAATAATTATTTTGATTTATTCAACTATTTTTCTCCTCTAACTCCTCCACCATCCCTCTCAGTAACCTAATCCCTAACTGTTCCCAAGAATTTTGTCGGAGATAAATTTGCATTAATTGTTTTTGTTTTTGATACATTTCCTGATTAGTTAGTAAAGTATGAATCGCTGTCACGATATGTGCTGGCTGATTATCAGGAATTTTAAAGCCATAACTAAGATTATGAAAGAGATAAACATCAGTATAAATCGCTGGTACATTTACAGCGACAGCTTTAGTAATGGCACCACTTGCCCCTTCTGTCAATTGGGCATAAGGATAAATAATCAAATCGGCCAAACTTAGTAAATTATTCACTTCCTGAACTGGCAAATAACTATCAATCAGAAATACATTTTTCTCCAATTTCCAGTCACTTATTTTTTGCAGCATTAATTCATGTACTTTTTGCGAAGTGCTATTATCAGGATTAACTGCATTGATCGCCAGATAAGCAAAATTTTCACCACGACTTTGCAATAAATGAGCTGCTTCCAGCATTTCCAAAAGTCCCTTTTTATCATGAATCAAACCATGAGTGGCAATAATATACGCAAACTGATCTAATGCTAATTCATGTTTAAGCTTTGCTTTCATAAGACAACTAGTTTGGCTAGTACCATGATTAACTAAGGAAATATTTGCTAAGCCAATTTTTTGTAATAAATTCTGATCAGCTTCAGACAAAGTAAAAATTTTAACCACCTTTTTTAATACGGCAAGATGTTTTTGCCAATCCAAATGTGGCGCACAAACATTATGCAGAGTTAATTCAATAATAATATTATGTGTCATAAGAATCTCAATAAGCTGCGCTAAAGCATTGAAACTAAAAAAGCTAGGATGATACTGGATATGAATAATATCAGGATGATGAATTGTTAATAATTCCTGCAACTTTTGCCAGCTATTTTCTCCGGTCGTCCAACAACGCTTCACGTTCGCTGCATCGTTTTGGGTGCGAGTACTGAGATCCTGATCAGCCAGGAAAAATGTCTCAGCAAAACTGCTGGCAATTTTTCCAAATAAATCACGTGTATATTCACTGATCCCACCGGCAGAATTAAGCGGTGAAAGTACAGCCAGTACTTTATTCTTCAAAGGAGCAAGCGGTTCAATTGTTTTAATAAAATCCAAGGCTTTTTTTGCGGTATTTTCCCAAGTCTGTGCTTCAATCGACTTTCTGGCATTTTCAACTTTTTCAGCTACTACTGCAAAATTTTCCGGAGCAGAAATAAATCGCATCTGACGAACCAGATCATCAAAATCCGGCTCTGCTACCTGAGCGCCAGGTGTCAGTAAATGCGACTTACTACTTACCAAATGATAATCTAAAAGAAAACAATTCTCTGCATTACAAAAATCAAGCTGACCACTAAAACCTGTTGTAATCAAAGGCTTTCCTGCATAAAATGCTTCCGCCATCGGCATCCCAAAGCCCTCAGCCCGGGTCGGTTGTACGACGGCATCACACTGTTGAAAAATTGCGAACATTTGATTATCAGACAAATTAGCTTCATCTATGACCAGAATTTCTGGACTATGTTCATTTTGAAATTTTTGTAAAACTTCCTGGAGTTCGCTATCCGAATTGGGAAAATGTTTAATAACTAAAACTACATCATCACTTTTCGTAAATGCCTGACAATAAGCCTTAATTAACACATCAATTCCTTTGCGATAATGTGCTGAACTGACATGCAGAAATTTGAATTTTTTATTGGTTTTTAATGGATATGCTGCGGGTTGGCCATAAAGATTAAAATCAATGCCTTCACTGATATTGCAAATCGGAATACTAATTCCGGATTTTTCCATCACTTCCTTTACATAACTGCTGCTCACCAGCAATCCATGTAAATATTGATTACATTCAGCGACATATTTTTCCGGAAAAATGCTTTCTTCCCAGGCAAGATAAGCTAGTTTTAGTTGCGCTTTAAAATCTTTAAAACCATAAGGCAACTCCAATGATTTAGGAAAGTTATTATAAATCAGAATATCCGTGGTTTCCTTTTCAGAATATAATTCTGCTAATACTGGGTATGTTTTAAGATCATTGGCAGTAGGTAACTTACTAGTCTGTGCCAAATTTGTCGCAAGACTGACATGATAAGCGCTGGCTACTTTGGCCAACGCAGCTGCAAAAGAGCGATTGACACGAGCCAGTGAATATTCTCCCAAAATGGAGCCAAAAATTTGAATTTCTTTAGGATTTTTTTTGATCATTATCTAGCTTTTTTGTTAATTCAATATTTTCCTGAACCAGATACTCAAAAAGCTGCAAAATACTATTATTGAATTTCTGCTGTCTAGTAAATGAGCGTTCCACTACATTGCGGGTTACATTAGCGATTTTATCCAAAATTTTCTTTTTTAACTTACCGAAAATGCCCTTACCACTAATCACATCATCATAAATTGGACTCTGAATATCCTTGGTTGTTTGTAAAACCGGAATCACACTGGTTAAAATATATGCTTTAAAATCTACATCTGCTCCCGGTTCCGGTAATTGTTTTTCTTTAATTATTTCCCGCAATTTCTGCAGTAAATCTTTTTCGCGCTGATTCATAGATTTTTATGATTAATCAATTAATCTTATCATATTTTCAAAGGCAAGATTAATTTACCTTACCAATGTATTAATTATTTTTCCGAAAATTCAAATTATTGTATTGCAATACAATGCGTTTACTACCAGAAATCAGGTAAAATGAGCTTAATGGGTGGGACACGCTGGTGTCCCCAGATTTTCAGGCTTTTATTAAAAATAATGGTTTTAAAGTAAATCCTGTTGAGAGAAACTACTGAAACATTAATTCTCCTGAAAAAATTTCCTTTTTTTGCTACACTGTTGCTGTGTCCACTAATCATCTACCACAAATAAATGTTATTATTATCACCTGGAATAATCAGGAGGAAATTACTGCCTGCTTACATAGTGTGCAACTGCAATCCTACCCAAATTATAAAATTATTGTCGTTGATAATCATTCCAGTGATGCTACTGTAAAAATTATTACCCGTGAATTTCCACAGATCACTTTACTAAAAAATCTAAAAAATCTTTACTATACTGGTGGTATCAATACTGGAATTAAATTTTCCGAAAAATCACAACCAGCCGATTATTATTTAATTCTCAATCCAGATACAATCCTTGATCCAAATCTACTCAGCAATTTGGTAAACAGAGCGATTAGTGATCCTCTGATCGGCGTAGTTGGACCAAAAATTAAATTTTTACCTCAAAATGCTAACCTGATTTACTCGGCTGGAGTTGATTATGATGGCTTTATTATCGCTGCACAAATCGGTCACAGACAAATTGACCAAGGTCAGTTTGATGAATCCCGGGATTTAAATGTCATTGAAGGAACCTGCATGTTGATCAAAGCTGCAGTTATCAAAAAAGCCGGTTATTTCTGGGAACCCCTGAAAATGTATTCTGAAGATGTCGAATTTTGTATCAGAGTGAAAAAAGCTGGTTTCCGCGTGGTCTATGAACCCGGTGCACTTCTTTATCACGAATTAATGAAGTCTACTTCACAGAATAAAAGTATCAATGTGAAGCAACTCCAAAAGCGTAATTGGTTGCTGATTGCTTTGAGACATTATCAATGGAAAAGTAAGCTGGCGATGGTGAAAAGGTATTTAGTATCTGGTAGCTAGTAGCTGGTAATTTGATCGTAAAAAAATACTAATCTCATATTCATTAAGTAGACAATAATTTGAGTCTCTAATTTTAGACTTTACTAGCTATTAGATACTATTTCGTGTTGCATGATATAATTTATTTGATACCAGATTCCAGATTTCAATTTCCTACCTGCTACTTTATACTTTATACTTTTTTTCCATGCCAACCATTTCCCAAACCAAATTTGCTCAATTAAAACAAAATTATCAGGAGCTCAAAGCATCTTTACTTAAAGAAAACATCCAGAATACCTTGATGGGTGGACCAATGGATAGCTTCAAAGAGACTGCTTCATTTCAAGCTGCCAAAGCTGCTAAGGAAAGTAAATTAAAAGAATTAAAGAAAATTTTGGAGAATATTGCCATTCTCCCCGATAATGTTCCTGGGGATACGATTATTTTAGGAAAATGGTTCTCCCTAGAAAACCCACTGCAAAAAATGCGCTTTCGTCTGGTGGATTCGCTCGAGGCTGATCCGCAAAACAAATTATTATCTATTGATTCTCCACTTGGACAGTTAGTTTTAAACAAAAAACAAGGTGAGCAGTTTGAATTTAATCAATTAAAATATTTGATCACCAAAGTCGAATGAAAAGCAGCCAGCCAAAAATTTTTATCACACCTTGGATTGATTTGAATGCAAAGGATATTGATAAATGTTTTCAAGCTGGGGCTGATTCAGCAAGAATTCATACCGGTAAATTACAAGCTCCAAAAATCAACGAGTTGATAGCATATTATAGCTCCCGAAAACACAAGTTTTACCTCGATTTAACAGGGAATAAACCGCGAGTCCAAGAAATTATCCATTGCAATAATCACCAAGAATGTGAAATTGGTGACTTGGTTCTGTTCACAACCAAAAATTCCACTAAAGCCCCGGGAAAGTTTGAGCATCAAATCAGCAGCGACTTTTTTCCTGAAGCTTTGAAGGAAACTGATTCAGGAGATTTGAATATGGACGATGGAAACCTCAGTTTTCAAATTGAAAAAATCGTTAAAAATAAAACTCAGATAGATTATATTATTACCAGGGTCGTTCATAATCAGGAAAAATATGTTTTCCCGCGTGATGGCATTTCCTCAAAAAATATTACTATGCATTCCAGGCACAAAAATGTCCTTACAGTCTCAGATCTGGAGATTTTAACAAATATTCCGAAAAATTTACGCTCAAAAATTAACCGGATTGTTATTTCCTTTTGTGAAACCAAAACACATATTATCCAAGCTGAGCAACAAATCCGTGCCATTGGTTATCAAAATTTTATGCTTGTTCCCAAAGTAGAGACTGTACTTGGGATCCAAAATTTAAACCAGATTTGCCTTGCATTAAAATTGCTTTATTGTCCTAAAGCAGAATTACAAATTGGTCGAGGCGATCTCAGCCAGGATAGTATGAGAGGCGAAAACACTTATGATTATCGCAAATTAGTTGATCAGGCAATCACTATAGCTCAGCGACATAGAGTGAAAATTGCAATACTGGCACTCACCCTGCGCTCCTCCAAAGAGAAATTCCGCAGCAATCGTCAAACAACTGATCTAGCACCTTCAGCAGCAGATATCGCCGGAATCCAGCATCTCTGTAAAGCAAATATCGATCAAATCGGCCTCACCAATGACATGTACCTCGATCAACCTGAGAGAATAGTGAGGATATTGAGGGAGGTAATTGAAGGAAGTAAGAATATAAGAATCTAGGAATATAATGAAACGATTTTACCTTTTTGATCCATGAAATCTGGAATCCGGAATCTGAAAAGTGAGATAAAGGAGAAGTTAATAGTTAGAAGTTAATAGTTATTAGGAAAGCCATAGAAATATAATTATTATCTTTTAATTATTAATTCCAGATACTAGATACCAGCTACTATTTTCACAATACATGATACATGATACTTGATATCCTTGCAGCTACTAGCTACTCAGCTACCAGCTACCTTTCTGCTTCTTGATACTTGATACATGATACTTGATACTTCATACCTGCTGCTTTATACTATTTTTAATTTGTTAACTTGTTAATATTTTAATAATGAACCCACAAAACATTACCAACGACTGGTTACGCGAACAACATTTTACGATTGAAAAAGGCATTACCATAACTGGCGCCTTTCTCAAAGACCTTACTGCTCATGTTGATGACCGTGGTGATGTCATCGAACTTTGGAGTACCGCCTGGACTGAATACAAAGATGGAATTGTTTTAAATACTGCACATGCTTACCAAAGTGCTACTGATCCAGGTGTCACCAAATGCTGGCACCTGCACGCGGTTCATACTGACCAGTTTACTGTCACCCGCGGAAAACTACAGGTTTCTATGATCGATGTCCGCCCCAATTCACCAACCTTTGGCAAAGCAAATACTGTCGTCCTTGGTACCCAGAAACCGAGATTTTTAAAAATCCCTGCCGGAATTATGCATGGCTGGAAAGCGCTAGGTACTACGGAATCCATTGTTGTGAATTTTCAATCACATCCCTTTGACGCTGCTGATGAATTCAAATTTGACTGGGATGTAGTTTTACCAGAAATCTGGGGCCCGAAGAATGGATGAAAGCGGTAGACAATAGATGGAAATTAGATAAAAGCTATTAGTTAGAAGTTAAAAGAAAAACTATACTAGTGGACTTATTTAATCCTCCCTCTATTATCTTTTAACTTCTAACTTTTATCTATTAATTCAAGCTACTCAGCTACCAGCTACTTGATACATGATACTTTATACTTAATACTTTTTTCATGGATATCAAAATTACTAAACTAGAAGAACGCAACTCTACCAAAGGACTCACCTTGAACTTTACTTGCGCGGGAAAAAATTTCCAGGAAATTCCTTTCTTTTTTCGTAAAGCGGGACAACAACCGCCCGGACATATGCATACTGGTTCCGATCCGGCAAATGATCCACAAATTATCGGATTACTGCAAGGAAAATTAAAATTTTTAATCACTGATTTGACAGAACATACTCATGAATATATCCTATCTGCTGGCGAAATGATCAGTATTCCCAAAAATTATTTTCATGAATATGAGGTGCTGGAAGATGCCATTTTTTTCGAGCCCAGAACAACGATTTATAATCAAAATAATCCAAATACTACAGATTACAAAAGATTTAAAAAATTATGCGACGCTCAGGCAATTAAAGAAGTTGAAGAAGCCATGCAAGAAGTAAGATTAGCCCAGCACTCAAAAAAAGGATTGAAATCACTTAAACCATTGTCCGAATTTTTTAAAGAACATTCAGATGACTTATAATCTATACTATAATCCTAATAATTATTTTAACCTACCTCTATGACCTGGCAAACACTCTCTTCAAAAATCGTCTATCACAATCCTTGGATTAAAATTCAGGAAGATCAAGTAATCCAGCCAAATGGAAATAATTCTCTTTACGGGTTTCTAATCAAAGTACCAGGTGTGTTTGTGATTGCAGAAACTGAGTTTGAAGAAATTTACCTGATTGAAGAATATCGCTATCCACTCAAAAAGAATATATTACAATTACCATCAGGAATTATTGAAGGAAAATTATCTCCGGAAGCCACAGCTGCCAAAGAGCTCTTCGAGGAAACCGGTATCAGAGCAAGTAATTTTCAAAATTTAGGTAAATTTTACATTGCTCCTGGTCATGAAACTACAGAAATTTATGCTGTAAAAGCAACTGGACTTGAAATTAGCGAATTCGGTATTCATCAGGAAGGAGATGAAAGTATTCAAAATATTAAGAAATTTGCAATTGACGAAGTGAAGCAAATGATTATTAGCAATAAAATCTCCTGCGGTTTGACACTCGCTGCCCTCAATCTTTATTTTTGTAATCAAGAAAAATGAAAATCTTAATCGTTGGCGCCAAAGGTTTATTAGGAAATACCATGTTACTTGCCTGCCAGAAAGCAAAATTAGAGGTAATTGGTTCAGACGTATCTGATCCAGGTGGAATAGATATTACAAGTAAAGACTCGATTAATTCATTTTTAGAAAAAACCACTCCTGATGTAGTGATCAACTGCGCTGCCTATACCAAAGTAGAAGCATGTGAGACTGAAGCTGGTTATAAAATTGCCAAAGCTGTCAACGCTGATGGACCAATTTTGCTCGCCAAAATCTGTCAGGAAAAAAATGTAAATTTCGTCCATCTTTCCACTGATTACGTTTTTGGAGATAACAATCCGGAAGGATATCCAGAAGATTATGCAATTTTCAAGCCTTTAAATAAATATGCCGAAACCAAACTATTAGCAGAAAAAGGCATTATAACTTTGATTAACAATATCCGAAATGCCAAATGCCAAATGCCAAATGCTTTCTTGTACATTATCCGTACCTCGTGGCTCTTCGGCCTTGGCGCCCAAAACTTTATTGCTAAAATCCTGGAACAAGCTGCCACAAAACCTGAATTAACTGTTGTCACTGATGAAATTAGTTCCCCTACTTATGTCCAAGATTTAGCAGAACTCATTATTTATATTCTCCAAAATAACCTCGCCAGTGGGATTTATCATGTCTCCGGTCTGGGAAAGGCCTCCCGTTATGATTTTGCCAAAGAAATTCTCAGAAATGCTAAAATCAATATCCCTATCAAAGCAGCCAAGCTTGCTGATTACCCACGTCAAGCAACTATTCCCAATATCTCATATTTAATTAATACAAAATTACCGGCAATGCGTACCTGGCAAGAAATGGTAACAGCTTACTTTCAAGACCAAACATAATAATTCATTGCATCAGCATTTTAACCAAGATATAATTCATTAATATTTATTAAAAACTTTTCATGGAAGAGACAAAAAAACATGCAGTCGAAGGTGAAGTAATAACCAAAACTACTCCTCAGCCAGTTAGTGTAAATTCAAATGCAAATGAAAATAAAACCTATGATTACCTTGCCATTGCAAGCTTGGTATTTGGAATTTTAAGCTTGTGTGGTATATGTTTTACTGTTTGCTGTATTCCATTTGGAATTATTGGTATTGTCCTAGGCATCTTTGGACTTAAATCAATAAAATATAAGAATTTAGCAATGATCGGTCTTGCTTTATCAGGATTTAGTTTCATTTTAATTATCTTCAGAGTGGTATTAAATATGTTTTATACACCTGCCTTCTTAAATAACTTAAATAGTCTTAATAATTTATAATACTAATGCAGAAAAAGCTCTTTGTCACTGGTGGAGCCGGCTTTATTGGTTCGTGTTTTGTCCGTTACTGGTTGACAACTCATCCTGACGATCAGGTAGTAGTTTATGATCAACTAACTTATGCTGGTAATAAGAATAATCTGAAGACCTGTTTTGATAACCCACATTTCCACTTTGTCCAAGGCGATATTTGTGATGCTGCACTAGTTAACGAGACGCTGGAAACAAATCAAAGCGATACCATTGTACATTTCGCAGCAGAAACCCACGTCGATCGCAGTATTGAAGGCCCAGCTGTCTTTATTCAAACAAATGTAGTCGGTACTCAGGTTTTACTGGACGCTGCTAAAAATGCTGGAAACCTGAGATTTCATCATATTTCCACAGATGAAGTGTTTGGCAGTCTGGAATTAAATTCGCAAGAAAAATTTTCGGAACTGACGCCATATGATCCCAGAAGCCCCTACTCTGCTTCCAAAGCAGCTTCCGACCATCTCGTCCGCGCTTATTTTGAAACCTATGGCTTACCCATTACTATTTCCAACTGTTCCAATAACTATGGCCCCTTTCACCATCCGGAAAAATTAATTCCCCTGGCAATTACTCGAGCTTTATCCGATCAAGAAATCCCAATTTATGGTGATGGGTTAAACGTGCGTGACTGGATTTATGTCGAAGATCATGCCAAAGGTATTGAATTAATTATCCAAAAAGGCAGAATTGGTGAAACATATCTCCTTGGTGGCAATGGTGAAAGAACTAATCTTGTCGTCTTAAAAAAGATTTTGGAAATTATGGGTAAACCGGAAAATTTAATCGTGCATGTCGGCGACCGGAAAGGTCATGACAGACGCTATGCCATTGACTATACCAAAGCACAAACTGAATTAGGCTTTACACCAGAAAAACAATTTGAAATTCGCCTAGCTGAAACAATCAAATGGTTTACAGATAATCAATGGTGGTGGCAGGATTTAAAAAAAGATGCTGATGTAATTGCTGAGAAGTATTTGGAGAAAAGGTATTAAAGATATTGAATAAATAAGTAAATCCGCTTGATAATTAAAAATTCTTAAAATTAAGAATTTTTATGAATTAGGTTATACAATTAGGG
>Ga0194063_10002977_pt1 | contig 10257 bp, 3 predicted proteins | sample SepL3720m_MetaG_FD_155459 | JGI IMG/M metagenome (GOLD analysis project Ga0194063, IMG submission 155459) | Anoxic zone freshwater microbial communities from boreal shield lake in IISD Experimental Lakes Area, Ontario, Canada - Sep2016-L373-20m | ecosystem: Environmental > Aquatic > Freshwater >...
CACCCTAGCCCTCGGCGCATCACTTATTACCGCCAGTGCTGGAGCGGGTGGTACTGCACAACCAGGCACAACCAATGGTGGTGCTGGTGGTGTGGGGCGTGTGGCAGTGAGTTACAATACCACGATTTCTGGCGTCACCTCCCCCACTTACACCTCAAGCGCATTCGTCAGCAACCCCACGACAACCGACGCAGTAGCCGAGGGCGACATTACTCGCGACGTCAATTTCTATGAAGATGAGGACGAGCTCAATCCTACCAAGATTACCAAGCTCAACCTCGGGATGAACAACAACACCTATGCCGAGACTCGTATCACTCAGTCCGATCTCTCCAATTCCGACTTTATCACCGCCTGGATCTACTCAAACGGCGAAGGCAACACCGCCAAGCTCAGCTTCGGCGAGAACGCTGCGACCGAACACGAGGTTCTTATCAATATCAAATCAGCCAATGTCTGGCAAAAGGTCTACTGGGACATTAGTCACATCCCAAGGCAAGAGCGCGATGCGGTACGGATCCTTCGTGTAAGTGGCGGCTCCAATCTATACATCGACAATATCGTAGCCCAAAGCTTCCTCAACGTCTCGACCGACTCGGCCATTGCCAGCACTCCCAATGACTATCTCCAATATCGTGTTATTCTTGCAAGTAGCAACCCAGGCTACAATCCCACCCTCTTCAACATTCAGGCCGAGTGGAGCAATGGGTTCAAGATCCAGCAAACCGACAGTAACAATGTAAGACTCTACAACTATTCTGGCACCAGCCAAGATCTCCGTCTCGACGCCGTAGTCTTTGGTGCCGACCTTGCCGAGTGGTACACAGTCGACGACCAGACAATAGGTGCCGCAGATGTTGTTGCTCTCACGGGTCAGACCGATGTGTTTGGTGTCCCAATTCTTCGTCGCGCAAATGGCCCAGACGACAAGGGTCTGATCGGTGCTATATCTACTCAGGCTGGCAAAGAGCTAGGTCTAAAAGCCGACAACCGCCGCCTCCTCGGCCTCACTGGTCGTATCCCCGTCAAGATCGACCCCGCCAGCCAAAGTATTAGTAGTGGCGACTACCTCACTGCTTCAGCCGACAAGCCTGGGTACGCAGTCAAAGCCCAGCCCGGCGACATGACGATAGCCAAAGCATTCCAATCTTGGTCACAAAGTCAGGGCGAAGGCGCAATACTCTCTTACATCGTCCAGCCCCAAAATGCCCCACTCGTCAACCTTACCCCAATAGGCAATTACCTAGTCGAGAAAACTGGCGATGGCTACTACTCTGTGCGCAATACCGCCGACGATGTTCTTGTCAAACCATCCATGGCACTTGCCCAAGCCGTCATTGGCAACCTTACAGCAGGTAGGATCAAAACCCAAGAGCTAGAGGCCGGCAAAGCCGCACTCGCCCAGCTCGAAACAAGCCTTATCTCCCCTCTCGCCCAAGGTGGCACAATCACCATCACCAATCATTCCGACAATAACATCGCGACTCCATCTGGTTTCACCTACGAAACAGGGTCCGACCCGATTCTTATAGTCGATGGCACGATAGATACTGCCACCATCAGTGCTCGCACCGCTCGCCTGCAAGAGCTCAACGTCGACACCATAAACGCCAAGAATATCGTTGCCGACAGTATTACGGCCAACTCGATTGTGGGGTTAGATGCCAAGATTGCATCTATCTCCGGCGAGCTTTCTGATCAACAAATCACAACAATCGCCGATCGCATCAAAGCTCGCCTCGCACTGCTTACTGGCAGTGCCCCAACAGCAGCCGATCTCCCAGTCCCCGTTGCAACAGAGAGTGCAGCCCTTGTTGCCGATCTCTCCCCAATAGCTACCGACTCTGCCGCTCTCTCCTCTACCCTTGCATCTGGCGATCTCGACTTTGTCACGATCAACGAGTACCTCGCAGTCGTTGGCACCGCAACCATCACCAACCTCAATGTCACTAATACTCTCAATGTTGCGTCGATCGACAACCAGGATCAATCGCTCTCGCTCCTTGCCTCGGGTGGCACCATCAACCTAGCTAGCAATACTCTTCTTGTCGACTCGCTCACCGGCCAAGTCGCGGTAAACGGAGACCTTACCGTTGCGGGTCAGATCCTCGCAGATTCTGCCACACTCGGCACACTTTCGCTTGGCAATGCCAAAGAGGCCACAAGCTCCGCACTCGGCAACCTCCTCTCGGTTTACAACGAGTCTGGTATCCAGGTCGCTTCGATCAATGCCTCAGGCTCGGCCAGCTTCAACGAGCTCGCCACCCAGATCATCACCATCGCAAGTAGTAGCGACGCCAGCATGTCGGCAACAGCCTCGGCTCTTGCTCGCACGCTTGCTGGCACAACCACTAGCAATGCAACAGCAGGCGAAAGTATTCTCACCTCCCCCAACACCGAGCTCACGATCAAGAGTCCATACATCACCAAGGACTCGCTCGTTTACCTTACCCCAACTGGTAACACCGACGGCAAAGTGCTCTTTGTCGCATCCAAAAAGACTTGTGATCAGCCCAAGACTCTCTTCCAGCTTGCGTGCACTCCTAGCTTCACCGTCGCAATCGACTCTCCGGCAAGCTCCGATATCTCCTTCAACTGGTGGATCATTAAATTGCAATAATTGGGGCTTGATTCATCAAATTCCACTATACAATTTAATATCAATTTGTATATTGACACTATACAATTTAACGATATAATGACAATATGTACTCGAGGAAAATAGAAAAAGATATAGATGAATATCTAGCGGGCGATAGTCACAAGATATTCTTCATCTGGGGCCCGAGAAGATCTGGCAAAACTACCGTTCTCAAGGAATTGGCACGCAAGCTCAAGGTCCCCATCTTCAACTTCGACGTAATCTCTGATCAAGCCAAGTTCAAACCAGATCGCCGCGTGTTGCAGTCATTGGTCAAAGATCTCAAAGTCATCCTCATTGATGAAGTCCAGTCTCACGAAGAATCAACAATCGCACTCAAGATTTTATACGATGAGTTTGATGTCAAAGTCATTGCAACAGGCAGCAGCGAACTTAGGCAAAAAACCGCCAACTTCGACTCGCTCGCGGGTAGATTTGTCGAGAATTATTGTCTACCTCTATCACTCCAAGAAATTTCCAGCAACAACCAAGTTGCCACATACGATCAAGACGAATTCGCTAGTAATTTGGCAACCAACACTCAAATATTTGGTAGCTATCCAGAGGTATACACTAACAACGATCAAAGCGAGAAAGAAAAGGTCAATCTGTTGCAGAATGTTTTGGATACCTACGTGCTCAAAGATGTGATAAATATATACAATCTCAAAGATGCCAAGCTTGCCAAGGATATCCTCACCAAGATTGCGCTGCAGGTTGGATCTGAGGTATCACTTAGGGAAATTGCAAATAGCCTAGGAGCCAATGTCTCGACTGTCAGCAATTACATTGAAATTTTTGTAAAAAACTACATTCTTCTTCCCCTTCCATCATTCAAAACCAATCTCCGAAGAGCAGTATCAGAGAATCGCAAATATTATTTTTATGACCTTGGGATAAGAAATGTTTTGATCAGAGATTTTCGGCCTCTAGAGTTCAGACCAGATAGGGGCGGAGTGTGGGAGAACTTTATCATTTCGGAGTTTGAGAAAAAAAGAAGAAACGATGGTCTTCAGCTTTCATTTTATTTCTACAGAGAGTATAGCGGTCAAGAGGTAGATTTGGTTGTAGAGGATTATCACAAAACGTACCGTTGTTATGAGATAAAAGCAAGCAATAGATCATCTCACAAATCAGTTTTCCCAATAATTCATCAACTCACGCATATCGTACCCGACAATTATTTCGCGAAGATATCAAGTTTATAAGTCAATTCGTACGGGCTTGATTCATTAAGCCATTTCTCTCTATATCAAAACAACATTGACATCCCGTTTAACATATATTAAAATAACATTCAAATGATCCAAAGACATCTTGACAAAGCACTATCAACTCATTTTGACAGGTACAAAGAAGCCATCATCTTGCTTGGCGCACGGCAAGTCGGCAAAACCACCATTCTCAAAAGGCTCTTCCAAGGTGCCACATACCTTACATTAGACAATGAGTCGACTCGCAATATTCTTGAGCGCTACGACGTTTCTGCATACCAACAACTAGTTATAGATACCTCCAATGTTCTTATTGTCGACGAAATCCAGGAGTTATCTGATCCAGGTAGATGTGCCAAAATATTCTATGACCAATTTCCCCAAATTCACCTTATCCTAACTGGCAGTTCTGCTCTCAATATCAAAAACAAAACTAGCGAAAGTCTTGCTGGCCGCAAGATAGATTACAACATATATCCATTAACGCTTAGCGAGTATCTTGTTCAAACCAACCTCGAAAAAGAGCTATCTTTATCTCCCATCATGGATATTATCGCAGGCAAAAATCCACAAGAAATAATTCGACCATATGACTATCATGCAATCATAGAAAATATTCTGATTTATGGTCAATACCCCGCCATGCTTACCCATCCCAAGCGCAATTTATATCTCAACAATCTCGTAAGTAGCACCATATTCAAAGATCTTCTTGAGTTGGAGCTACTTGAGAACAAGCGCGCAGCCCACTCACTACTCAAGCTTTTGGCACATCAAATAGGCAATCTTATCAACTACGCCGAGTTAGCAACCAGACTCAATATCGACAGCCGTACGGTCAAGAGGTACATTGAGCTTTTCGAACAAAGTTATATCATTTTTCGACTTTATCCATACTCTACCAACAAAAGAGACGAAATTGGCAAATCCCCAAAGATATATTTTCATGATTTGGGGGTTCGCAATGCATTGGTCGGTGATTGGAGCCCGCTCCAAAGTCGCGGCGACGCAGGTGCATTATTTGAAAATTTTGTCATCTCAGAGCTCAACAAGTATCTACACTATTCCCAGCTCGACTACAATTTCAACTACTGGCGAACCACCAACGGTGCCGAGGTTGATCTGGTCATTAGCAACCCAAGCCAAGTTGTGGCGATCGAGATTAAGTCCAAGGCAAGGCGAGTCAATCAATCGTTTGTAATCAGGTATCCAGGATCGCGTCAAATCGTCATCACGCCCGAAAATTTTTAACGTAGGGGTTTGATCTATCAAGTCTTTATCTTTATCTCGTCACAAAATCTAGATAATTTTCTCTGTCGATCTCTTTATATTCTGCATTCTCATAAGTCTCCAGCCACAACTTGGGCGACTTGGTTCTTTGCCCTGTCCACTTTATCTCATAGCCATACAACTTCCCACCACGCTCCTCTATCAGGTCAATTTCTTTTTGGTCATGTGTTCGCCAAAAATAATAGTTTGCCGAAGTAGTCATATAACTATTATTTTTCATTCTCTCGATCATAACAAAGTTTTCCCAGAGCTGACCCACATCATTTCTGCTGGAAAGTTTACTGAAATTGGAAATCAAAGCATTTCTTATCCCAAGATCATAAAAATAATACTTAGACATCTTACTTATTTCTTTCCTTAGGTTGCGCGAAAATCCAGGTAAAGAGAAAATAACAAAAGATTTTTCCAAAAGATCTAGGTATTTTGCTACCGTCCTGTAATCCACCTTCACACTATTTGCTATCTCCACAGTCGATACCTCAGATCCAACCTGCAGTGCGATCATTTTTAGGATACTCAGTATTACCTTGGAATTTTTGATACCCTCAAAAGCCAACACGTCCTTAAGTAGATACGAGTTGGCAATTTGCTTGATTACTCTCTCTTTTTCCTGATATAAGTGTTGGTTAATTACATCGGGATACGATCCATATATCAAATAGGACTCAAGCTCTTGTGTCAATTCAGATTTAGAAGAAGATCTTAAAAGCTCCGCCTGTGAGATGGTAAAAAGCTCGATTACATTTTTTCGACCAGTTAGTGACTCTGCTGTTTTTGAAGCTAAGTCAAAGGATGAAGATCCAGTCGCAATAAAGTATCTGTCAGGAAAGTGATCTACCATTAGTTTGAGTGCTCTACCTATATTCTCGATCTTCTGCGCCTCATCGATCACCAATAATTCGTAGTTTCCCACAAAGTTGGTTGTTGTAGTCATCGTACATTCGGACAATTCGGCAGCAAGCTGGATGTCATCTCCAGTTACCATTTTGTACTTTAGCTTGGTTGTAGCCAAAAAATTGTTGATAAGAGTTGTTTTGCCGACCTGTCTTGAGCCATATATCACCAACACTCTCCCTTTCTTAATTTCATTATTTATTTCGACCTGTCGTGTAATCATATGTACATGCTACACCCAACCGAAATACTTGTAAATAGAGTATCTAAATACTCCAATTAATATTAATTGGATCAATTACATGCGGATTATATTTCCCGTACCGAATTTTCGTACGGATTTGATTCATCAACCCCTCTCTCTTCCCACAAAACCCTCTCTCAATTTTTGGCCCATTTAGTGTAATATAAATACATGCCCTCTCGTCGTATTCACTCGATCATTCGTATATTCCAAAGAAGATTTCATCACCACCAATCACACCTTCCCTTTCTCTTCTTCATCCCAGCTGGTTTAGCTGTATTCTTCTTAACAGTAACGCTTCTCTCTCTTACTTCTTCTCGTCCTCCTTCTCTTCGTACTGGTAGTGGTAATGTACTATATGTTGTTGGTAACAAATCCTATTCTAGTAACATTGGTACCAAAGATGGATTACCCCAAATAAGCTTTACTAGTAACAAGTCCCAAGCTAGCTTCATCCTCCAAGGAGCTAGTAAGGTCAAACCAATCAAGAAAGATAGTAATACTGTTCTCTTCCCAGAAGTTATTCCCAATGTAGATCTAAGATACACTTCTCAACTAGTTGGTCTTAAGGAAGACATCATTGTCAAAGCTATCCCAACCACCAATACCTTCATCTTTGATCTAACGCTCCAAGGAGTTACTCCCAAAGCTCAGACTACCACCAACGACAAGTCTCTTATTAGCCCTACCTTCTTTGATGACAAAGGCAAATATCAGTTTCACTTTGACAAGCCCTTTGCACTAGATGCTAGTGGTGCTCGTACCGACAATGTTCTCTTGCAGATTACTACTGATCCCAAATCTGGCAACTACATAATGAAACTAGTTGTAGACAACAAATGGCTCACCGATATCTCTCGCAAGTACCCGATTACTGTCGATCCAACCATTGTCCATGACACAGTTACCGAGTTTGCTGGGGGGTATTTTGATCGTATTAAGGACATCAGTGCTTCTGGCAATACCCTCGCAACTGGCGGTACCATTACTTACGCGGGCGGTTATGTTATCCATACCTTCACAAGTAGCGGCACTTTTACTCCCACTACTGCCATGAATGTTGACGTTCTTGTTGTCGCGGCCGGTGGTGGTGGTGGTGCCAAGTCAACTTGCGGTTCGCTGGCCGGTGGCGGCGGCGGAGGTGGCGGAGGCATGCGCACCGTTACAGGCCTTGCACTAAATGTATCTCTATATACAGTAACCGTTGGCACAGGGGGGAAAGGTGGCCAAAATCTTTCCTCAGGTGGTAGTGGCAACGATTCTGTATTTTATTCTGTTACCAGTACTGGTGGCGGTGGCGGTGGAGGCAGTGGAGCAAGTGGCAAAAATGGCGGCTCCGGTGGTGGCGGCGAAGGAGCTGGTGGTCCCGGTATAGGCAATACTCCATCCACAAGTCCATCTCAAGGTAACAATGGTATAAGTGGCACTTCGGCAAAAGCTGGTGGTGGCGGTGGCGCGGGAGGTATTGGCTTGGTTGGTGGCGGTGGCGCGGGAGATTATTCTTCATTTTCTGGATCTCCCAAGTACTACTCCGAAGGAGGCGCTGGTTATCCCGAATCTACGAGTGCAACAGTTGCTGCCGGCGAAGGTGGCAATGGTGGCTGTGCTACTGGAGCAGATGGTGGAAATGGAATTATCATAATTCGCTATCCATACGGCGAGCAACTCTCATCATACTTTCAGCCCCTCCCCGCCGACCAATACACTGTTGGGTTGTGGCATATGGACGAGGCTAGTGGCAATACTGTTTACGACTCATCAGGAAAAGGCAATAACGGCACAACAGCTAACACATCTATCGTCTCGGGATTACTCGGAAATGCTCAAAGCTTCAACAACACCAACACTTATATTCAAATCCCAGCCAGTAGTGTATTCAATTTTGGCACCAACAACTGGACATTCGAAACATGGATCAGACCCGCCTCTTTCGAAGCTTGTGACACAATATATTCCCAAAACAGCCCATACAATTTTCTAAGATTATATTGCTCAGACTCGACCAAATGGGAAATCTATAATAATGGGGTCCAATACATTGGCCCAACTCACGGCATGGCCATCAACAATTGGTATCACATCGCTGTTGTCAGAAACAATAACACTGTCAATTTATATCAAAATGGAGTCTCGATCTGGTCATTTGACGTCAGCACCAATCCCACAAATATGGGTGGTGCAATCTGGAGAATTGGCAATTCTACCTGGAGTGGTGAATATTTTAATGGAATAATAGATGAATTTCGGGTAAGCAACATTGCCCGTACCCCCGAAGAGATCAAGTCGGCGGCCTCTCGCCGCCCATCCGCCACATACACCTCCCCTGTCGTCGACTTTGGCGCCGCAATAACATCTTGGAGTCCCCTGACTTGGACAGAGTTTGGGGTAAATACTGGCGACGGCGAAACTCTCAAAGATAGTACTGATCTAGTTGCCCAGTGGAACTTCAACGACAATACTGGTGTAAGCACCACCAACAATGCCGGTTCCTGCGGCAGTGCCTGCAACGGCACTCTCATTGGGTTTGGTATACCACCAGTCAAAACTACCTACAATTACAACGGAGGCATGCAAACATTTACCGTACCTGCAGGCATAACTAGTATTACTGTCAAAACATGGGGTGCTGGAGGCAACGCTGGTGGAAACGACACTTATGGAGGTGCTGGCGGATATTCTGGTGGTTCGATTACCGTAACTCCAGGTGAAAGCGTTTCAATTCTGGTCGGAGGTGCAGGTAGCGATGGAGGTTGTGCTGGTGGAGGTAGTGGTGGTTATGGAGGCGGTGGAAGTGGTGGTAACGGTGTATGCAACTCTAACGATAAAGGTGGAGGTGGTGGAGGTGGCCGTTCCCAGGTAACTGCAAGTGGCGGCTCGATTATTGCTGGTGGAGGTGGTGGTGGACAATCTGGAGGTGTATATGATGGAGGTGCAGGTGGTGGTAATAGTGGAATTGCAGGTAATCCAACAAGTGGTCTTTGCTCATACACACTTGGTATTGGTGGTCTGGGCGGTAGTGCGGGTAGTGGCGGTGGCGGTGGTGACGGATGTGCCGATGGTACTCCTTACGCTGGTAATGGTGCTGCTGGTGACAGTACAAATGGAGGTACCGGAGGATCAGATACCTCAGGCACTAGAGGACGAGGTGGTGGTGGTGGAGGTGGTGGTTATGGTGGTGGAGGTGGTGGTGGTGCTTCAAATAATAATTCATCAGGAACTGGCGGCGGCGGCGGTGGGCTCACAACTAGTGGTGGTACAACAACCGCAGGCTCAGGTACCACTCCCGGTAACTCCAATGACGCCGATCGTGGATCAAATGCAGGAGTAGGTCAAAATGGTGTAGTCGTGATTAGCTATAGTAGCAACACAGGAATCGGTCTCGACAATCTTCCCGCCTCCGGCTGGACCTACAATAATCGCAAATGGGGGGCTGGGGCTCTCATGCTTGATGGAGTAGACGACTATGTAAATGTTGGTGATCAAAATGCTATAGATACAGCTTCTACCCTCTCCAGTTGTGCTTGGGTCAAGCACAATACAATCACCGATGACGATACTATCTGGGACAAAGTCGAGAACACGGCTTATTCTGGTGTAATGTTTATTCGGGATGATGTAGGCCAATTAAGTGGCCGTACCGATACCTACAAAATTCTTATTGGTACTCCCAATGCTGCTGTCTTTGCAAGCATAGAAGGAGTTACCAATGCTTCCAAGGTGGGAGAATGGACACATGTTTGCTTTACCTTCCAGGCCAATGTAGCAAATGGCCTCCATCTTTATATTAATGGTAAAGAAGATCCCAATAGTCCCGTCAGTACAGTCGGTGTTAGCAATATCGATTCGGGTACCCAACCTCTCAATATTGGCAGGTACAACCCAGGTGCATCCAACTACTTTGCTGGCATCATGGACTCTCTCACTATCTATACTAGGGCTCTCACCGCAACCGAAATCCTTAGCAACTACCAAGC
>Ga0194063_10002979_pt1 | contig 10256 bp, 4 predicted proteins | sample SepL3720m_MetaG_FD_155459 | JGI IMG/M metagenome (GOLD analysis project Ga0194063, IMG submission 155459) | Anoxic zone freshwater microbial communities from boreal shield lake in IISD Experimental Lakes Area, Ontario, Canada - Sep2016-L373-20m | ecosystem: Environmental > Aquatic > Freshwater >...
GTGATGGCGCTCGCCCTGGCAAACCACCGGCGTTGGGAGACGGAGAGTTGTGGGAACATGTTGAGGGTAGAGGGTGGTGAGCGGCGTGGTGGCGTGATCGCGAGACGGCGGGAGAGGGTGCTGGCGGGGTGATCCTTTGTCGCCGATTGAGGCCCCCACGGTGGTAAATGCTCCGAAGGACACGCGGGGAACGCCGCCTCGTCAAACGCCTGAGGGAAACCGCTTATGACTTCAACGGCTTTCTCTGAGGAAGCGCCCGCCAATGGTTCGGAAAAAAAGTAGCCGATTGGCCGGTAACAGCCAGATCAAAACCTCCACTCGGGTTATACCCTCTAATATTATCTGGGGTTCCAAAACCGGAAAGCAACCGCTTGCGCAACTGAGGCAGCAACTGTAATGTAATCGCATAGATCATATATTCTCCGACACTTGAGCAGGGAAAGGAATTATGGACAAAAAGCTTCTTGGTGAAACCTGGCTGAAATTCACCAACAATGTTTTACTTCCAATCGGAGCAACTGGGTCGGTGATTCGAATTATCGTCCTCATTGCCGAATCAGATTCCCTGCCTGCTGGTTATGTTGGGTCTCAAGTATTATCTTCCCTCGTCAGTTTGGGGCTCTGCGCAACTCTCTATGTTGGCTTGAAACATCGAACATCATGGGCATGGTATTTGGTGATGGCTATGCTGCTCCTTTCACCGGTTGGTGCCGCCGTTAGCCGGATTCCGGCAAATCAAGGAAACCAGGCAGTTACAGTCTCGCTTCTTGTTATCGGCCTGTTCTGCTGGACACTGCCAAACGGCATCTATTTCTACCGCCGCCGATCATGGTTCGGCATCTCCTCCGATCCCATATCGGCCACAACAATAAGTCATGTTGCCATGCCGCCTGCAATGCCCTCAGGCACAGCAACGAACGCAACTTCTCATAATATTTTATCGCAGGTGCCTTCTGCGGAATCTGCGTCTGAGTCGCCAACCGATGTTCCTCCGTTAATGTTCGTGACATGCAACTGCGGCAAACAAAACATAGCGGGTGTCAAATTTTGTGGTTCCTGTGGAAAATCGATGCAATGGGTGTGTCCTGAGTGTTCGATGCTAAACGATTCTGGAAATGGTTTCTGTCAACAATGCGGACTGGCTTATGAAAAATACCAAACATCTAAATCGGAAATCGATGAATTGGCAGCATGCTGTGCTGATGGAAAATGGGTTGACGCACTTTCTCTGATCAAGCAGTCGAAAGCCCGAAAAGACCTAAAGCATGAGATTGTGCCGACCTGTGAGCGCGCACTTGAGAGGCGAGAAGAGAAGCTCGTCCAGGATGTTGTCTGTCATTTGCATCAGGAACTTTCTGCAAAACTGAACAAAGCAAAAGACGATCAAACGATCAATGCGTGGGACAAGGTTGAGTTACTTGCTCGTGACATTGCGGCAATCGCCAGCGACGATCAGGATGCTTTTGCCGCAATCGCTGCAGCTGCATCTGGGCGTGAAGTCTGCCTGTTTGTGAAGGGTCTTGATTTATGCGGCCTTTCCGCGGCTCTCGCCCGCTGTTCCCATTTCCGGGAAAGGAATGGGGATAATACTGTTAAAGTGAACATCTTTTCGATTAATCACGTGGGGCCAATTTCGCAACTTGAGGGGAAGTTGAGGATGCGTCAGTTGCGTCAGGCAAGAACCATCAAACAATCCCTTTTAGGTGCAATTGGAACGGCGCTAATAGTTGTTTTGACTGTCTGTCTATATCAGGCCGGGATTCGGTGCAGTGCTGAACGACTCTACAAGGTGGGAATGAACCATATGGACGGCACAGTGACAAACCTCGTTAAGGCTGCCACCTGCTTTCGGGAAGCCGCAATGCGAGGGCATAATGGCGCTGCTGTCCAGTATGGTGTCTGCTTGGAAAAAGGCCAGGGTGTGCCTGTCGATTATAAAGAAGCAGTGAAGTGGTATATCGCCTCGGCCACGAGAGGGAACGCTGAGGCACAGTGGCGATTGGGGGATTGTTATCAAAACGGATATGGCGTCAGCAACAACCTCCCGGAAGCGATGAGGCTGTACTCCCGATCAGCGGAACAAGGCAACGCGAATGGTCAATGGAAATTGGGTCTAGCCTATGTGAGGGGATTTAATGGCGAGACGAATAGGTTAGCAGGTTATCAATGGTATCAAAGGGCTTGTGATCAGGGTAACTCTGACGGACAAAGATTGGTTGGCGTTTGTTATGCCAATGGGTGGGGTGTAGAGTCAAATCTCGCTAAAGCCGTCGAGTTCTATCGTATGTCAGCGGCACAAAACAATTCGTGGGGACTGGAATGTCTTGCGAATTGTTATGCGTATGGCCATGGTGTTGAAACCAACAAAATTGAGGCGGAGAGGTTATACGGAATGGCCAGTGAATGTGATGACCCCGGAAGACAATCATTGATTGGTCTTAGATATTCATTTGGGTGGGGTGTTAAACGTGACCCCAAAAAAGCAGTACAGTTATTTAGGAAGGCCGCTGAACGCGGAGATCCCGACGGTCAAGTCAACCTTGGTGAGTGTTATGCTAAAGGTAGCGGCGTTGAAACCAATATGTTTGAGGCCGTGAAATGGTTTCGTAAAGCAGCAGAACAAGGCAACGCTTCCGCGCAAGATTCCCTCGGAGATTGCTATGCTAAAGGCCGCGGCGTTGTGATCGACAAACAAGAGGCAATGAAGTGGTTCCGCAATTCCGCCCTAAATGGAGGGGCAATTCAAAAATATTTGCTTGGCGTTCGATACTTTTTTGGAGATGGCGTCGCGACCAATAAACAGGAATCGGCGAAATGGTATCTTGAGGCAGCCAAAGATGATTTATATCTAGCGCAAAGAGCGTTGGGAGATTGTTACGCCCAAGGCGATGGGGTTGAGAAAAATTTGAAGGAGGCTGAGGGTTGGTATCTCAAGGCCGCAAACCGCGGCGATGCAGACGCTCAATTTCAACTTGGGGTATACTACGATTTCTTAGCTGAAACCTGGAATCGCGACGCAGACAAAGCTGCAAGTTGGTATAGGAAGGCTGCGGAGAATGGCAACAGTCGCGCTCAATATTTTCTGGGGTCATGCTTTGAATGCGGCAAGGGTGTTCAAACCAATCTTGCAGAAGCCATTCGGTGGTATCAGAAATCTGTGAGTCGCGACGACCCTGTCGGCGAGTGTAGGCTTGGGTATTGTTACGAGCATGGAATTGGCGTTCCTGTTGATAGAATAGAAGCGGCTAAATTGTATTTAAAGGCTGCCAAGCAAGACTGGAATGAAGGGCTCTGGCGTTACGGGGATTGTGTTCAGTATGGGATCGGTGTTGTTGCCGACAAAGTAAAGGCTATTACCTGGTATGAAAGAGCGGTTGCACGCGGCGATGTCGCGGCAAAGTGGCGTTTGGGTCATTGTTACTTGACTGGGTCGGGAGTGGTGCTGAATCAAGCCGAGGCCGTGAGGCTATTCAACGAAGCGCTGGCTCTTGGCTATTCGGGTGAGGAATGGCGTCTTGGGGTGTGCTATCAGAATGGGTGGGGAGTCGAAAAAGACCTTAATCAGGCTTCTGCCCTTTACAAAACCTCAGACGATCTCGGCAATGCAGAGGGACAATGGCGCTATGGTGAATTGTTGCGTATGAGGTATGCACCGTGGAATGAGTGGGATACCATAATGAGAGATCAGATGGTGGCTTTATTCCGCCGGTCTGCAGAACAAGGTAGCGCTGTCGGCCAAACTAAACTTGCTGAGTGCTATGAGCGAGGGGACGGCGTGGCCAAGGACCTCGTTGTCGCGACATCTCTATATCGGAAAGCTGTGTTGCAAGGACACATTCCTGCTTATTGCAAACTTGCAAAGATATACTTGTTTCATAAAGGTGTGTTGTCGAATCAAGAAGAGGCTGTGCGGTTGTACCGAGCAGCAGCAGAACTAGGCGATCCCGAAGCTCAGTGCGGGCTTGGTGTGTGCCAACAGTTTTTGTCAAAAGATATGGCAGATGCAATCCGATGGTACGAGAAAGCAAGCGATCAAAACTATGCCGAGGCTAAGTGGAGGCTTGGTCTTTGCATCAAAAATGGAGATGGCGTGCGTCAGGATTTGCCAAAAGCTGCACAATTGTTTTTAGATGCCGCACTGAAGGGCGATGCAGTTGCTCAGTATCAAATCGGTTTGTGCTTTCAGAGCGGGGATGGGGTTGGCCGCAACGAACCGGAGGCTTTGGTGTGGTATCAAAAGGCAGTCAATCAGGGCAACTCCGATGCACAGGTTCTGTTGGGACAGTGGAATGAGTATACGAGTCGGAATTTTAATGAAGCTAATGCATTGAGATTCTATGGCAGTGTGGATGCGGCGCGGCGGTTATATGCACTGGCGGCAGTACAGGGGAATTCTGATGGGCAAGTCTACTTGGGCAATTGTTATCAAAATGGTGTCGGTGGCAATCAAGATTATTACAAAGCGGTTGAACTATTCCGTCAGGCGGCCGCCCAAAATAATCGTAATGGTCAGTTCTCATTAGCAAATTGCTACCGAACAGGCATCGGAGTCGCCATTAACCTTACAGAAGCCATACAACTGTACCGGAAGGCTGCGGATCAAGGGCATGACAAGGCGAAAATAGCACTCATAGAACTCGCCCCGGTCAATTAACCTTGAATCAATGGCATTATTATGCCTAACCGGATCTGTCGCCATGAATTGAGATATTTGTAATTCACACCTCACCTCCGGATGTGACAATTGCATCAGCACGTAGGGATTGCGGTAGGTTTCTCACCTAAATGAAAAGACCTCATGGTGAAGAACCGGGTGTCCGTTATGTTGATCTTGTTTTCTAGGCAAAACTCCTTCAACGGCATCCCGGCTATGACGACTTCATCATCCATCCGTATGCGTACGCGCGTACGTCCGATTTTGCGGAAATCGATCAGGCATGTGAAGTTTTCCCAAAGCGTGATATGCTTGCTATCGACTTGGCTACCCTCTGTGACGCAGGCGGCACCGTAGGGTTCGAACTGGTTGGTATCCAAATGATCGAAGAGGAACTCGATTTGCACTTTTGCGCGTTTTAGGCCCGCGCTTACTGAACGCCGTTTTGCGTCGAATATCTTCATCATGAGTGTTTCATCTTTTGTGCCTGACTCCTTTCTGCGGAGGCCCCAAGAATGCTCAGGTGAAACCTCGCAAAATCCGCACTTGCGCCAGAAATCAACTGACTGGTCGAGGACATGGGTAAGCAAGATCCCTGCCTTGCGACGTTTCTTTAACACGGAGGCAATCGCATCTACCAATTTGTTGCCAAAACCTTTGCGCCGCATATCCGGTTTTACCCAGAGAATGTCCATGAACTCACCTCTGAGTATAGCGAATGCAACCGGCTGGTTGCCGTTCCTCTCGGTCAACACGGTCATCCTCTTTTCCGTGAAGGCTTCTACAATTATGTCCCAATTACCGAAAAATCCATACCCGAGCTTGTCGTATTCAGCTTTTAACCATTTCTGTATAAGTTGTAGGTCGTTTGTTGTCGCCAGGCGGGCTTCGCAATACTCCACGTTTATTACTTTATTGTTATTCATGACGCCTCATCCGTGAGTTTGCACACTTCCGAAAGTTTGTAGCCTGCTCCGCTCTCGCGACCAGGGAAAGTGACCTGTTTAAGGTGTGTTAACCCCCGAAGTAGGTTTTTCTCTGCGAGACTCCACTTCCATTTATAATGCTCTGCGCCTAAAATCCAGTCTTTCTACAAATCGATACCAGAGGCATCGGGACTTCGATGGACTTCCTTTACTTCTTGACGAACATCTGGATTATGGTTGCCACGGGTCTTGTCCTGATGGCTTTGCCGTTTGTTTTCAAGGATTCTGCATAAGAAAACATGAGGAAGAACCATGAACACAACATTTTCATTTCTCGCCGCCACCTTTCTTTGGATTGTTACCCCTCCCGGCGTGCCCTTTGGAGCATCCAGCCCCGTGGAACCTCAATCGAAGTCCATGCTCCGAAGAACCGGGGGCGTGGTGAAATCGTGTCGATAAGGGTATCAGAATGCCGCGTTAATGACCGGCACCCCTCCTAAGAAGTCTGCCCATGGGCAGTTGTCAGCACTGTTGATAAGTCCAATCTGAACTCCATGCAGAACTCGGGCTTGATTCCAGAGAAGGCTCAATTGGAGTCCACTAATCACGCCCGCCTTGTTCGCGAGAATTCCGACCTGAACACCATCCACATCGTCCGCGAAATTCATGACGCCAATCTGCATGCCTGAAAAGCTACTTCTCGGAGTTTCAGCAGGACTCAGTGGACTTGTTGCTCCGACACTGTTCATGAGACCGATCTGAAGTCCCCGGTTGGCTCCCTGCTTTGCAGGTTGAACGGTCTGCACGTGGGCTTCTGGTTGGGGTGGTCCGAGATAACCTATCTGGTTCGCTAACCCCACTTGAATGCCTGCACAAGACAATGCCTGATTCCCGATGGCCACTTGGAGCCCGCGCATGTCGTCAACTTGGTTGGCCACTATCCCCACATCGAGTCCCGTCATGTGTGCGTTATAGCCCGTCAACAAGTTTACCCGCACACCGATCACGGCCTCTTCACTGGAGAATACCTGGAAGGGAGGAAATAGTGAGATTTGGACAGGCGTCCAGTTGGCCTCGCTAATGTTCTCGGTTGCACCTTTGATATTCGGTGTGCCCGCTCGCTGTGCCGAATCGGGGTACGCGTGTTTAGCGGGCTGCGATACCGACGGAGATGGTAGTTCTGATCCCCCCATAAAACTCCCTGAGGCTGACGAAGTGGTACGGCCGCCGTTCGGGAACGTCCCGCTCCGGGCGTTCTCGCCCTGAGAAGATTTGCCGGGTACAGTCCCTTCTCGGTCGAAATGGGAGTTATTGGGCGACGAGGTGCCCGTACTTGATGAGGGCCACACCCCGCCGCCGTAAATCCCTCCGTCGTCGTCGAGAATCGTCACAGTTGCCATTGCGGGGCTACCGAGACGCACCCCACTGACCGTGCCCATCTTCACGTAAAAGACCTCGTTTCCCTCCTGAATCGTATCATCCAAGATCGGAATCGTGAACTTCTTGGGAGTTGTTTCGCCGGCGGCCCAGTTGAGCGACCCACTCGTCGCGGTGTAGTCCGATCCTGCCGTAGCCGTTCCGTTTGTCGTCGCGTAATTCACGCTCGCCGCGCCGTATGAACCATTCGTACGTGTCACCGTTATTGTCACCGTCCCACCATACTCGTTCACCGAGAAGTCTGCGGAACTGAATTGCACACTCCCGTGTGGCGTCGCGTCATTCGCAATGGTCACGGTCGATAAAGACGGGGCACCCAGACTCGCCCCCGTCGCCTCACTCAAGGTTACCGTGAATATCTCATCGCCTTCCTGAATCGTATCATCCGAGATCGTCACCGTGAACGTCTTTGGGGCTGTTTCGCCGGAAACCCAGTTGAGCGTCCCGCTCGTGGTTGTGTAGTCCGATCCCGCCATCGCCGTCCCGTTGGTCGTTGCGTAGTTGACGGTCGCCGCTCCAAGCGAGCCGCCTGTTCGCATCACCGTTATAGTGACCGTGCCGACATTCTCGTTGACCGAATACGTCGAAGAAAGGAATTGCAATGTCCCGGGCAACATGGCGGAGGTGTCATTCGTAAGTATGCCTCTGGCCACAAAAATATTCTGAATCTTTGCAAAGTGCGCGGTGTGGTAGAGAAGGGTGTCAGCTGCGAGGACAGCGTAGGCGCCATCTTCAAAAGAAGGAGATGTCGGTACTAGGAAATGACTCGCTAGGATGATCGTATCGGACGGCTCTTTTCCTATCTCCTTGAAGATGTCCCAAAGGCTTGCTGACCAAATCTGGCCAGATCTGTGAACCTCGTTTGTCATATCCTCAGGATAGTGTTTCCCCGGATTCACACGGCGCGATGAGTAAGGGGATTCCACCCACTCACCGAGAATAGTTGGGTCAAAACCGTTTGCCACACTTTGAGCGTATGTGCAACTGCATGCCCAATAATCCGCAAACCCTTCACCCATTGCTCCTGTTTCATCGCCGTACCCCCTATCGTTAGAATACAGGTATTTCCCTACAGTGCTATTGTCCTGTATTGAATGTCCATACTCATGAAGAATAACATCCGCGTCTTCCGCAGAGTCAACCTCGCCGTCTCTGAACGCCATATACCCAGAACCCACGGGTGACGCCCTATAGTGCGCCAATGCATTTGTGACGCCGTTGAGCCCGTGTGCATCGATTCTTTGCGGTCGATGATTGATGTTGGTGAATCCCAATGACTGGATGTATTCCTGATTCCGGGTGACGTGGTAGTAGCACATCACCTCTTCAAATTCAGGCTTGTTCCTGTGATAAGGGAAAACGGGATTGGGTGAAGATGGAGGCGTGTTGGGAGGATCCTCGATGTGTTCCATTTTTACGAAGTCGCCGATCAACTGATAAAGCCCCCCTGCCGGGGGAACTGTCAGGTGGGTCAGATCAACTTCAATATACGCGTTGGAAAAGACTGGGGCGTCTACGTTATGTTGACCTATCAGACTGGTGTTGTTCAGCGTGTTAACCGGGTTGGGATCAAAAACCAATGACCGCGACGAAGCCACATCGGATTTAGTCGGGCTAAGTTCGGCATGAATGGCAGACTGCTGTGGCAAGCGCTTGATATTCCACGTGCTCGAGGAGTTTGCAGATGAGTCGCAGTAGTCATCGACAACGGCGTCCTCGCCTTCGCGAAAAGCTGGGGAGTCATATACTGCATAGTTTGTTGCACCGGCATCCCCTCCCAATAGTTTCGTTGCGGTAGAGAGGGCGCTGTCCAGATTCGCGCCAGGTTCAGCATCTCCGGAAGTCTGAGTCCCTTCCTTCGTCTTTGCGCCCGGCCTAATCTCATCTTCTTGAACCAACCGAATTGCCTTGAGTGTTTGGCCGGTTACCGCGTCAAACAAGTACGCCCACGGTTCGTCGGAATCTCCAACCTTGTAAAATGCCTGATAGGCGAGTTGTGGTTTGTCGCCAGGCAGAACGACCAGTGCGTTGGTGGATGCAGTGAAACGAAGGGCTTTATTGGTCTGGGAGTTCTTTAGAATCAAATCGATTTCGGGAAAAGTCTTTGCGAAGTTCGTTGGCACAGTTACTCGCGGATCCGCCGTACTGGTGACGTGGACGACACGGCCAGTTGAATCGACCATGATGATCACGGACGCACCATAGACCGTTATTCCTTTGTATTCTTCATGAAACTCCACCACTGCGCTGCCGGGGAGTGATCTCGTCGAAGAAACTCTCAGCACGGCCCTTTCGTTCTGCGGTTTTTCCCCATTACAGGGGAGAAACAGATCTGAGAAATCTGCAAGGAAGTTCTGTGCGGTTTGCAAGGCGTTTGTGCCGTATACCGCCGACTTGGCTCCCATCAACATGCGCGGAAGCCCCGTGTCCTTGTTCTTTAAGACTTTCCAAGCGCCATCGGATTTCGACTGAAGAGTCTGAAGCGCCTGGTCTGAGGCAGATAACATCGTAGGGCTCGGATCATGCGTCTGATTTGCACCCTGGACAGAGAGCGAGAAGACAATCGAAAGAAGGATGACGATGGCCCAGACATGATGGAACATCGAGCCTCCCTTGCAAGACGGCTGGATGTTCTGACACGAGTGACTACTTACCGCTAAAAGTTGCGAGTTCATGCGCCCCTCCCTGGGGTTTGAGATAGATGCATCAAAGTTCTCCTCGTCGGTGCACCCCACGTCCTCTGATCACACGGAGACCAAATAACTGCAACCAACGTTTTTCAGGGTAGGCTGATGAATGGAGGAGGACAAGCATTTTCGTGCAACTGTTTCATTCAACCCATAATAAGGAACCCCATGCCTTGAATACTGCGGGTTTCAGGCGAAACGGTGCGCGTAACCTCTTCCCCGCCGATCTTTTGGAGCAGTGCCGACCATCGGCCCCATTCGAGTCAGGCCTAGAAACTAAAATCAACCCAAATTCCTGCCAACCCCGGTTGATTTCCTCCCCTCTAATGGAGGGTATCAACATGAAAACATATATGGTTGTCGGTCTTTGTTCCGGATTCTTGGTTTGTGGTGGGTGCGCGTCCATGGTGAAAAAGGTGGACGTCAATAAGGGGCTGGACAGTTATTACAGCCAGTCCCGGACGGTTGACTTGGTCACGATCAAGGGATCGAACATGACCATTTCGGCCTCCGGTGTGAACGAAATGAAGGTTTCGTCCATCCTGCCGCCCC
>Ga0194063_10002982_pt1 | contig 10248 bp, 4 predicted proteins | sample SepL3720m_MetaG_FD_155459 | JGI IMG/M metagenome (GOLD analysis project Ga0194063, IMG submission 155459) | Anoxic zone freshwater microbial communities from boreal shield lake in IISD Experimental Lakes Area, Ontario, Canada - Sep2016-L373-20m | ecosystem: Environmental > Aquatic > Freshwater >...
CATTATATTAGTGCAAATGTTGCTTAAGCAGTTGGTGATCTTGGTTCCATGGCCAAAACCACCGATGGTGGTGCCAACTGGACCTTTGTAAATAACCCCTTGTTCCCTAACAGTAAAAACATCAATGCCTGCTGGTTTTTGGATGCCAATAAGGGATATATAGGAGGGGATCCAAATAATGCAGTTGATTCCCTACCAAAATTATATGTAACCCAGAATGGTGGGGCTACCTGGGATTCTATAGCTCCCCCCGCTATTAACGGGGTTTCCCGGGTGGGCTATATTAATAACCCAAATATACCATCAACATTATGGCCGGTAAATGCGAAGCTGAAATCCATATACAGTATTGAATTCATCAATGACAGTACAGGATATGTTTGTGGCAGTAACTCTTATGGTGTTACATTGTTCCCTAATGTTAGTTTTAGAGCTACCAGTACTACAGTTTGTACACCACTATCCACCTTCTTAACCTCAGGGTCGATGGCTGCAAGCTTGCTTTGGAAATTCAAAAGCGGTGTACTTACCGATTATTCAATTAGTAAAGAAAGGCTTGGCTACTCAGGTATTAATAGCAATACGATCAATTGTACTACTGCTTATGGAAATATTTCGCCCGTTACCCAGACATACAGGGCAATGGAAGTAATAAATGACAGTACTGTGGTAATGATGTCGTTTAATAATAATACGGCTGTTAAAGTTAAAACCGGCAGAAATGATTCTACAGCCAATATAAATGCGCCAGGAGTTTTTGAAAAGGGCAAATATGAAATACTTAATTTCCCTTTCCCGCCTACACAGGGCCCACAAGCTGGCCCATCAATTCCGCCAGTACAGGTATTATTAGCCTCCAATCCCTATCATATGATTCGTAATACTGCAGGGACACTGATTGTAGGAACTTATAGTACAAATTTTGGACCTGGTAGTTTGTGGACTTCAACTGATACTGGTCGTAACTGGGTACAAAATAGAGTGTATCCCCAGAACCTTAACTGGAGTAGTTCAGCTGCTGCGCCGGCTATTGATATTGCACCTAATGGCAAATTATTAGCACTCGGTAACAATGGAGTGGTTGGTGATTCAACTGCAGGAGGTGCATGGCAAAGTAATTATGTAACTGTTCCGGTTGGAGCTGGTTATAATGATATGGAATTTGCAGATTGCAATAATGGTATTGCAGCTGGTGGATCAAGCATTACAGTGACTACAGATGGTGGAAAAACTTGGATTGATAGAGGTAATGCTTCATTGGCAAATCTTTTTGCAAATATTACTTCTGTAACCTATCCCATAGTAAATAAAGTATATTTTACCACTAATATCGGAACTATTTATCGCTCTATAAATCAGGGTACGAATATATCACCTGTGTTTATTGATAACTATGGTGGTACATCTTCCATTAACGATTTGGCTGCTGTAGGAACAGATAGTATTTGGGCTTGTGGTGCACAACAAACCTCTGTAACATCTGCTCTAAGATTTGGTCTAGTGTATCGCTCTTTTAACAATGGCGCCAGTTGGGATACTATCAGAGTAGGGCCCACAGGTATTACCGGTACACAAGCTCAACAATTTGTTACATTCAGAGGAATAGAATTCCCGAGCAAAACGGTTGGATATGCTTCTGGTAACAGAGGGGCTGTTTATAAAACTACTGATGCTGGTGCTACCTGGACAAATATCAGTCCTTTCCCAGCCTTGAATATTTCTCCTGCAGGTTTTGCAAATTCGGCTGTTACTTATACTGATATCCTAGCATTAGATAACAATACCGTTTTTGTAGTGGGCAATATGTTCACGACTGCAAACAACCGCCGTATTTATAAAACAACCGATGGAGGTGCCAACTGGACAGATATTTCCAGTAATATCGATCTGTTATCAGGCGGAAACCTGAATGGCATAATGATGCATGATGCCAATAACGGTTATGTATGTGTACCGGGTGGAGTTTTATATAAAACAAATAATGGTGGTACTTCCTGGACAATGGATCTTGGGCCTACTGCTACACTTACAACAGCATTAGCCTTTGCGCCAAAACTTGTGCCTCCTGCCATTTCAATGGTTAATCGCAGGTTGTTTGTAGCCGGACCAAATATCAGTGGTGCTCCTATCATGGAATATGGTAATCCTGCTAATATCAATGTTAATTCAACTGAAACTGTTGTAAATGCCACTTGTACAAATCTTTCAAGTGGAAGTATTACCGTGAATGCAACAGGTGGTATTACTCCTTATACATACAGTATCAATGGAGGCGCATATACTTCTTCAAATATATTTACTGGTTTAACACAGGGTGTAAAAACCATTAGCATTAAAGATGCTTTCTGCGGAATAATAAACAAACAGGTAACTGTAGGCTTTACAGACAACTTAACATTAACAAAAAATAATGACACTACTGTTTGTGCAGGCGCACCCGTACCAATGATTGCTACCAGTGCGGCCAATACATATGCATGGTCACCAGCAAGCGGTTTATCTAATGCAGGCATCAGTAATCCGATTGCTATTAATAATGCAACAACCACTTACACTGTAACAGCTTCTCTAAATGGATGTGTTAGAACAGCTAATGTTAAAATCACTATTAAACCAAACCCCATCATCAACGCAGGACCAGATAAAATTATCGTTTTCGGTGATGATGTACAATTGGATGGAACGGGCATTAATGCAGTTTCAATTGCATGGACACCGAATAGCTCTTTGACTGGTGCCAATACTTTGACCCCAGTTGCCAAGCCAGCCAGTACCACTAACTATACATTAACCGTAGTAGACAATAACAGTTGTACTTCTACCGATCAGGCCCTTGTTACTGTAATCCCCTATTGCTTGAGCGTAGAAAATGCTTTCAGCCCCAATGGCGATGGCATCAATGACAAATGGAAAGTTACTAACGGAGCTGGGTGTACGAATCAGATCATAGCAGCCGTATTTAATCGTTACGGAAGCCAGATTTACAAAAATGATAACTACCAAAACAACTGGGATGGTACGTACGAAGGAAAACCTGTTCCCGATGGTACTTATTATTATGTAATCACCTACAAATTAATCAATGGCAAAAGCCAAATTTTAAAAGGAGATGTTACAGTATTAAGATAATCAACACAAACTCTTTTTAAAAACATTAAAAAAATAAAAGATGAAAAAAATTACCTTGCTTTTTATAAGCATCTGTAGCATCTCATTTGTATTTGCACAGCAATTACAAACTTCGTCCTTCTATGATATGCAGGGGTTATTATACAACCCAGCCATGGCGGGTGTTCAAAGCAAAAATATAGTAGCAGCTACCTATCGTACACAGTGGACCGGTATCAGTGGCTCTCCTAAAACAGCCACCCTTTATGGCTCCTTTGCCATTCCCAAAATGGGTGCTGGCATTGGCGGCTATTTGTTCAATGATGTAACTGGCCCAACTGCTCGCAGGGGGCTGAACTTAGATCTTGCCAAACACATTGATTTGGGAGAAGGTGAAAAATTATCCTTGGGTATTGAAGCAAAATTGCAACAATATTCTTTAGATAAAAATAAGTTAACCTCTTCCATGGCGGCTGATCCTGTATTGGCAGGAGCTGATAATAAAATGAAATTTGATGCAGGATTTGGAGTAGCGTATGCTGGCAAGCAATTAACCATTGGTGCATCGGTATCACAATTGGTACAATCGAAATTGCAATTCTATAGTGGCAACCTAACCAGAACTGAAGAAGCAAGATTGTATCGCCACTATTATTTGCATGCAGCATACAAATGGAATATTGATGGTGTTACCAATATTATTCCAAATCTATTGGTTACTTATCTTCCCAATGCGCCTACCGAATTTCAAGGTGGATTTACAGTAGAACACCACAATATAATCTGGTGGGGTTTGTCTGCTAAATTAAAACAAAGCTTTATGGCATCTGCTGGTTTTAAAGTAAACAATCAATTGAAAATTGGATACTCCTTTGACGCCTACAAAACACCATTGAGTAGTTTTGACAACGGATTCAATGCACATGAATTTGTTGTTCGCTACGAATTTTAATCTATCATTTTAAGTTGTTTTTTCATAGCGATTGCTTGTACCGGTGTCAGATTGACACCGGTTTTTTTGTGACTGCATTTTACTTCCGCTCTTCAATTGCTAGCTTGTATCTTTAATATCAAACACAAACATGAAGGACAAAATCATATTGCTTTTCTATTAACCAATCTAGTTGATACCCTCAAATCCCAAAGTACCCAATACAACTAAAGACAGTATCTGAAAAGAGCTGATTCAAAAAGAATATCAGTTGAGCTTTGGTGACCGCACCGGCGGCGCAATAAATGACATTTATATCGATTTAATACATGGAAGCCTGTGGGGAGGGTCTTCTAATAATGGGGAAGACTATGGCATTGGTTGGTAATGCAATTACTTATAATCCAAATGCCTTGTAGATAGCATCCTGAATTTTAGGACGTACATTTAAATTGAGTAGTTTTTTGTTATCCCCACCAATCGGATTTACACGATTGCTCAGAAAAACATACACAATTTTATTCACCGGATCAGCCCATGTACAAGTACCCGTAAAACCGGTATGCCCAAAAGTAGCGGTCGATGCCAGCAAACAAGGATAAGGCTCTGTCCTGGTAGCATTGTCTTTTTCAGGTTTATCAAAACCATAGCCTCTTCTGCTCACTGAACTATGATATGCTGTAAAGAGATCGATCGTTTCTTTATTGAAATATTTTTTTCCATTGAATGTTCCGCCATTCATCAACATTTGCATGATTACCGATAAATCATAAGCATTGCTGAATAAACCGGCATGCCCTGCAACACCACCAAACATGGCTGCTCCGGGATCATGTACATCGCCTCTTAATGTCTGTAAACGAAAAAACTTTTCTGCTTCAGTAGGTATTACACGCCATTGAGGAAAACGATTGATGGGTTTGAAACCTGCAGTGGTTAAGCCTAGTGGAGTATAAAAAGCTTTCTGAACATATTCGTCAAGGGTCATACCGCTAACAGCTTCTACTACTTTTCCTAAAAAAATAAAATCATTATCGCTATACACATATTTATTACTATCGCCCAGTGGGCTTTTTAAAATTCGCTGATAAACAGTATCCCTCCAGGCTGCCTGCATAAAAAGATCCTTCGCTACTCTTATCGGGTATGCCTCACTGTAAGTAGTTGAAAAATATTCCGATTTAGGTTTACCCTCTTTGTCGATTACTTCCTTGTAAAAAGGAATATAGGATACTAGTCCTGCTTGGTGCAAGAGCACTTTTTCAATTTTAAGCGGCGCCTTATTGCTGCCCTTTACCCAAGGAAGATAATCACCCAGGGTTTTTGTAAGGTCTATTTTTCCTTCTTCATACAATTTCATTACTGAAATGGTAGTAGCACAAATTTTTGTAACAGAGGCCATATCAAAAACAGATTCTAATTGAACGGGTTCCTTAGTGCCGTAAGAATAATTACCATAGGCCTTATGGTAGGCGATGCTGCCATCTTTTACCACTAGCACTACACAACCCGGTGTGGCTCCGCGGGCGATAGCATCCAAGGCAATGGAATCAACTACTGCAAATTTTACAGAAGGATCGGGACTCTGTTTGAAATTACCATCAGACAATCTATTAAAATTGTTGTTGACTATTCCTGCGCCATATTTAAATGCCTCACAAACAGTCACTGGCAATTTCCCCTTAGCAGGTATTTTCCCCTGCAATAAATCCAATGCGGTTTGTTGAATAATATCATCATCTTCATAACAAACCACTAAATTTTTGGCGTTGCACCAGTTTTTAATAACATATGGATTACCAAAAACAAAACTGATGGACTTTGTTTCTGCCTGCAATTGAGCTACCAGGTTAACCACCGTTTTACTCATACCAAAATTATTGGCAGGAACCCTTGGAAAATTATGAATCCCAATCACTACTTTTTTATACTTCTGTTTAATTAAGTCGATTAGCGCAACTGCACTGCTGCTATCTTGTTTGTAATTAAAATACAATACATCTGCATTGTAGATATTGCGCATACCTGCAGCAAAAGCATTATCGTTGCTCATACCCACTGCGAGGTATACAATATCAGTAGTAGGATTGCTGGGTACAGTAAGTGGAAAAAAATCAGTATCGGTTTGCTGCAATACGGTTAGGGCATTTTCTGCAATTAACCTTTTCATAGCAGGCACTTTGCTATTGATTTCTACGGTAATATTTTCAGTATTAATAGGCTTTAGTGCAGCTAATCCGTATTGGTATTTAGCAATCAATACTTTTTTACAATGTGCATCAATGGCGTCCCAGGATAACTGTTTGTTTTCTATTGCCAAAAGAATTTTACTAATAGCCAGCGGTACATCACCTGGCAAACAAAGCATATCATTGCCTGCTATTAATGATTGAACCGATGCTTCTCCATCAGGATAAAACTTTTTAACCCCTTGCATCTCCAAGGCATCGGTGAAAGTGAGTCCCTGATAATTTAATTGATCCCTTAAAAGCTCAGTAACGCTTTTATAACTAATTGAAGTAGGTTTATTGGAGGTGCTATCAATGGCAGGAATAGATAAATGCGCATTCATCACACTTCCTACACCAGCTTTAAATATTTCGCGAAATGGATATAATTCCAAAGAATCTAGTTGCTCCATCGTTTTATTGATAATGGGCAAATCCTTGTGTGAATCTACCGACACATCACCATGACCTGGAAAATGTTTGGCGCAAGCCATTACTGCACCATCCTGCATGCCTTTCATATACTGTATACCAAATGCGGCTACTTTATATTTATCTTCTCCAAAACTCCTGTCGTTGATGACTGGATTATCGGGATTATTATTGATGTCAACCACAGGGGCATAATTCACTTGAATACCAGCACGCCTACATTGCTCCGCAACAATTTGTCCATATTTATATACAATAGAAGGATCAGATACCGCACCCAACATCATTTGTTTGGGCAAGGATTGTATGCTGTCGAAACGCATGCCCAAGCCCCATTCTCCATCTACACAAACAAGTAGGGGCGTTTTGGCAATGGATTGCAATTGATTCACTGCTGTTGCCTGCCAAACAGGAGCTCCCTGAAATAGGCAGATACCCCCAACATTGTATTTTTTGACTAATTCACCTACCTGTTTATCATAATAGATGATTCCATTTGCACTACGTTCGGTCAATCTTACCACCATTAGTTGGGCGATTTTTTCCTCAGGGGATAGGGTTTTTAATACACTATCTGCCCATGCGGTGGCAATAGCCTGTGCATTCACCCTACCACTTACTAAAACCAAAAAAACGAGAAATATTTTTTTCATACAGCACATAAAATTATAGAGTGATAACTAAGTGTTATTTTTGACGTTCTAAATTAGTGGATTTTGGCCGATATCATACAATTATTACCAGACAACATAGCCAATCAGATTGCTGCCGGCGAAGTCATTCAACGACCTGCCAGTGCAGTTAAAGAACTGTTGGAAAATGCAGTAGACGCAGGTGCAACCAATGTGCAATTAATCATCAATGATGCAGGCAAAGCACTCATTCAAGTAGTAGACAATGGCAAAGGAATGAGTGAAACAGATGCCCGAATGGCATTTGAAAGACATGCTACCAGTAAGATCAGCAATATTGAAGACCTTTTTCGAATTAAAACCATGGGCTTTCGTGGAGAAGCATTGGCTAGTATTGCGGCGGTTGCGCAGGTAATTCTAAAAACAAAAAGAGAAGAAGATGAAACGGGTATTCAACTAGAAATAGAAAATAGTGCTGTTATTCGGCAAGAGCCCGTGGCCTGCCCTACTGGTACCAGCATTGCTATGAAAAATTTATTTTTTAATGTGCCGGCTAGGAGAAATTTTTTAAAAAGCAATCCCGCCGAGCTCAGGCATATAGTGGATGAATTCATTCGTGTATCCATGGCCTTTCCGGAAGTATTCTTTTCATTAACCAGTAATGGGCAGCAGGTTTTTTGTTTGGAAAAAGGAACCCTAAAACAAAGGATTACTCAAATTTTGGGAAGCAATTATGCTGCTAAGTTGGTTGCGGTACAGGAAGAAACAGACTATATGAATATCTATGGCTTTGTTGGCAAACCTGAAACAGCAAAAAAAACAAGGGGCGATCAGTATTTTTTTGTCAATAACCGTTTTATTAAAAGTGCCTATTTAAATCATGCAGTAATGGGCGCCTTTAATGAAATGATTGCGAAAGATAGTTTTCCGATGTACGCCCTCTTCATTGACCTCGACCCGTCGCAAGTAGATATTAATGTACATCCTACCAAACAAGAAATTAAATTTGAAGACGAGAAAATAATTTATGCATTTGTACAAAGTGCCGTCAAACATGCTATGGCACAATTTAGCATCACTCCTACATTGGATTTCGAATTGGATGCAGGTATTCAACAATTAGATGCGGTTAGCAAACCTTTTACAGAAGAAAATAAATCAGGGGCTGTTTCTTCTTCTTTATACAAAACATTTACGCAAAAAAATCAAGCCCATTTTGTAGAAAGTAAAAGTGGTTTAAAACACTGGAAAGATTTAATGGGAAGCGGAGAGGCAGCCAATACAAATAATCTGGTGGGTAAAACAAGTATGCCTACTGCAGGCGAAACCATTGGGCAACAACAACCTTTGTATCATGCCACTCAAGGCAACCGAGTACCGGAATTGCTTATGCAGCTACACAATAGTTATCTACTAGCTACTACCGCAAATGGATACCTGCTAATACAGCAACAAAATGCACATGAAAGAATATTGTATGAAAGATTTTCTGCTGCCATTGAGGGGAAACCCATCACTGCGCAAAGAAGTTTATTTCCCGTTACAATTGAAATGGCAGCTGCAGATGCAGTCCTTTTACAGGAATTGTTACCAGACTTAAATCAGCTGGGATTTCAATTGGAACCCTTTGGAAATAATACTTTCGTCGTACAAGGAAGTCCAGCAGACCTGGCTACAGGAAATGAAAAATATGCAGTCGAAAAAATATTGGAACAATATAAGCACTTCAGTACTGATTTAAAATTCAGCAAAAGAGAAAAACTACTCCGTACACTTGCTATACAACAAGCCATTAAAGCGGGCACTTCCTTAGGTGAAAAAGAAATGCAACAATTATTGGAAGATTTATTTGCTTGCAAAGTACCTGCCATAACGGCAAATGGTAAACCTGTTTTTATAGAATACAAAAAAGAAGAGCTGGATAAAATTTTTGGTCGATAAAAAAAGCCCCCTAAAATAGCAGGGGGCTTTTAACTTATATAACCCAATTAAAACTAAATTTTCTGGAACCTGGCTGTACATGTTTTATTGCCATATACCACTTTCATATTGTACATACCAGACAATAAATCCGCAATAGGTATACTTACTAGATTGTTTCCTGTATTGCCTTGTTGGTGCTTTTCTTTTACCAATACATTCAGGGTATTATATATGTACACATGAATCATCTCGGGTTGCGTTAATGCAACATTTACATTAATAAGGCTAGTGGCAGGATTGGGATAAGCCTGTAACACACACTGTGGTGCCACTTGCTCTATGTGAATAATATTGCAATACTCTTTAATACAACCACCGAGTGTTATCGCCCTTAGACATACTTGATAATAACCAGTGTCTTGAAAAACGAATACAGGATTATTTTGATGTAAAATAATAGGAGTACCTGCAGCGGTTAAGGGCATTCTTCGAATCGTCCATGTTTGATCCAAAATGGGGAAATTGCTGATAGCATAGAAATACACCTTATTGGGAACAAAAGGATCTTTCTGATAATTGTAGGTAACCTGAATAGCATTACAATCCAGCTGCGCTTGAACTACAACCGTTCTGCAAGTAGTACTTGCACAGGTCGCACTGCGCCAAACGGTCAGACATGTTGTATAGGTGCCGGGTTGCGCATAGCGATGTACTGCAATCATATCATGGCTGCCAGTTCCATCACCAAAAGTCCAGGTGTAAATGGCAGCAGGATTTTGGTAGGCTGGTATAAACTTGTATTGCTGATTGTCGTTAGTGAATTTTTCAAAAGCAAAATTGCTTTGATTATTACAAGGAGGGGCAGTGGCCACCACCAATATAGTATCACATTTTTCTCTTACGCATGTATTATTCAATATAACTCTTAGGCATACACGATAATAACCGGGTTGTGCGTATTCGTGCACTGCATTCCAACTAGTAGCCGCTGCGC
>Ga0194063_10002983_pt1 | contig 10248 bp, 1 predicted proteins | sample SepL3720m_MetaG_FD_155459 | JGI IMG/M metagenome (GOLD analysis project Ga0194063, IMG submission 155459) | Anoxic zone freshwater microbial communities from boreal shield lake in IISD Experimental Lakes Area, Ontario, Canada - Sep2016-L373-20m | ecosystem: Environmental > Aquatic > Freshwater >...
AAAAGATGCAAAAGCAGCTGAACCTGCCCAACAAGGTGCAGAACAAAACCCAGCAACTCAAGAGCACTCGGTGGCTTCTTTTGACGTGGATAAAAAAGTGGAAGCAGCGGAATCAGAGAAGCAAAAAACGGAAGAGGCAGAAAGAATAAGCAAAGCTGAAAAAGCGGAAATTGCAGAACTCACCAAAGAATATGCAGAGGGAAATACACCTGATCCAAATGCAGCGCGAGGCGTTCTTGGTCTCGTAGCAAATGTGAGTGCAGTGGGCGGGGCCGAACATAAACTGGGTGAGGTTGGAAAAAAATTTAAAGCTGCAAATACAGATGCACAGAAGAATACAGTGCGAGCAGAATATCAGAAAGCTGAAAAAGTTCTTAAAAAAGCACAAGAGGCTCTCGCTGATGCTATGAAAAAAAATGAAAAGCTCAAGAAAGATAATAATGCTCCAGTCGCCTCAAGACTCCTTGCCTATGATATCGACGCCATCCACACGGAAAATGAGCTGCGCGCCGCTCAAGATACAAAAAATAGCCTCAGCATTATTCCAGAAGGTTCTCGTACTGATGTTCAAGTTCAGCAGATTGATCAAGCTGAGGCGCAAATAAAGGCTCTTACAGATAAGCAAAATGAACTTAAAACAGAGAGAGGTAAAATAGGGACGGAAGATGAACGTAAGGTAAACTATGTTGCTTCAGCGGTAATAAAATTAACCGAGAAGTTGGCACCAAAAGTATCAAAAGGGGAGGCGAAGGCGGATGGGGTGCAGTCTGATGTAATTGAAAGTGCCGAGGAGAGAAAAGATGCGATTACAAAAAATCCAATCGGCTATCTCAATAGCCTTATCACCACACCGGAGGGAATGAGCAATGTACTTGCAGAGAGTGGTTTAGGCGCAAAAGAGCAGGCAACTCTGCAAAAATTGGCGGACGGACTAATAGCAGAACAGCAGGTTACAGTAGATGAGATAACAGAGAAAATTAGTGGATTGGGAAAGGTATCTATTCTCTCAATATTGGTTCTTATTTTCACTGCTTATCAGTCAAATGAAAAGAAAAAAGGGCAGGGGTGAATGATGTAGGAGATTAAGACTTTGCGTTTCCCTTTACTTCTTCTATTTGGTCAATTAATTTTCTCACCTGTCGCGCTACTTGAATAACAGCTGGATCTACACCTCGTTCCTCAGCCACGTCAATTCCTCTACTTTTTATCTTGGCGGTGTCTTCCTGTGAAAAATATTCAAGTTGATAACGGGAGGCACCTTCGGCACCAAAGGCGACGGGCAAGAAATTAATTGCTTTTCCATCAGAACCCGTTGTTCTTTTTATTACATCAAAGAACGCATGATTATGATTAGTCATAATCACCTTGACCCCTCGCGATTGTAAGAAGTCTACGATAGAGATGAGGATTCCTGCTTGGTCCTCCGATGATGTGCCCGCGAGCGGCTCATCAAGGAATACCATGCCATTTTTTGGACATCCTGCTTCTACATATCGATCGAGCACTTTTAAATAGCGAGTAATTTCATTCTGGAATGAACTCATACCCACAATTGACTCTCCTGCGTTGATTGCAGACACTATAAAGTCTGCTTTTGGAAGAGTGGCTTTTTCAGCTGGAACGTATCCGATGTAATGGTCCCATGCCATAATATCTGCGAGTCCAATGAGAGTCTGAGATTTACCTCCTCCATTCATTCCACCGATTACCACGGTATTAGTGCCACTTGCCACGTGAAGGGATTGAGGGATATAGTGTGAACCCATAGAATTCGCTAGTTGCAGATTGATTCCTTTTACTACATCCATAGACCCATCCTCCGAGTGCTCAGGAATACACATACCATTTCTTTGTATTGCTCCAGAAATAGTGAAGAGGAATTGAGCTTCGGAGAGTGCTTTTTCAGCAAGGGCTAAGTCATACGCCAATCTTTCATCTGATAAAAGTGTCTTTTCTGCATTTTCAAGCTCCAATTTTTGTAGAGTATTTTCTGATTTAGCAGTTTCTAAAGCTTTCCTTATTTCTTCCACTGATGCCTCAGGATTCAAATGAAGTGAAGCATAATAGTCTGGTTTGGTGGGAGACTTTGTCGACTTCATTTCACTTAATGAATCCTGCCACCGTATCCATCTATCTGCAGAAAGTGATCCACTAAATTTTTTAAGTAATTTAAGCGCATCATCTGACGATGAATAACTGAGACCAGATTCTATTTTTGGAATGGAGAGGAGTTGGTCTAATAGGGTACAATCACCCTTCAAAAATGCCTCATGCATTTTTTGAGCAATGACCTCAGGAGTAGCAGTTGTATCACCCACTAAACTTTGCGCCGCTGAAAGCGCTTCTTTGCTTTTTGAAAGCCTTGTTACCATTCCACTATTTATTTCTGATAAAAAGCTTAAAGAAGTCTTAAGTGCAGGAATTGGGCCGCTGTATGAGGTATATCTCGGTATTTCTTGCTTTAATATCCATTCATTCAAAGTAACTAGAGTTGAAAGATCACCATTTCTGGATTTTTCAGCAATATACGTAAAGATGTCAGCGCTTTTTTGGAATTGTGTACCAAATAACTCCTGCATTTGAGGAATATAGGCTTTGAAATAGTCTGTTGAATAACTTGATGAGGGCACTATAGTGTGACGAACGCGAGCAAGGAGATGGTTTACAATTGCCGTATTATAACGCAAGTTTACTTCTCCGCTAGGAATTTGAGCCTTCTCAATTAAATGTGATCCTATTCGGGCCGATAATGCAATTCTTTTTCCAATCATTTTTAGATTATCAGAAGATCCTTCCTGTGTTAAATAATTAGCCAATTCTTGGGCATTTTTTTTATATTCTTCTATACGTGAAGATGTAGACATTACCTCAAAGAGATGAAAATCTCTTGCAATACCTCTATCACTCATCCCAAACCCATACCCCTCTTTCAATGGATCTTCTTTTGTATGAAATCTCGAAAGTTGATCATGAATAGTCTTTAAGTCGTTTGGTCTAATTTTTCTGTCTTTGTATGAATTAAGTCCAGTTGCAACACTTAACATTTGTGCTGAAGCTCCGGAAAATGCCTCTAAATTAGTACTTGTAAAGTCAACCATTTCACGAATTCGGTCTTTTCTTGCTGCCAGGTCATGGTGTGAGAGTGAGCTATTCGCAAATTCTTTTTGGAATGCAGTTGACCAACGTGAACGTACGGTTTCGGCTGCAGAATGGACAAATTCGTCATCATGACTACTACAGTATGAAGACCTCTTCACTGTTTCCCCATACATTGTTTCTGGAATAGGCCATTGCGTGTTAGAGAGGGCACTTATTGCAAAATTGCCACTACCACCTATTTCGGTATTTGTTGTAGATACTCCAATATCTGCTAAATCTTCTTCATGAGCGAACGGAACATTTTTCACAGGCCCTCCTGCAGATTCTATTGGAGCAAGTTGAGCAAGATCACGATTATCATGAACCGCTCGTATGCGACGAGCATTCTCGGCGAGTGCATCAAGTAGTTCCGGAGGAATATCATTTTTTCTTCCCATTTTTTCCATAACCTCAATTCCATGGCTTGCTGTGACTTCTGTGTTAGGAATAAGTTCATGCGTTTCTGCATTTGGATTATAAATTTGGACAGATTCTGCAAGTCCTAGCATGTTAGCCAGCTCCATAAACTGTCGACCATAATGGGTGGATACTACAAAATGAACATTATTGCGGCGTGCCCACTCTATTGTGCCAAAAAGAAGTGAAAGCGCATCTCTTGAGTCAGTGCCTTTCCCAATTTCATCTATGGCCCATACAGCAGCGGAATCCGGATTTCTTGCTTTTATATCCTCGATAACATTCTTCATAAGATCCACCTCGTTTTGGAATGAGCTAACTGCTTCTTGGTGGCGCGAAGCGTTAATCATTGCCCGAACCACAGGGGTATGTACTTTCCGCTGCTTCTTTGAAAAAGATTGCAATCCAGTTCGTTCAGCCATTCCCATTGATTGAATTGCTGTTTCCATTGCAAAAGTTTTTCCTGATCCGTTATTGCCAACAATGAGTGCAATTGGTTTTTGGGCCGTGACTTCGATATCTATTGGAGTGATATTCTTAAATGCTTTAACCAAGTCTGCTTTGTGTCTTTTGAAATCCCTCTCTACATGATCTGGTTGTTTTGGTGGCCATTCGTCACCTCTATTACGTAATGGGTCTGTCCATTGGTCTTCTTCTGTGAAGTCGGAAAGGGGCTTCCCCCCCGCCATCACCATACGTAGAACTGCATAGGGATTTGTTGCTCCTTTAAGTGAAATTCCTTGAGATTGGGGCTCCCAAAGCGGTGTTTGTGGCCTCCGGTCTTCTGGGATAGCCGAATGCAGTTCCGCCATATCATACATAAAGGCCATACTTTTTAATACATTTCCCAAACAATCAAACTCCTTCTTATTGGTAGCAGCACTAGCAATAACATCTTCTCCAATCGATCTGTCATCCTTATTTGCCTTGCGAGAAATTATCGTAACATTTCTCCAGCTATCGAGATTATATACAGGTGACACGCCTTCCATAACTTTTCTCGCGCGCTCCAAATCTTCTTGCATATCTTTTTCTTCAAATATTGCGGAAGGATTTTTGAGCGCATCGGAAATTCTTGCCATATATGTAGCTCTGTCTGAAGAGCTATACCATCCCTCAGGAGCATGTTTGATAGCTGTGTTTAGTTTCTTTTGAAAATCTTCTACTCCAGGATAAAGAATATATGTATCTATAGTTTCACCAGTGATGCCTGCAAGAATTTGATTTCTATAGTTCTTTTGGTAATCAGCCCCAATTCGTGTTTGATAGCCATCAACATCTTTCAGGAATTGTCCATTTACGAATACATCAAGTTGTTTTTCAAGCATACTGAAATAATCTCCATCTGTTTTTTTAAGCGATTGTAACACTTCTCTTACCTCATCCATTTTCCCACGAATGTTTGGAAGGTTGATATATAGCCCTCTGGAGGGGCTTTCTTGGAACTTTTGATTATCGGAGAGGCTTGCAAGATCGGAAATCATACGCTGAGCTGTTTTACGTGAAGGGTACATCGCAGTATGATCGGTAAATTCATATCCAAACGTACATTCAGATGTTAATATTTTTTGAAGTCGCTCTCTCAATAAATCTCCAACCTGTTCTCTTTGTGATTTATTTTCAGCTAGAACCAATATTCCCGCAGCACGTTCATGCAGAAATCCATAGGGAAGGGGCTCCAATTGTTTTGCCGCAATTTGATTCATTGGTTCTGAAAAAAGCTCAAGAGCTCCTCCAAAATATGCGTCAGTCAACGAAATTAAACCAAATTGCCTATTTCTACCCCAACCTGGATTTTCTGCGTGGGCAACCGTATCTTTTTGCGAATCCTCTGAGAATTCAATCGGTGTTTTTTGACCCGGGAGTTCTTTCAGGGTATATGCTTCAGTTGGAACTTTGCCTAATGCTCGCTCAACAACTGCGTCGTACGCTTTTTTGGAAGCTATTTTTTGTTCTTCAGAAAGTATATCTGAATTAAGGATGGTTCCTAGTACTTCTCGTGCAGATGCATTAGGTTTTGCGGTAGGTAGTTTAACCGCTTTTTCTTGGACTGGAGCTTGTACGAGAGGAGTTTGCTCTCTTACTATTTTTGCTACCTCCGCAACTATTGGGATGAGTGGGGTTTGCTTACGTGTTGGTTGATTTGGATCTCCTACAGCTTCAAATTCATCAAATTGAGCCAAGATATCTACTTTTTGTCGATAATCAGTCGGAAGTTGAAGCCCCCCCTGGAGCGCTACAGCAAGCTCAGCTCCCTTAATCATTGCCTGAAATGTTTTCTCTGTTGGATAAAATGATTTGAGGGTCCAAAGTACAACATCAGGCCTTTGAGAGATCACCATTTCTGCCATGGTGCGTTGAGCAAGAGCAAATTCTGGCGTATTGGGAGGAATAAATCCTTCAGCCATGAGAAGGATATCTGCTCGTACAAGATACTTCGCTCTTCGTGCTTCTGGAGTTGCATGAAGAGGGAGAATGGGGCCAAGCGGTCCAAGTTTATCTTTTAGATACGGTTGTTCTTCTGACCATGCACCAGGTTTACGAACTTCAGCTTTAAATAATTGTTGGACTTCAGGTTTAAGAACTCGTGTGGCGATTTCAGAAGGAGATTGTCTATTAGCATTTGGCGGCGATAGTTGCGGTTCGGCAAGCATAGTTCATGATAGCTTGATTATTTCTGTTCGTCAAGCATGCTTTTGCCTCCTTTTGCGGGGCCATCTGTAGGCATCTCTTCCTCCTCATCTTGTTCAGTAGGCGCTTCAACTTGTGCTACTTTTTTATCAAGAGGTTGAGCCGCGACGGGCTCGGCGACAGGAGTGGGAATCACAGCGTGAGATTCGGCCAATTCTTCATTCAACAAATTCACTCCTCCAAGGGCAGGTGCTTCAGCGGGTAGTTCTTCTTCCTCAAGAGGAACGACAGGTTCTACTGCTTGCAATTCATCAGTTGATGCGGCAATTTCCGGCTGATTAAGGGATTCTGTAAGATCTGGGGCTTTCTCGCGTAATTTCATCTTGCTTACTTCTGTCATGACAAAGTGAGATTCTTTATTTCCCTCTTTATCAGTAAATGTACGTAGTTCAAATGTCACTATTGCTGTCCTTTCTTCTGCTGGCTCCGGAGTTCCATTAACTGCGAAAAACTGTAAAGTGGGGTGTCCATCTTTATCTCCAATTGAAGCTCTTATTTTTTCAAAAAATGTTTCATCATCTCTGAGAGTGCCTTCTTCAGTAATGAGTGAGTCTAAAGGAGGAAGCGTCCCAGTGGTCAAGATTCTATAGTGGGCTGAATCGAGGATCTTCTTCTTTTCAGCTTTACTTAGTCCTTGTATTTTACCATCAACTTCATGCTTGATATCAACGATAATTTTTCCATCTAGAGAAGATGGGGTAACAACGACAACATTTGGATCCGAGATTCTAATCTGTCCACCGACAAAAACGCTATCTTTGGAAAATGGAATGCTAAAACCGCGAGATTGTTTCTCCACAAATACATGTGCAGAACCTGTTTCTGAAGAGCCTCCTAAAGATATCAGCCCCTCATTATTTTGTATTGTTCCATACGATCCGCCATTTCCCAGGTAGCAACCAGTATCGGTATGACGATTGTTTTGTAGCAATACTATTGCATCACCCCATGCGGCTAAAGATTCACTATTATTTCTAAACATCATACATTGCCCCTCTTCTACTCTCGACTTGCCTCCTTCTTTTTCAACTTTCTCAACAATAGCGGAGGTATCAATAGATGATTCTACTGATTCCGCAGGAGCGGTTACTTTGGGAATAGTTTCGGCTTCAGCATTTTCTTCATCATACTTCTTTATCTCCTCCTCTAACCCTTCCCAGTTACCCCAGCTACTTTCATCTTCATCTATGGGTGGTGGGGGAAGGTGTTCAGACTCCACTTCCTTTTCCATCTTTTTTACCTCCGTCATGACGAGGCGAGATTCTTGAATATTGTTATCAGCAGTAAATGTACGCAGTTCGAATGTTACATCAGCCTGTTCATGATTGCCATTTTCAGCAGTAAACGTCACAGTGGGTCGTCCTTCATTTTCTCCCAAAGCACCCTCACATCTTTCAATAGCAGCTTCATTTATTGTTCCATTATCTGTAATCAGAGAATCTAAAGGAAGCATGGTGGGGGAGAGTCTATAGTGGGCAACCTTAAGAACGGCATCTTTTTTTTGTCTATTTTCGTTTCCTTCAACTATAATCGAACCTGAAATAATATAAGGGGTGACAACGACAATGTGGGGATCCGTCGAGATTCTTATACTTCCTCCAAGGGCAATGCTATCGCCTTGGACTGTCAAAAAGCCACCGCTCGATTGTCCCTCAACAAATACATGCGCTGAATCACGTAGCAACACATTTCCCTCATTGTATTTGATTGTAGCGTACGATTCGTCATATCCAAAGTAATTTCCCTTGTGCAAGTCTTTTGTCGTAAAATGATTCATTTCAAGCAAGACAACCCCATTCTTATTTCCCTCCACTCGCCCTCTATTATGTTTAATCATTTCGCATTCTCCCTCAGATATTCCTTGTGTTTGCTTGCTCTTAACTTCCTCAATAATACGATTTGATGAAGCATCAATAGATGATTCTGCTGATTCAGGGTCTCCCGATACAGTTTCACCCTCACCATTCGACGTTTCAACCAATGTGTCATTTGGAGGGAGAGGGGTCTGAATCAGTTCCTGAGGGGTAGTCGCTTCTACGGGTTCTGATGAAGGTGATTCAACGCTGCCCTCTTTCTGAGGAAAAAGGACTTGCCTTATCTGACTTAAAACATTTCTAAAAACATTTAGCTCACCTTTCTTTGGAATAGTTGATATTTCAGCTGGTTGAATGGAGAGAGGTTTATCTGCCTCAGGCACTTTTATATCTGAGCGCACATCTCCTCGCCTTCTTATTTGTAGTTTCCTTAGCCTTCTATTTTTTGTTTTTTGTGCCACAGCTCGTCCCACGTTTCGTCTGTTTTTTATTTTTGCAATACTGTCGTCAACATGAGTATCCGTTTGTTGTTGTTGTTGTTCTGGTGGGTCTTGCGAAGGGGGGGGAACACTATCACTTTTTCTTTTTGAAGTGAAAGCATTTAATCTATCTAAAACATTTTGAACAGCTTTTGGCAATTTCCTCTTTGGAGGAGTCACAACCTCAATAGGTTGAAGGAGGGGTTCTCCCTCAACTGGTTGTTGCACTTCTGGTTCTCTTTCTCTTGGTTCAACATGTACATTTTCTGTTTGAGATTTTTCTGCATCAAGTGCTCTTTGTTCTAGTTTACTTTTTGCTTCCGCCACATGTTCCTGTGCTCTCATTTTCATAACTTCCTGACTGATTCTATCTGGAATAGTCACTTTTAATCTTTGTAATGCTTCTTGAAAACCAGGGATATTTACATCGCTCTCGATAATGGGAAGAATATTCCTCCAATCATCACGTCCTACATCTTTTGGTCTTATCCATTGATCATTTCGATCCTTGTGAAGTTTTTTGAAGTCAATTTCATGCGTGCGACCATCTCTCATTTTAAAGGTGTATGTGCCAGTTGGTCTATACTCTCTGTTATCAGTTATTTCTGCCTTTTTTGTAAGGGAAATCACCTCGTCCGTATGAACTAAAATTCCAATTTCTCCATTTTTATATTGTTCGCGCTTTGAAGTGCCTTGTGGATAATAAAATTCTCCCTGACCCATTTTGTAGTTGACTGTATTTCTAGGTTTTTCACTATCTACAGTAAGTGGAGCACCGTCTCTTGAAAGCATTGGGCGTCGTGCGTTTTGAAGACCCGCTATGAGATGATCTAAATCTTCAACCTCTGCTTGTAATTGGTCTGAAAATCCTGCTCGTTTTCGCATGAAAGGGGGGACGTCAGTAAACCCTGCATCGGCTATTTTTTTATCTCTTAATCTTTGAATATCTCCAATCGATACGGGTGAGTTATCGACTCTGAGTTTCCCTGGCTCCGGTTCTTCAATTCTATGAGCGGGCTCTTCGACTCTGAGCACTTCAGTAGGAGGTGTTTCTGTGTTCTCACCCTCAAGAGTTAAAATCCGTGCCTTTCCTTTTATTCTCTTTCTTTCGGATTCTGGAGTGATAAGATCGCCCCTTGCTGACGATTCATCTCCAGGTAGTCTAATTTTGCCTCCAGCATTATTTATCGCTTCCTCACTTTCTTGTTGGGCTGCTTGTGCGGGGGTGAGGATTGTTGAATGCCCTGCTTCTTGCTCAGGCTGCTCTTCTTGAGTTGGGATTTGAATGAGTGTAGGAGTTTCAACTACAATATTTTCTCCTGAGTCAGTAGTTCTTATAGGATTCTCACCAAGCTCATCAGGATTGTTAGGATTGTGTGGGGGAGTAGAGGGAATAGGGGTGGGAGCGGGAGCTGCACCTGACTGTCGCTGAGTTTGGGCTTGTTGAGATTCGCTCATCGTATTTCTGTCATCATCTCCACCATTTTCTGTTGGGATAAAATCACCTCTAAACCAGTCATCACCTCTGCCAGTATCTGGTTCTGGCTGAAAATCAACCACGGCATCAGCTGGGGGAAGAGTTGTCCCACTTCCTGCTGCCGCTGGTTCTTCTACCGCCGCAGGTTGAGCTGCTGTGTTTGTAGCGCTTGCAGGTTCCTCAGCCGCTGGTTCTTCTACCGCCGCAGGTTGAGCTGCTGTGTTCGTAGCGC
>Ga0194063_10002984_pt1 | contig 10247 bp, 7 predicted proteins | sample SepL3720m_MetaG_FD_155459 | JGI IMG/M metagenome (GOLD analysis project Ga0194063, IMG submission 155459) | Anoxic zone freshwater microbial communities from boreal shield lake in IISD Experimental Lakes Area, Ontario, Canada - Sep2016-L373-20m | ecosystem: Environmental > Aquatic > Freshwater >...
GGAGAGCCCGACCAGAGGGAGCTTTCATTGAGGACAATTCGTTCCTCGGCAACACCGCCAAAGACCATTGCCCCGATGCGCCCGTTGCCGAGCGGCAGGGCCTGGTGAAAAGCCTTTGCTGGTGCTGAAAATACGAGCTCTGTGGCAGCGTCGGAGGTTGCGGAGAACTCGACATTGCCGGCGAGACCGGCACGCGAGAATGAGAGCAAGGCGATGGCGCCGACGAAGCGGGCGACGAATCTGAGTGGGATGTAGTGTTTCATGGTTTTTCGAGCAGCACGGCATCGAGGCCGAAGAAGTATTTCGCGCCAGTGGAGGCTGGATTTGTCCCGACCACCTCGGCGCGGAGGATAAACCTTCCGTCCTTAGGTTCGTGGACGCCGAGGTTAAGCGGTCCCGTGGGGGCTGGCTTTGCGGCGTAGCCGTCGAATGCCACCTCGGCGGCTTTCCCGTTCACGGTGAACCGGAGTGACCCGTAATCCGGGGCGCGTGTGGCGTGGAGAACAATCCTTCTCGACCCCGGCTCTGTAGCGGGGATGGCGACTTCCACGAAGTCTCCTGTTCGCTGGGCCCGGACAAAGAGTTGGGCATCGGCGCTCCAGCCATTCCCGACGGCGTGCAGATCCTGGGTCTCCGCCACCAGCCCTGGGGACTGATCGACGAGCGCCAAGGACTCGCATTCGAGAGCGCCGGCGATCTTTAGCGGGGGTCGCCTGGCATCTCGAAGCCGCTCGGCGAGCGCTGGGAGGTTCGGAAAAGGGGCATGCGGCTCAGCCTGATACCAGTACGCGACCGAGGCGATGTCGTCCGCCAGTTTCTTGTACTTGCCGTCTGGTCCCCATCCCAGAGCCTGAATCGTCACCCGGAGGTTCTCCTGGAAGTTGATTGGATCCTGAATGTGCCAACGGTAGAGGCTCCAGAAGGTGGGCGGCTCGGAGGATTCGGAGGCGGGAAGGACCGTCCCGGAGTAAGGCGTTGTGTAGGGCCGGGAGAAACCGTAGCTGCCAAGGAAGTAATCTTCTGTCCCGGTGCCGCAAATCGTCGGGAACCGGTCATCACCGTCCAGGTAGAACTTGATTTCGCCTTCGCCGAACCAGCCTTTCTCCATCTGGGTCCAGGCAAGGAATGTGCCCACATAACGGCCACGTCCCTTGACCCCGTCAAGGATCACATAAGGGTTCCGCTCGGCGGTCGAAGCCCGGCGATATTGCGCATGGAAGGTTCCGGACGAAGCGCCAACCTCGGTCTCCACGTAGGTGATCTGGTAGGCAACCAACTCGACATCCTGGGCAGTTTCGTTGGAGAGGGTGATGCGGGCATGTTTGCGAAACGGCATGGGCCAGAAGCAGTTCAAGGCATTGGCGGGATTGACTACAATGGCCAGGGAGTTCACAGGCGCGAACCGTCCGTGGCCCACGGCAAAGAAGTCCGGCACCGGCGTCTCCACCGACGGCGTTTCTTCGCCATCCCAGTAGAATCGGATGACCAGGCCGCGGTTCAAACCTTCGACCATCCATATATGCTGGATGATTCCCGGTCCGCCGACGTCCATCAAGACTGCCGTCTCGTGAGCGTTAAGGCGGATGAAGGGGCGGACCTTCCAGTCCTGGCCCAGGTTGTCTGCCGCCCGGGCGCTTGCCGCCGGTTTGGGCTCGGTCGGATTGGGGATTGCCATGCCGCCCTTGCCTTTCTCGCCGGTCGGGTTCTCAGCCGAAATCGACCGCGTGCGGCCGTGGCCGAGGAGCGGCAGGCTGCCCAGGCCGGATTGGAGGCCATTGAATGGGTCCTGGCCCAGATCAGTTGCCTTGGCGGGCGCGGCAGCCGACGCGGACACATTGTCCAAAGGGGGTTTGGGCGCTTCGGCGGCGACAGCAGGATATTGCCGCAACAAGACGTGTGAAATGCCGGCCAGGAGGGCCGGGATGATGAAGGCCCGGGAGCAGGCCACGAAGCGATTTCGCATGGGATTTTCCTTTGGTGTTTAGGTGGATGGTTTCAGCGATCGGTTCATGCCAGCTTTATGTCGTTGTTTTGGCCAGGCATTGATTCTGCGGCGCGGCTCTCATCGTGGACAGCTAAATTCCACAAACACACTCTGGCCGGGACCCACTTCCAATGGCAACCGATCCGGCTTCGGGTAAGCGCGATTCGAGCGCCATTCCCGGGCTGAGTCACAGCGAATCCTGGGCTGCAGCACCACCCGGGCGATGGCGCCCGGATCGGTGACTGCCGGCTGGTCGGGCTTCTTGGCGACGCCGGCGTTGTTGACGAGCTCGATCACCCAACCCTTGGGGGTGCGGTTGATCTGGTATTGGATGGGATCTCCCGAAACATCGAAGGGAAGGGTTTCGCGGGCCAGACGATTGAGTCGGGAATCGGAAATGGCAGCCGGGCGGCCGGTTGCAGGATTGGTCCACGGCTGCAGCACCTCGACGCCGTGACGTTTCACCAGGCGGGGAAACCGGGGGCCTAACGCTGTCTGATGTGCCGGCGAAAGCAGCAGGGTGCTGCCTCGCTTCAGCGCGGCCTCCAGTTTGGCGACGAGTTCGTCGTCGAACTCAATGTCTCCCGCCAGCAGAATGACCGGGTAACTGGAGAGCATTTCCGCCGAGGCGCTGGTGAGATGCACATCGAACATTTCCCCGTAGGGAGAGGGCCGCAGGTAGCTGGATTCAGGATTGTCCGGATCCGGCTTGTGGTGAATATGATCACTGCCTGGAAAGAGTTGGTGGTCGAACAAATCACGGAGCTGGCGGTCACCCGTGGTCGGCTCGAGGATGCCCCACGGTTTGTCCATGTAGCCGTTGTATCCGGCCAGATGATCGAGCACGATGGCCACCGGCGTGAACGGCGCACCGCGCTCGTGGGTTCGCATGAACTGATAGACTTCCGCCGCCTTCCGGCCATGCGAGGTCAATGTCCAGGGCGCTTCCGGTTTCTCAAAGAACGTGGCGATGCTGTTTTCCGGCGTCACCATGGCGGCCCCGGCAAACCAGCCGTGCAGCCACATTCGTTCGTAAAAGCTGAGCGAGTGGCCGGCGTCCAATCCCCGGGCATCGCGACCTTCCTTGCGCAACGGTCCGCTCATGGTGCAGGCACCGTTAAACCACGGACTGACTTGAACCGACCAGGGCTTCCGCCACTGCCGGGAGGCGCCGCGGGCAAATGCCAGCTTCGATTGCGTGAATGCGATGTTCTCGCCCAGCTCCAGCCCGATGCATCGGGCGCCCCACTCCCCGACGTAGGCCTCATAATGCGAATGGCCGGTGACGCTGATAACGCGGTTGAGCAAGTCGCGCTGGCGACTCGTGTAATAGTCCTTGATAATGTCGTAGCACTCCCGCCGGCTGGTCGGGCGCCGGTCGTAGCCGGCCAGGCCGGGCGGTTTCATGAGGTGCTTGAAGGCGTCAAACTCTTTGCCGTAAACATCCCGCCACCAGGGTTCGTTTGGTGAAAGGTTGTGAAAGTAATAACCCCATTCACCGAGTTGGACGGCGGTGAAAACACCCGCCCGGTCCATAGCCGCGAGCGCCGCTTCATTTTCAGGGCCAAGCACACACCGTCCGCCTTTGATCTGCATATCCGCGCAACCGGGGTAGCAGATGACCGGCCAACCCACGCTGGCGAGATAGTCGAAGGCCGGTTGCGTGGCGCGGTTTGGTGCGGGTCCGGGATCAAACCCATTCCCAAGCTGCTGGTCGCGCATCACTTGGACAAGTTGTTTCACCGGTTCCATCTCACCGGGTGCGCCGTAGATGGTAAACACAAAGGCCGGGTGGCCCGGCAGTGGTCGCACCTGCCAGTTCGTCGGGACGGGTGCCGCGAAGTCAACCGGGCCTCCAAAGGCAACGCCCCCGATCGGGACGAACCAGAGCCCCAAGAGCAGATTAATAGATTTATAGCTGTGCATAGTGGTCTATCGCGCCGGCAGCGTCGGGTTGCCGGGCGCCGGCGGCAGCAAGGCGAGAATGTCCTGCTGTTTCTGGTACCAATCCCGGACGGAGCGTGACAGCAGCGAGACTTTGAAATCCTTGAAGTGAGCGAGGTTGAGCGACGCCTCGACTTCGTTTTTGAGCTGGGTGTTCAGGTCCGATTTGGCATCTTCGGCCCAACCTTTGAAGGAGCCGGCCTTGTCGTCGAGGGCCTTGGCGGCGTTGATCCGGGTTTCCTGGTCGTATTTGAACTCGGGAACCTCGACGTAGCCCTTGTCAACCTTGCCTGGCAGCCGTTTGGCGTCTTCCTTGGCGGTGATCACGAGCTTGGCCAATTCGATGACGCGCTGATCGACTTTGGCAACAATATCCTCCTCGCCAGCAGCGCCGTTGGCTTCTGCCCCGATTGTGCGCGGGGCGTTCGTCAGGCGCTGACAGACCTGCTTGAGCACTTCCTTCTCGATGTCATCGAAGAACCGCTTGGCTCGCTTCAGGATCAGGTCATGCTCATCTTTGGTGAAGCTATATTGTTTTTCGTCCAAGCCGACGAAATTGGTGTAGGCGGGCGAATCAAGCAGCTTGGTTAGTTTGGCGAGCAGGTTCGTGGCGCTCACGCGCTGAAGCACCGGGATGCCAGCGGGCTCGGCTTTGAGATCGAGCTTGAGATCAACCGGCAGCATCGAGAAGACCGCGCGGTCCACGCCGCCGAGTTGCTCGAGCTGAGTGTTGAGGTATTTCCAATGTGCTTCAAGGCGGTCCTTGCGATTCAGGTCACCGATGAAGTCGAACTGGTTTTCGACGCGCAGGGACCGGGTATCGGCTTTAAACCAGCTCAAGACGTCGGCGAACTGGTTCGCCAATTGCCCGGCGTAGTTGGCGGTGTTCAGGTTCACCTCGGCCAACGGTATGCGGTCATGCACGTTGCGCGGGGCGCGCGCGCTGATGAACGTCTCCAAAACGTTGTTTGGCAGCAGGTCAACAATCTGGGCCATCTCGGTATAGGCATTGATAACCGGGTTTGGACCATAGTCGAAGGTGCGGACGTCACCATAGCGGCCGATGTCCTGGTCGGTGGCAAAGAGCAGCTTCTTATCGCGGGCTTCGGGGCTGTCGAAGTAACCCCAGGCGATGGCAGCGCGGTCGTGGGGCAGCGGTTCATTGACAGTACGCATGCGCCAGCCGGTAAAGACAGCGCCTTTGAAGATGGTGTATTCCAGCATCGAGCTGGAGGCGAGCTTGTTGGTGAAGGCCGTGGTGGGATTGCCGAGGAGGTAGGCGCGGAACCACTCGTCCATGTCCTTGCGGCTCAATGTCGCCGCCAGGCTGCCCGCGAAATTGTGGCGGAGGCCCAGGACGTGACCGACCTCATGCGCGACCGTTTCGCGGACATAGTCCTGGGAAACGCGCAAAACGGCGGCATCGGTGAGTTCGCCGTTCGCCAGCAATTCCTGCAGACCTTGCACCATCTGCTGGGCGAAGGTTCGCGGGTCCACCTGGCAGGCGGGCGCGGACGGGAGGAGCGGGGTGCCGAAGCGCAAGGTGGCCACGTCCTTCTTGTCATCCTTCTTCGGCTCCGCCAGATCTTGCATGGCCCGCAGCAGGGCGCGCGCGCGGGACTTGCCGGCGAACCCAAACACGCTTGTGATATAAGCCTGGCCATGGCCGGACTCACCTGTCAACGGGTCCAGCAACACGTCGGCGTAAGCGAATCCCGCATTGTCCCAGGGCACCCACTGGATGATGTTCAGGTTGGCGTCCGGAGCAGTCACACCTTCCGGCGCCTTCTTCGCCTGCACGACATCTTTGCCAAAGGCGCGGTTCCAGTAAAGGATGCCGTCCTTGACCGCCTCGACATATTCAGCGGGGGTGTTGGCGGAATAATGAAACACGATCGGCTGGCGAATGTCGAACCGCGCAATGCGCGAGGAGACACGGCCGGTGCCGGTCTCGATTTGACCCGCAGTTTCAAAAAACCGGGCGTAGCGCAAATCGCTGCCGCTCGGTTCTTTGCCCTCGGCGGCGCCCGGCTGGTAGGGGGAAATGAAATAGCGCACCTCGTAGCGTTGTTCCAGGTTCTGATCCGTTTGCCGGTTGCGCGCCTGGACGCTCTGGCGAATGATGAGCCGACCGGAGTCCGAGCGCATCTCGAAGACGCGGCCTTGCGGCACTTCGAGGACACGGTCGTGCTCCGAGATCGGCACCGCGCCGCCTTCGGTCCATCCCATGGTGAACACGCGGCGCATGCCCTGATTGAAATCGACCACCACTTGCATGGCATCCTGGCGGACGATGGCAAAATTAGCCAGCAAGCGTCGCGCCGGCAGATCTTCAGTGACCTCAAACCCCTTGGTCGATTCATACATATCCACTCCGTCCGGAAACAACTCGAAGCGGACAATTCTTCCTGCCAGGCCGCTGCTGGTTGCCGCCGGTGCCTGCGGGATCAGCGACGCCGAGAAGAGGTAATCTTTTCCAAACGCCGACTTGGGAATGGCCAGCAGGAGGCCCTCGGCCACCTGGAGTTCCGGCGCGAGGTCGGCGGACGGCTTGGGGCGCGTGGCGACAGCAACCGTGCCCTGCTGGCTATTGGTTGCCGAAGCCGCCGGCGGGTTGGTGATGCCCGGCTGGCTGGAATGGTCCGCCTCGGCCGCCAACAACTCACATGACGCCGCGAACAGGAGCGTGGATGCTAACTTGCCGAAGGAGGACCAAGGAGACGAAACGACGCGTGCTTTCATTCAAATGCTGTGGAAGCTGGCCCAGACGGCAGCCCCGGCGCAAGCCCAAACCCGGTATGCGGGCGAACTTTCGGCTGGGAAGGGGAATCCCAGCTTTAAGTTTGCTTTTGGTCCAACGGAGCTATGCCCGACGGGCCGCCACCGACAGCTCCGTCAGGAGCGGCATTATGTTAAGATCTCAACTATGTTAAGATGATTTCCGAAACGCCCTGTTTATTGGGGTATTTGGCGTTGGATCTTAACATAGTTTCAGAGTTCTTCCAGGTACTTCAAGAGGTGATCACTGGGTTTAAAACGGGGGCTTTGGATTTTGGGAGGGCTCAACTTTTTGAGGCACTGAGCCTTCATGGCCAGATCTAATTCGAGGTATTGATGAGTAGTGGCAGGGCTTTCATGGCCCAACCACAACGCGATGACGGTGATGTCGTTGCCGGCTTGCAGCAGATGCATCGCCGTCGTATGGCGAAGCAAATGCGGAGAGATGGCCCGGCCTTTGAGCGAGGAGCAGTGGTGGGCGGCGTGGGTGGCGGCGCGCTGCAGACGGTATTCGATGCCAAAGCGGGAGAGCCGCTGCCCCAGATGATTGGTGAACAGGGGGGCGCTGGGTGCACCGGGGTTTTGCGCCAGCCAGCCTTTCAAGTGGGCCGTGGTGGACTTCCATAACGGCACGACTCGCTGCTTGCGGCCTTTACCCTGTAGCTGGACCACTCGATCTGGCTGCAGTTGAATGTCCTGCCGGTTGAGCGCAGCGATTTCCGATACCCGCGCGCCGGTGTTGTACATCAATTCAAAGAGGATGCGGTCGCGCCGCCCGCTGGCGGTGGTCGCCGGGGGAGCGCTCAAGATGGCCTGTATCTCTGGGTGGGATAAATAGCCGAGCAAGGGACGTTCAAAGCGTTTGACGGGGATGGCTAGCACCCTGGCGGTGAGGGCCAAGACTTCCGGGGCTTGTTGCGAGACGAAGTGCATGAACGTGTGAATGGCGGATAAACGCAGATTGCGGCTGCGGGCAGTGTTAGCGCGTTGGGTTTCCAAGTGTTCCAGGAATCGGAGGATTAGGGGGGCATCCCAGTCTTCCAAAACCTGCTGGCTGGGCCGCCGACGGGTCTGTTGCTCGACATAATTGAGCAGCAGACGCAAAGTGTCTCGATAGCTGGCGATGGTGGCCGGGCTGAGCTGTCGTTGAGCCTGTAAACGCTCGCTAAAGAAGGCTTGGACCAGAGCCGGCAGAGGATGAGAGAGTTTACGCATGGCTTTGACCCTCCGGGGTTGAGTGGGCCAGTTGCTCGAAACGGGCGGCGCTGCTTGCCAGCAATTGGGGGATGGCGCTCAGATACCAATAGGTGTCGGTCACGCGGCGATGGCCCAAGTAGGTGGAGAGGGCCAAGATCTTGGCGTCCACCCCGCCGGCTTGGCGATTCCAACCGACCAAGCAACGGACGGCAAAGGAATGCCGCTTATTCCGAGCTCGGAATAAGCGGCATTATTCCGAGCGCCAGATTATTCCGAGTAGATCTTCATAATCTCGCAAAATACTGGTTGTTTTCGGCTTTTTGAGCTTTCGGACTCGGAATAATCAGAGGCTTTGTAGAAACGCCAGAAGTTGGTCACTGGGCCGATAACGAGTCGGTCGCCCGTTGAACGGCTCGGTTTTGGCTAATGCCTGTTCTTTGAGTTCAAGATTGGCATGGAGATAGACCTGGGTTGTTTCCATGGATTCGTGACCCAACCATAGGGCGATGACAGAACGGTCTACTCCGTGCTGGAGCAAATCCATCGCAAGACTATGTCTCAGTACATGGGGGGTGACTCGTTTCGTGACCAGGGAGGGGCACTTGCCCTGTGCAGTGGCGACGTGTTTAGAAAGGAGGTAGTCGAGCCCATCATGGCTGAGCGGGCGACCAAGAGCATTGGGAAAGAGTGCATCGGAAGCCTGGCCATTGCGTTCACGCATCCAGGCACGCAGAGCACCAACGGCATCTTTGCGCAGAGGGGTAGAGCGTTGCCGGCGTCCTTTCCCGGTGCAACGAACGTGAGCGCCACAGCCTAAGACAACGTCCTGGCAACGAAGTCCGATCAGCTCGGCAGCCCGTAGCCCCGTTTGCGCCGCCACCAACAACAAGGTTCGGTCACGCCGCCCCAGATAAGTCCCTTGGTCGGGAGCGGCCAAAAGGGCGTCGATCTCGGGGCGAGTCAGGAAATCGATTGGTCTGGTCTTGTGGCGTTTGCAAGGGATGGCTAGCACCTGCTGAGCAGCAGAGCTGAGACTGGGTTCTTGGAGAGCGACGTATTTAAAGAACGAATGAATCGCCGCCAGGCGAATATTACGACTCCTTGGCGTATTGCCGCGGTCTTGTTCCAGGTGGTTGAGAAAACGTCCTATGAAAGGACCATCCAAGTTCTCGATGGCCAGCATCGAGGGCGACAGATGCAACTGCTTCTGGGCAAATTCCAGCAATAGCCGGAAGGTGTCTCGGTAACTGGCGATGGTGTGCGGACTGACATTGCGTTGTCCCATGAGACGGTCGGTAAAGAAAGGTTGCAGTAACGTGGAGAGGTTTGGTTGGACCTTCATGCGGACGCCCCTCCTTTCTGACGCTCCAAGCGCTGGGTCGCCAGCTTCAAGAGCTCTGGAGCGGCGGAGATGTACCAATAGGTATCGGCCACATGTCCGTGCCCCATATAGGTGGTTAACTCCGGCAGATGCGCTTCGACATCCATTCCGCGCCGATACCAGTTCAAGATTGTTTTAAAAGCATAGAGGTGGCGCAAATCATGAATGCGCGGACCACGGCCGTCCGTGGGAGCGCGCAGACCGATGTGGCGGGATGTGATGATGAACCATCGCCGCACAGTGCAATCGGTCAGTCGCGTGCCCCGCTCGGAGAGAAAGAAGCTTGGGCTTTTCGGGTGGGGATGGTGCCGGTCTCGCACACGCTCATATTCCCGAAGCTTTTTCTGAGTGGTGAAGTGGATCGGGACTAACACTACAGCGTTATTTAGCAGTTGCGCCTCCACGGAGATCGGTTAGAATGCATGGAATAATTGAATGACGCTGGGCTGAAGATAATCGAATCGCGGGTAATTCGTGGCCGAACGATCACGGCTGCGGACGTAGCAGCCGTGCAACGACTGCTGGTTGAGCAACCGCAAGCCGGACGTTCCGCTTTGGCGCTTGCCCTGTGCGTGTATTGGCAGTGGCGGGCTGCTAATGGGCGGTGGAAGGTCCGCTCGGCGCTGGCGATATTAACCGACTTGGAGCGACAAGGGTGGATTGGGTTGCCCCCGTCGCAACCGGTTCTTGTGCGCAGCTACCGCCCGCTGATGGCCCGTCCTGAAGGGAGCAGGGTGGAGGGGCCGCTCAGTGGGTATCGACCGCTGAGGTGGGAGTTGGTGCGCACGATGGCCCAAGGGCGCCAGTGGCGCGAGTTGGTGGCCCAACATCACTATTTGGGAGCGCCGCAATTAGTGGGGGCGAGCCTGAAGTATCTGGTTTATGGGCGTGGGGGCCAATTGTTGGGGGTGTTAGGCTGGCAGTCTGCGGTGCAGCATCTGGGGTGGTCAACGACAATTATTC
>Ga0194063_10002985_pt1 | contig 10247 bp, 10 predicted proteins | sample SepL3720m_MetaG_FD_155459 | JGI IMG/M metagenome (GOLD analysis project Ga0194063, IMG submission 155459) | Anoxic zone freshwater microbial communities from boreal shield lake in IISD Experimental Lakes Area, Ontario, Canada - Sep2016-L373-20m | ecosystem: Environmental > Aquatic > Freshwater...
GTCCAATTCATGAAAAATCCAACAGCCCACAACCAAATTGGACTCTGGTTGAAGAGAAAGCGGTCTGAGGCAGGGATTTCTCAAGCTCAATTGGCTATGACAATAGGGCGTAGCAAGTCATTTGTAGGGCGATACGAAAAAGGCAGGCGGTTGGAAATTGAACAGTTTATAAGGATTTCTCAAGCCTTGAACGCCAATCCACATGAAATGGTTCAGACGCTATACATGAGCGACATGAGGAACTGATGGAACAGCAAGTCAAAGTCAGTTCTTAGGTTGCGAAAGCCTTCTGAAGTGTCCCGTCCCGGTAGCCAACCGTCTTTTCCTTGAAGTACCGCTGTATAGTGTCTTTTTCTAGGGATTGTTGTGGCTGACCTTGGATGAATTTGTAAATATTTTCCCATGTTACCCGCCTGAAATTCGCTTGGGACTGAATGGGAAGGAACTTGCGGAATCTATCCTCTATGTCCTTTTCTTCCTCATCCTGACCCCGAAGCAAGTTGATGAGGCGGAAATCCACGTTCAATTGCTTCGCCATCCATGTTCCCAGTAGCCAGAAACGCATAAGCTCATATTTCTTCTCATGGACGGCAATCTGGTCATAGTCGGCACCATCAACAAAAGCGGTCTTCCACCACCTGTTACCACCGTTGACATATTTCTCCATGCTTTTGGGATTGGAGGGCTGGGTATTATTCTTAGCCATCATTTTCGTTTCAATGATAAAGAGGATTTTGTCAGTAAGAACAATCAAATCGGGTTCAGATCCCTTGGCCGGGACCAGTTCAAACGTCTTACGGGCATCCATGAGCCATTTCCAAGGCTGATTCGTATCCCTGTCATGTGACCAATAAATGGCTTTGGCTTGTGTAAGGTGGATCTTGGAGTCCTTAACGAGATCAGACAGGTAGGGGAGGAGAAGATCCTGACGCTCCAAATAGCGAAAGACATTCCAAGTGACGGCATCCTCGCTATTGTCCCGTCGGATACGGCTTTCACGCTTTGATGTGTTTGCTGTTAGGCAGTCATAGTCCCAAAGGATGTTGGATTTAGGGGAGTCGTATTCAAAGGTAGATGGAGATATGAAGATCTCGTGTTTGTCGCAGTGGAATTCTGGCTTACAGGTAAAGGTTCTGCGTTGCCTCTTGACCATGCACTGACAATCATGGAAAGGACACGACACTTCTGAATCTGTAATCGTCAATATGGACTTCAAATCGATCATTCCATACATGATAGTCTCCCGAACAATCAGAAGTGTTTACCTCTTCCTCATCACAAAATACCCCGGCGACGATTTCTGGAACGCTTTGGTGGTATACATTTTGACATTCAAAGCGTTGATGGGATCACCTGACCGCCACTGATATCCCTTTTCCAAGCCCGCCTCATAGATCTCCTGGACTGAAAGGGGCTTTTTGGCTTCGGTCAGGATATCGGTAATCAATTCAGTGAGCTTAGGCTGAGCAATCCCGCTACGTTTATTGGGTTTTGACGCCTTGGGGATATGGGCTTTGGCATTCTTGAGGATGTCTTCCATCTCCCGTTCAAGTTTCTCTTTCTTTTCCACAAGGGCGATAATGAGTTTAAGGTCGGAGGAAGGGATGCTATTGAGGCTGATCATGGTGTTTTCCTCATATTTCGTTAGATGTATTGAGCAGGATACAAGAGGACTGGTGCGCTTGCAAGTAGAGGCGGTAGGCTACGAATGATCGAAACAGGTGTTCGTTAAAATGGAACGGAATCATCTTTTGAAGAGATATGATGTGCGCCGTCATCTGGAACGATATGACTTAGACCGCCAGATGGAAAGAAATGATGTAAGCATGGTCTGCACCGACAATGAATCCCGTCCGCTTCTCTGTCAAACCAATCACCAGTGAGTTTTCCGCACAGTATACAGGTGAGTTGTGGTCTGTTTTCGGTAGTAAACTCAAAATAATGCCACGGGGTCTTGTTGGTTAAGCGTTTGATCTGATTGGGTGGATTTAGGAAGGCGGCTCTTTTGGCATCTGATATATCTTTAACCCGTTTTGCTTCATCGCTTTTAACAATCTCCATCTGTTTTTTATAAGAGATGCAATGCTCACACTTCCAACTATAAGACGCATGTCCTAACCTTATGTATGGTAATGGATGATAAAGAAGCCAAATACTAGCACCTGAATATATTCTCTCATCAGCTTGGACTTCAATCCATTGCAACCCTTTGTCCGCAAACTGTATCGTTTTGTTCTCAGAAACAGCATTTGACGCACAGACTTCTATTGCCCCAATTGATAATCCGCCTTTGAAAATAACAATATCAGGTCGAATAGGGTCAATTGAGGTCTCCACTTGAACGTCATCCCAACCAGATGCCCATGTGTGTTCACGACTTCTCCTGCAATCCCCCGAACAATACGTTGTAACTTTCAAAGATAAACCGTTTTGCATCCCCTTAACCAATTCACGATAGATGTGGAATTTGGTGTTCAAGTGTAATGCAGTCTCTGGGTGATTTGCTGTGCACTCGACAGGAATAGCATGAGCGTAGTGATGAACGTTCTTCTTCCCAAGTTTGAATATTGCAGTGGTATTGCATAATGGGCAAACGGCTTTGGGACGATCACTTGGCGGTAAATGTCCAAATTCAGAGACATTACGCAGAATAGCATTAACCAATACCCATTCCGGTTCTGTTTGATATCTTCTCATCGAAAAGCCACTATTTAGTTATCGCCTTTTCCAATGCCTTTGACAACTGATCGGCGCAAGAGGTTCCCCGGCCTTCGCAATCAATCCCCTTGAGCTTGGCAATTACATCCTCAACCTTCATTCCTTCAATGAGTATGGACAGGGCTTGGAGGTTGCCATCACATCCACCTTCAAAATGGACATGGGTAAGGATGCCCTTATTGATTTCAAAATGAATCTCTGAGGGGCAAACGTCTTGGGGGATGTAGGAATGGGTGGTCATGGGCGTTTATGTAGTCTTTCCCATACTAGCCCTACAATGACACCGCTTATGCTGTCAGGTTCAACACATCCCTCCCATTTGCCTTCCTGACAGCCCTTCTGAAAATCAGCAAAAAAATCAATCTTATCGACATTCTGATGGATAAGGTTATTGCGAATCCACATGCCCATCCCGAAATGAGCTTTCAAGACGAGTTCTTCTTTCCTTTGGGAACGGATTTCCATCTTGGTGTCTTCGGATAATTCCTTAAGGACTATTCCGACAGCCTCATCAATTGTCTTGGGATGGAAAGGGGGCTTAGGTTTAGAATCCATAGCCTCGTTCACTTTTCGGGCAATGAGAGCCAGCTCATCATCCGTCATCTCTATCCCCTGCCGGAACTTCTCAATAACAGCAGCGTTATGTTCTTCAGGGATTGGGTAGAACAGCTTACCATTTACCTTGCTGATAACGTCAACCATCCTGACCATGACCGCAGATTGTAGGGCAGGAGCCTTTGAACCCCTTGAACCCGCCACGTTAAGGACGCAATTGGAGGGACAGGACTCTTGAAGCCATTTTATAATTGATTGGACTGACTCACCTCTTGCTATTTTATCCAAGTCAAGGTGCAGGTATGGCTTCTTATGCTTGATGGCAAATTGGGCGGTCTTCTTGGAGCCACCCTCCAGAGCCCCCATAGTGAAGATAATGGTGGCATCTGAATCAACAACATTGGCTTCTGTGCGGGCAAGGTAATCGGCAGAGGTGTGTTCCTTAAGGAGGTATTTTGCCAGGATGATGCCATCTTCGGCTTTTCTACCCTTTGGACACCAGCCGCCATGAGGGATTGAGCAATGGATAGCGGCATCAAGACCCCCTCTATCGGCTCCTGTTTGACCGCCTGAGACGATTTTGGAGATTTTGGCTATGCGGGTGGTGGGCATTTGCATTTATCTAGGAATGTGGGGCTTCAATACTTCAACGCTACTCCCGTAAAGCAAGCGTTTGGCTGTGGTCGCAATGGTGGTGTTTATCTCATTGACCCATTCAGCTGAAGCATTCAGGACATTACCTTTCTTTCTCAGGTCATCAATCCCTTCAGTAACTCTCCATAATAAAACCTTTTTAGAAAGAGGTAGGAAAACCATGTTGTCCATTGGATCGTCAGTGGTGATGAACTCTGCGTTGGGAGGGGCTACGATAAATAACCAGTCACCCTCGAATGTCAGTTCCGTGAACATTGTTTCGGCAACAGTGACCATCATAGACATCGCTCCGTGCTGAACAGAGTCAGAAGCTGGAGTCTGAAGCGAATTGACTAAAAATGTTTGGAGTTTGTGCTCTATTTCGTAAGCTATTTTTAACTTTGATGGGTTGCGAGCATACAAGAAAGCCATGAAATGTAGTATATCCTTATAATCATTGCTGGTGACCTGATTATAGAAACCGCTTTCTATAGTGCGAAGATGTGTCGCATACGTTCCTTCAAGATCGCAAAAAGCCTTCTCAATACCAAAATCTTTATGACCATTGTGGACAACCGTGTAAAGGTGCTTTTCAAATGCGGTCTGCTCAGGTATGCAGTGCCGGGGAATCATTGTTTGAAGATCGTAAATATGAACATGCCCTTGCTGGTCGCAAAAGTTCCTCAAATACACCGTAGGAACAAAGTGCTGTTTGATTGGATCGTTCTTTTGAGGTTGTCGTTTCATTTAGGGAATAAATATATCCGCTTGCCAATTACCATGACCCAAAGGAGGGGTGTTGGTCAATCCTCATCACGCAAGGGGGACGGACACTATTTGACCCTGTGATTGTGTAATGATTGGCTCCTATCCTATGACGACCAAAGCCTCTAGCGAGCACTCATAAAAGACTGTGCAAATACACTTTCTAACGCTATTCTGTTCTCCCTGATTAAGGAGGATGATCATGGCAGATCTTGCAAACTCAATGCCCAAGCTGGCAATAAGCAACCGTGAGCTGAAAGCGTGGGGCAAAAAATGGCTTGCGACGAATAATGAGGAAAATGGAGAGCCCAAAAGTGCCGATTGCTTTGACAAGCAACAGTCAGTCAACTTTGCATCATTTATTGACAAAGCTTTCGGTGAAGCACTGGCGGTCATGCTCGGCGGGATACCTGTAAAGACCCCTAAGGCTTCTGAACTTCTCCCCTCTGAAGCTGACTGCGTTGAAGTGGGTGCGGTTAGGATAATCGGGGGCGTTAGGCCGCAGAACTTTGATGCAGCTTATCGTCCCGATGGACCACGGGTCGTTTTTGACAGCAAGACACTTAATGACAAGAAGAGCATTGCCAAAAACTGGCAAAATATGATTAACGATTTAGCCACTGAAGCAACAACTGTTCATACACGATTCCCTTATGCTATCGTGGCTTTCGTGGTTGTCGTCCCAAGACCGGCGTTAGCTCCAAAACAGCAGGCTGATATGGTAAGAACGCTTGAACGTCTTGGTGCAAGAAGAAACGTGCTGGATCAGGCTCATCTCGCTGAAGCAATCAGTCTTTTGGTATAAGACCCCGCAACAGGTGATGTGGACGGTAAAACGCCAAGGCACGATTCGCCCCTTAGAATTGAGAAATTGTCGGAAATAGTATATCCGCACTATCTTGATCGCTACAAGGGGCTTCCGCCACACGATTGATTCATACGGTTGCATATCAAACCACTCTTAGTTTTCATGCTACCCTAATAGACACTGTTCAAGTACGTTATCATCATGCCATTTGAAAGTAATAAACAACCCATAGACGCTCAGAAGCTTCGGGGCGGCTACTATACCCCCAGCATTTTGTCGGACTTTCTAGTGCAGTGGTCCATACGTAGTAGGACGGAAAGAATTCTTGAGCCTAGCTGTGGTGACGGGAATTTTGTCGTGTCATTACTGACACACATTGCCTCAAAATCCAGCAAAAAGGGGCAGTCGCATATTGAAGCTGTATTTGTTGAAAAAGATAAGCAGGAAATTGTTAAAGCACAACGCAGATCTTTGCAAATCAAGAATACTGGCTCCAAATTACAGTGGCTTCCAGAAGACTTCTTTGTCGCATACCCAAAGCTTCGTGAAGGTGACCGATTTGACGTTCTCTTGGGAAACCCACCGTACATACGTTTTCAATATTTTGACAAACAAAGTCAAGAGCTTGCATTTGAACACTTGAGGTCTGCGGGATATCACCCCACAAAGCTAGCAAACGCATGGACTGCATTTGTCCAACTTGGCATTGAACTGCTGAATGAAGGTGGGCGATTGGCAATGGTGCTCCCTGCTGAGATGCTGCAAGTGTCATATACTGCTGAGCTACGAACTCGTCTTTCCATCCAATTTGAGCACATAACTATTGTCGGTTTTAAAACGCTAGTGTTTCCTGAAATCCAGCAGGAAGTTGTTCTTCTCCTCGCTGATGGCAAGACGTGTAAAAAGAACATTCAGTCGGACATTCACACGGTTGAATTCAAAGATGGAAGCTTTCTGACTGGAAAGAATGTGCTGAAGAAAGCTATTGCCCATATCCCAGCTAAACACTCCCATGGAGGGATGAAATGGACATCTTTATTCTTGGGGGCGAAGGCGTATGACGCAATTAACTTGGCTTCGCAGGATAAAAGGCTCGTGCAACTTAAAACTCTTGCGTCAGTGCAGGTAGGTGTAGTTACAGGTCGCAATAAGTTCTTTGTGCTCACGCAGAAAGAGCAAAAAGCTCTCGGATGTGAAAAACTTACCATCCCCATTGTTTGTAAAACTACCGCCCTGAAATCCATTCGTTTTGACAAAGAAGAGTTTGCTCGGTATTGCGAGACATATCCGGCATATTTGCTTAATACATTGGGAACTGATGAGGCAAAGTTTCCCAAACAGCTGTTAAAATACATAAAAGATGGTGAGGATGCCAAAGTGAACGATGGCTTCAAGTGCCGCATCCGTAAAAGGTGGTATGACGTACCTTCAATTTACGTTCCTGACGCATTCATGTTTCGTCAAGTTCACCTTTATCCATTGATGGTAGCAAACCATGCAGGTGCCGTCTCAACAGATACAATTCACAGAGTAAATATCAAGAAAGGGGTAGATGTTGACCTTCTTTCGGCATCGTTGTTCAATTCGTTAACCCTTGCGTGGGCTGAAGTATGTGGAAGAAGCTATGGTGGTGGTGTGCTTGAACTAGAGCCAAGTGAAGCGTCGGCACTTCCGGTGTTTTATTCAACCGATATAGGTCTTGATCCAAAGAAGGTGAATGACTTGCTAAAGTGCGGAAAGGCTTCCGAAGCGTTAGACTACGTTGATAACATTGTGTTAGTCCAAGCTTTGGGCTTTAAGAAGACATTTATCGCAAACATAAGATCGGCATGGAACGAATTGAGAGACCGGAGAATGGGGCGACACTGAATCCATCCATACAGTATTAGTCAGGGAAAGTGTTTATCACGCCCCAATTCCTCCGAGTTCCACTTGACGCTTAGGCACTTCCCGGTCAATCTCATTTCATGCTCAAGAACGTCAAGAAACCCACTAAACTCGTCTCCAAGTCCACCTACCTATCCCTCCTCCAGTGCCCCAAGCTCTTCTGGACTATCTTCAACGAGCCATCTTCCATCCCTGCCCAAGAATCCGGCAACCAAGCCAATCAATCCCGATTTGATGAAGGCAAGTTGGTAGAGAAATATGCCCGTCAATTATTCGCTGATGGTATCCAGATAGACCATTCACAGCCTTTCCCCGTTATCATCGCCCAATCACAGGCAGCCCTTGATGATTCCCATGCTAACCTGCCCATCTACAACCCCCTCATTTCCATAGGTGGTCTCATATGCGAGATAGATATCCTTGTTCCCCGTAGGATTGGAGGTATGAGGAAGTACGATATCTATGAAGTGAAATCCTCAACCCATATCAAAGACCATCACCTTCCCGACCTGTCCTTTCAAAAATACGTATGTCAAAAGGCGGGACTTTCAATCAACCAAGCCCATCTCATCACCATCAATTCAACGTATGTAAAGCAGGGGGAAATCAAGCCCAAGAAGCTGTTCAGTATTCAACTCATGGACGAAATGATAGAGCCCTATTTCTCAAAAGTAGGGGAGAACCTGAGAGTGGGCGGGAACATACTCTCAATCTACTGTCCTGAAATCCCCATAGGTTGCCATTGCTCTTCCCCCTATGAATGCCCCCTGATGTCCGTCTGTTGGAAAAAGTTGCTGGCAAATGATGACAATATATTTTCACTAACGGGGCTCAGGGCGGAAAAGAAATGGGGGCTCTACAATGAGGGGGTATTGAGAACCGTCAAAGTCCCAAAGAATTACCAATTGAACGGCAAGCAAGAGATCCAGATAGAGGCGGACAGGACGGGTAAACCGAACATTGACCCCAAAGCCATCCAAAGATTTTGTAACCGATTACAATTTCCGATCTACTTCGTGGATTTTGAGACCTTCAATCCGGCCATTCCCACGTTAGAAGGCATCTCTCCCTATCAGCAAATCCCGTTTCAGTATTCCCTTCATGTTCAAACCGCCCCCGATCAGAAGCCGAAAGCCATAAAGCATCACTCTTGGATATGGAATGGTAAAGGAGATCCAAGGGTAGAGCTGGTCAAAAAGTTGAAGGGTCTACTGGGGAATAGGGGAAGCATCATCGTTTACAATGCCCAATTTGAGAAAATGATATTGAAGCAAGCGATCAAAGCGGGGAAGGTAGCCCCCTCTTATGATAATTGGCTAGAGGGGATTCTGAATAGGTTTGTTGACCTTCTGGAGCCCTTCAAAGCCTTTCATTATTACCATCCTGACCAACATGGGAGTGCATCCATTAAATCCGTCCTGCCTGTTCTAACGGGGAAAGGTTATGAGGACATGGATATTTCAAATGGGGCGATTGCTTCCACTGAGTATATGCGGGTGATGTTTACGGATGAAGGGAAGAAGGATAGGGCAAGGGTCTTCCGCCAGCTTGAGGAATATTGCGGGCTGGATACATGGGGGATGGTGGAAATCGTGGGGAAGCTGAAGGCGGTTTAGCTTGGAATAACAACGGGTCACAAGCCAGACAACTTCTTTGGGGAGGGCTCTGTTTTCATATTCTTGATGTGTCCTGCCCAAGATAAAAGCCCGTCTACAGCGTCAGACGAACAGATTGTGACTCCATGAATTATGTGAAATGCGAAGATTTTAGATCCGTTATGACACATTGACAAAGGGGTGTAAGTATATTCGTGAGGATAGATGATCCGCATAGCCTCCTGTAACATCTTTGCGATAGCGCCTTGCCGGGCATCAAGAATACCAATACTACTTGAAGAGTTTACGTTCTGTGGATCTGTCCCTTCCCATCGCCCTTTGACGGTTTCTAATACCGTTCTGATTTCATTAGGTGCTAAGTCGGAAGCAATTGAAAACCCTGAAAAAGGCTTTGCTCGTGTATAAAATATCAATTGCGCCTTGCTTGTGCCTTTATGTTGACCGTTTGGATACATGAAGAATACAGTGATGAATAGGTCATTCTTTGAATATACAGCTACTCCTGCAACATCCGCAAACCCCGGGAGATTCGTGATGGAATTGCCAAATCTTTCCTCAAGCTGGGCGGGGGTGTCATCAAAACGTGCATGAGAAGTTAAGGCTGAAATGCTTAACACCAGTAACATGATGGCAAGTTTGAACATCATATCTCCTATCGAATTCCTCCGAATGTAACCCAATTACGTTATAAAAATATCATGTCAACAGGTGAAAAGAAAAGGCATGTTGACGGTCTCACAGGGAATAGCAACGATAACAGATGTTGCCACTGAGTCAACCAAGCTCCACCTATGAGAGGATGCCTTATAGCCAAGAGCCCTGAACCCTGTTCACTTGAACCAGTACCGCTTTTCTGACATCCTTTCCCTATGGAATTTCAAGCCCATCCTATTGCTTATGCCGAGTGGAACGAAAAGGATCCGGCAGGGTCTTTTAAAAAGTTTGCCGAATTCATACACGGGAACGCCAAAAGATACCTGCTTGAGGATAAAACCCACACCGAAATGATGTTTTTCATACCCTTGGACGGAAAAGGGTCTCTGGTCACTTTAACGGGAACAGGAAATGACCGGGACGTTATGGCTGAATGGGTGAGGGATTACATAGACAAGCATTACATTTTCGGGGTTGTCCATGTTTGCGAGTCATGGGTGAAGTTTGCCGACACCCCCAATGACCATACACTGAAGCAGATCGTGGCGGGGGAATTGAAGGTCTCTGATTTGAAACCTGAACACCGAAAGGAAGCGCTATCTGTTTCGGCT
>Ga0194063_10002986_pt1 | contig 10246 bp, 11 predicted proteins | sample SepL3720m_MetaG_FD_155459 | JGI IMG/M metagenome (GOLD analysis project Ga0194063, IMG submission 155459) | Anoxic zone freshwater microbial communities from boreal shield lake in IISD Experimental Lakes Area, Ontario, Canada - Sep2016-L373-20m | ecosystem: Environmental > Aquatic > Freshwater...
AGCAACCGCTTGCAACCAGCCAAAAAATAAACTAAAAAAAGCGCGTCCAAAGTGGTGCACTTTGAAGTGACCACAGGTGGTGCATTTTCAAGTGACCGGCGACAGGGATTGATGCGGAGACGTTCTACTGCTGGTGGGCGCACCCTGAGGGACGCATCCAACGGCACATCCAATACGAGGAGTATATCTTGAACGAGGTCTTTCCGTTCATGGAAGCGAAGAACCCGCATCCTTGCGTGATCGCACACGGGTGCAGCCTCGGCGCTTACCAAGCGGCAAACATTGCGTTCAGACATCCGCATCTTTTTCAAAAGCTCGCCGCATTTTCCGGCCGGTATGACCTGACCAAGAAGGTGGACGATTTTGACGGGCTCTTCGGAGCACACTACAGCGAAAACATTTACTACCATACGCCGACGCACTTCTTGCCAAATTTGGAATCCCCGTCATTGCTCGGGCACCTGCGCGAGATGGACATCATCCTGGCGGTCGGGCGCGAGGATCCTTTCCGTGAGAACAACGACGAGCTCAGCGACATCCTCCAGCGCAAAGGGATCAGCCATCAGGTCCACCATTGGGATGACCGTGCCCACAGCGGGTACTATTGGCGAAAGATGGCTCAGCTTTACGTCTGAAAGACCCCGCCCCACTTGAAAGAATCTCTGCCGGATCAATTCTCACCCGAAAAAAAACCAAACTTCAAAATGCTGGCCCAGCGGGCGGCAAGCCCTCAAATTCCGCCCTTGAGTTTCAAATGATGCATGTCGTCCTCAGATCCTCCTCGCCCTACATGCCCGACCGCACCATTCACGATTGCCTCAGCTTCCTGCAGCAGGCAGATGGTGCCCCATAGAAACAGTTCAGCGCATGACAGCATCGAACCCCATGGCGGAGTTGCAAAGCATTATGGGGATCGCCCTGCCGTGGCACAAGGCGAGGAGCCGGTAGCCCCAGGAGAGAAGGCGAATAATGAGAAGCTGGATGAGCAGGGGGGGGCCGCGGATGATCTCGATATAGGGCGTCGCCGCCCAGCGCAGTGGCCAGGGACCGAAAACGCACATGAGCGCAAGCGTGGATCCGAGGGCCACGGCAAGCACCATGCCGAAGAGCGAAACCTGTAGCGTCATCAGGCTTCCTTTCAGAAGAAGCGGGGAGAATTTATGATAGCCGTGCAGTCCGGTTCCGAGGCCTGGCTTGGCAAAAGGCTTTTGAAATTACGGCCCTCCGGCAGTCCCTGCGGCGGGATGCTCTTCCAATCGGAATGGAGATCCAGGCCCATCGTGGCCGCGGGACTTGATCCGCCCGATATTCTCGAGGTTCACGCCCATCGTCTCGATGCCGAACCTCCAAGTGACATAAGCCCCGAGGAGGCAAGTGCCGATCAGGACGTAGAGGATCGTGGCAATTCCGACATCGTGAAGCAGCACCGGGAAGAGAAAGGCGGTCATGACGGCCCCGATCTTAGCGAACGAGGCGGCGAACCCCGCCCCGGATCCGCGGATCTTTGTCGGGAAAACCTCGCCCGCGATCAGGTAGGTCATCGCATTCGGGCCGAGGTTGGTCATGAAGTTGAAGGTGATAAATCCGGCAAAGATCAGCATCGTCTGGTTGGTTCCGGGGGCCAAATAAGTAGAAAGTGCGGCGAGAAGGAGCCCTGCGGCACAGCCGAAGAAGCCGAAGACCTGGAGCGTCATGCGCCCGATTTTATCGGCAAGGAGAACCGCACAAATGATGCCGACGAGGAGGAGCGAGTCAAGAAATGCGGCCCCCTTGGCGGCGATCATGGTATGGTGGATGACCTCTGAAAGGTTTCGCTCATCCAGGTTTTTCGCGTGCCCGAGCAGCGTCCCTAGAATGATCGGAGTGAAGATCCCTATCCCATAGGTGGCGAGGTCCTGGAGGAACCACGGCACCGATGCCAAAATTGTCGCCCGGCGGTGCTTTTTGTTGAACAGCTTCTTGAATTTCGATTTGTGACGCTCGTGTTCCGGCTCGTCATCCGGAATCGCGATCAGCTGGATCTTCTTCGGATATTGGGGGTCACGTTTGAGGAGCCGGCGGATTTCCCTCTCCGCTTCGCCAACTCGGCCTCGCGACATAAGCCATTGCGGGCTCTGTGTGATGAAGAACCTCCCGATGACAACGAGGATCGTCGGGATGATCGCCGTGGCATACATGAGCCGCCAGGCGGAAATATGAGGATGCGAGATCAGGATCATGTAGCCGACCGCCGTTCCGATCAGCACTCCAACCGCTTGGAACGCAAACGCGCTGAGAACTAGCCGACCGCGGCAGGTGCTCGGGATGCTCTCCGAAATGACCAGGTGCGCAGTCGGATAATCGCACCCGAGCGCCAGACCCATTCCAAAGAGGCAGACCAGCATGAATGGAAATGACGGGCTCAGCGTCATCGCGACAAGAAACACGAGGAAAAGAATCATCTCTGCGATGAAAAGCTGTTTGCGGCCGAGGTGATCGGCGAGGCCGCCCAGCGCGGTGGCGCCGATCAGGATTCCGAAAAGTGCGGCGGCTCCAACCATCCCTTTTTCTGTAGCCTTCAAGCCAAACTCGATCGTCATCAGCGGCAGCGCCACACCGGTCATGAATACCACCATGCCTTCAAAAAACTTCCCTGCCGTAGCCAGCCCCCAGATCTGCCATTGCATGCGCGTCATGGGAACCTGTGGGACCGTTGTGCCATCCGCCCAGAGCGGAGTCTCATCGATATACTCCTGGACGGTCTTGCCGGACTTTCTTTCTGAACCCATGCTACGATTCTCTTCGCATGTCAACACGCAGGCAATGCATGGTTTGTGACATTTTTGTCACAGGAAGGAATGACGTGAGCACTCCCCAAGCGGCAAATGTTACATTATCGTCACATACTTGCAAAAGACCCTCCTCCTGATAAACCTGCCTTGCCAACATCTCATATATCTATGGAAAACATCACACTTGCCGCCTATCTCGAAAAGAACCCTGAATCAAAACGGCTGAAGAAGCGCATTGCGCGCGCTCTCAAAAACTACATCCACGCCTCGAAGGATATCATCCATGCCGCTGATGACTTGACGCATGCGACAGAAGATTGTTCGGCAGCCCTCCAGGCCGCAGCTGATATCATCGAAGACCACCGTGATCTGCTGGATGATTGGGCCAACCCGCAGGAGGAATCCGTTACCGCCATTGAGCTGGATAAAGAGGCCGAGGAAACCGCCTCCGAAGACGAGAATGCCTGCGGTTGCAATGATAACGACTGCGGGCCCTCTCAAGAGGTGGGCTGCCATCTCCGGCACGCAGCGAAAGATATCGCCAACGCCCTCCGTGACGCCGAATCCGCAATTGACTGCCTGGACAATGCTGAGGACCTTCTCCTTGAGATAATTAGCATCGCCGAGAAAGACGGGTTTGCCATCGCTGAGTCCGAAGCCAAAGCCTACATCATCCAAAAGGGTAAGGAGAGCGCGGAGAACAGAGCCGCCTCTTCTGAAAAGGCAGCGAAAGAATCCTAAGGCTGATTTACGAAAAATAAAAGGCGACCGCCCTTGCTGTGCAAGGGTCGGTTGCTTTTTTTTGCTTATGGATATCCAATCCGCCATCGCCCGCAAATCCTATTTCACCGGCTCTGGAATCGCTGGCTTAAGCAAATCCGGAAGATTCAGGCGAAAAGCTCCGGCTAGCTCCGTTCCGCTTTCTCGCCGAAACCGTCGCTCGCGGGGGGGGAACTTTCCGTTTGGAAAAGCGACGACTATTTCGCGATTAGAAGCGCTCACCACCACTCCCTCAATGACCATGTCGCTCTCCCAGTGAACTGCGGAAACTTCCTTGCCGATAAAATCCTTCGTGTTCGCCTTTTCGATGAGTCGCTTGACGCTTGGCTTCATCCCTGCGACCAAGATGGCGTAGTCAAAGTGCCTACCATTTCTCCGAGAGCATCAGGAGGTCGTCTTTGATAGTCTCGAGTTTCTTGAGGTCTTTTTTCCGGCCCTTTTCAGGCTTCACATTCGCATTTCTTAGGAGCGAGAGCATATCCCGGATCTCGTGCATCCTGCTGCTCGGGACGGACTCGGGATCCCCGAGCCCCTGGGCCTTGGCGATCACGATCGCCAAGTCTTTATCCACGCGCGAGGCGATGCCGTCCAGTGTGGATCGGACTAGTTCCCGGAACGTTCCGATGTCTTCCAACAAGGCTTTTACCGGAGAGGCATCTTCATTTTTAGATTTCATAACGAGAAGATAACACCACAGGCGCAAAGGCGTTGCAAGGTGGGATATGTGCCCATGGGCGACCAGCGAAAGAAGACTTGGACCGATGGCTGGATTGGCTGGATGAGTTTCAACCAGGAAGCTGCCTTGCCTATTTTCATTTTCATAAAAACCTCATTCGCTGACACACGGCGGATTGATAGGGTTCTGCTCCCGAACTAAGCCGAAAGCAGAGTCCCCATAACTACGCGACTTCATTGAAATCCGACAGGGCGTGCAAGTTTGGTAATGTTACGGATTTGTCACAATACGCACCTTGCGGGCAGGTGGGGTTCCCGTAGAGAAATGGAGACGAAATCCCGATGAACAAAGATATCTCCTTAGAATCCGCCGCAATCATTCCAGAAGTCACCCAGCTTCTCGAACGTCAAATCGACATGGCGGAGGAATTTGAAGGATCTCTTTCTTCAGTGGATTCCCGCGCACGCGCCAGCGCGGAAAACCTGCTTCACTATCTCGCGGTCCGGCAGCTCGACATGCGCCCCCTCCAGTGGAAGCTCATCCCGCTCGGGCTCACGTCGCTCGGAGGCATGGAGGCAAGCTCACGGTGCTCGATTCAGGCGGTTTCCCGGGCGCTGCACGCCTTGTCGGGGCAGCCTGTCCCGGAATTCCCTGCTCCTCCGGTGGATTTTGTCACGGGTCCGTTACAGCTTCAGGCGAATGCCAACAGGCTTCTGGGAGCGGCCTCGGGGAAGCGCGCCGTACGAATCATGGTCACGATGGCGAGCGAAGCCGCTGATGACTACCAGCTCGTGCTCTCACTTTTGAAGGCGGGCATGGACGTCATGCGAATCAACTGCGCCCACGACGATGCCAAGGCTTGGGAGATGATGGTGAAAAACCTTCGCCGCGCGGAACGCGAAACCGGACGCTCATGCAAAGTCTATACCGACCTCGCCGGACCGAAGCTCCGGACGGGGCCCATTGAGTCCCTTGGGCGCATCCGCAAGGTCCGTCCGATCAAGAATCGCCGCGGTGCGGCGGTCGCGCCGGTGTTGGTCTGGTTCACCTCTGCCGACGAAAACCCTCCGGAGGGAGTGTCGGATGTGATACCCGTCAACGCGGAAGCCTTGGAGGGAGCGGTTCCCGGATGTTTCCTCGCGCTCGAGGATGCCAGAAAAAAATCCCGCGAGTTCAGAATTCTTTCCACCTCCATGCACTCCGTCCTCGCAGAGGCCTCACAGACTTGCTATTTTGAGACAGGCGGCGGCCTCCACTTGGTTGATCGTAACGGAGAGGTTGTTTCACACGGCGAAATCGGTCTCCTGCCCGAAATCGTCATGCCAATTTCCCTCGTCGAGGGGGATACGCTCATTTTAGTCCGTGACGGGCTGTGCGGAAGCCATGCGGTCAGAGACGAGGACGGGCACGTCCTCAAGCCCGCCCGGATCCCCTGTACTCTCGATGCCATTTTTGAATGCGTGAAGGCCGATGAGAGGATCTTTTTCGACGACGGAAAGATCGGAGGTTGCGTCGAAAGCCGCACAGCAGAGGAGGTGCGCATCCGCATCACCCGAACCGCTGTAAACGGCGGCAAGCTCCGCCCGGAAAAAGGAATCAATCTTCCCGATACCAACCTTCAAATCAGCGCCCTGACCGAGAAGGATATCGCCGACCTCGAGTTTGTCGCGAAGCACGCCGACATTGTCGGTCTGTCCTTTGTGCGCACCCCCGAGGATGTCATTGCTTTGCAGACACGACTTCTCGCGCTCGAAGCCGGACGGATCGGCATGGTTCTGAAAATCGAAAATTGCACGGCTTTTCAAAACCTTCCATGGCTTCTTCTCGCCGGCCAGCGGTGGCCGACGCTGGGAATCATGGTGGCGCGCGGCGACCTCGCTGTGGAAATCGGTTTTGACCGGCTTTCCGAGGTCCAGGAGGAAATCCTCTGGCTTTGCGAAGCGGCGCATGTCCCGGTGATCTGGGCAACACAAATTCTGGAGACCCTTGCCAAGACGGGAGCTCCATCGCGCGCCGAGGTGACGGATGCTGTCGCCAGCGGAAGCGCTGAGTGCGCGATGCTCAACAAGGGCCCCTACATCACCGAAGCCGTAGAATTCTTAAGCGGCGTGCTGGAGCGGGTCGAATCGCACCACATGAAAAAGCACAACCTGCTCCGGAGGCTTTCCATTTCCTATATGCGCGCCCCGGCCGAGTAATCGCAACGAGGCTCCGCGCCTGCTGAAGTTTGGTATGCGGGCCACCGGCTAATCAGGTTATTGTTTTTCCCTGATCATCGAGCCGGTGGCCCGCTTCTTTTTATTCGGATCCGGCGGTCAGCTGTGGCCGTGGTGCCGGATATCTTCCGAGGCGACGGCGAAGACGGTATCTTCGGCCATATTGGTCGACTGGTCACCGATGCGCTCGAGGAATCGCGCGATGAAAATCAGGTCGAGGTAGCTTTCGATGAGGGAAGTATTTTGCGACATGAGATCGGTGAGCTTGTGGGCATATTCGCGGTTCATGTTGTCAAGCTCGCGGTCGCGCGGCTTGAGAGTGCGCGCGAGCTCGAGGTCATTTTCGGAATACGCCTTGATGGCATCGCGAACCATTTCGATGGCGTGCTTGAAGAGCGGTTCAATGGCGGCCGTCTCCGGCAGAGCCGGATGAAGGTTGAGCTTCCTGGCGCGGCGGGCGATGCCGACCGCCTGGTCGGCGACGCGCTCGAGGTTCACGCTCATTTTCATCGCAGCGATGACGTTGCGGAGGTCCGAAGCAACCGGATGGAAGCGCAGCATGATGTCGATGCCGTCGCGGTCGACTTGAATTTCCAGCGTATCGACTTCCTCGTCATCGGCGATGACGGTATTACACCAGTCTTCGTCGCGTTCCATAAGTCCCACGCGGGCATTCTCGAGGTTGCGAAGTGACAGGCTCGACATCATGAGGACATCTTTTCTCAAGTGCTCAAGCGCGGAGTTGAAGTTGGAGAGGATATGGTGGTCGTTGTCGGTGGACATGTTGGTTTGGCTTTGCGTAGCTCGCTGTTTGATCAACCGAATCGTCCGGTGATGTAGTCTTCGGTCTGTTTCTGAGATGGGTTGGAAAACACCTTATGTGTGGTGTCGTACTCGATGAGTTTGCCGAGGTAGAAGAACGCTGTGCGGTCCGAGCAGCGGGTGGCCTGCTGCATGTTGTGGGTCACGATGACGATCGTAAACTCTTCTGTGAGCTGGCTGATCAGCTCCTCGACTTTCACGGTTGCGATCGGGTCGAGCGCCGAGCACGGCTCGTCCATCAGAAGAACTTTTGGCCGGTTGGCGATGGCCCGGGCGATGCAGAGGCGCTGCATCTGACCTCCCGATAGCCCGAGCGCACTTTCGTGCAGGCGGTCCTTGACCTCGTCCCAGAGCGCCGCGCCGCGCAGGCTCCGCTCGACGGCCTCATCGAGCTCGGCCTTCTTGTTGCGCCCGGCAATGCGGAGGCCGTAGACGACATTCTCGTAGATCGATTTTGGAAAGGGATTGGATTTTTGAAAGACGATTCCGATGCTGCGGCGCAAGGCGATAACCTCGATCGCAGGATCGTAGATGCTGCGCCCGAGGAGCTTGATATCTCCGGTGTAGTTCACGCCGTCGATCAGCTCGTTCATGCGGTTAAAATTGCGCAGGAGAGTGGATTTTCCGCACCCGGAAGGTCCGATAAATGCCGTGACCTGCTTCTCCGGGATGTCCATCGAAACGTCGAATAGCGCCTGCTTCTTTCCGTAGAAAAAGTTGAAGTTCTTCACGGAAAGAAAATCCGGACGTCCTGGCGCGCTCGCCTCCGGAAATTCCCGTGAGGCGCTGGAGGGGCTATTTTTATCTTCCTGCATAAATGTGGGCATAATGGGACCAGCGATCGTTGGCTAATGTTTTTTTGCAAACGCGAGCTGGGCGGCGATGTTGGCTGCGGTGACAAAAGCAACGAGGACGAGCGAGGCCGTCCAGGCCATCTGAACCTGATAGGGGAACGGAACGGTGGAGAAGTTGTAGATGAGGACGGAAAGCGAGGCGGTCGGCTCGCCGAGCGACTTTGCCCAGTACTGGCTGAAAAGGGCGGTGAAGATGAGCGGGGCGGTCTCGCCGGCTGCACGCGCCACGGCCAGCATGATCCCGGTCATGATTGCCGGAAGGGCATCCGGCAAAACGATGCGGATGATCGTCTGGAATTTTGTTGCCCCGAGCCCATAAGAGGCTTCGCGGTAGGCGCTCTGGACGCCCAGCAGCGCCTGCTCGGAGGTGAGGAGAATCGTTGGGAGCATGAGCACGGCCAGGGCGACCCCTCCCGCATAGGCCGAGAACGAGCCGCTCGTCGAGACCACCACGGCAAAGGCAAAGACGCCGCAGATGATCGAGGGGATGCCGGTAAGCAGCTTGGCGACGAGGCGTACGGCTTGGGCCAGCCGGCCGACCGGGGAATACTCGTTAATGTAGATCGCGGAAAGAATGCCCAGCGGCGCCGCCAGCACCAGGCCGAGTCCGACCATAACAAGCGTGCCGACAACAGCGTTGCCGAAGCCCCCGCCGGTCATTCCCGCTGCAGGAGGCAGGCCGGTGAACACGCTCCACTTTAAAAGCGGAAGCCCGTTCTTGAGGACGAGATAAATGATCGACAGCAGGGGAACCATCGTCAGGAGCGAGAGCGTGATGCAGAGCGTGCTTAAAAAGCGATTTCCGAGCGCACGGGAGGCCGACTTTGAGTAGACGCCGTCGCCCTCGGAAAAGAAGTCCAGAGAATGTGTGCCGATTGGGTCCATGGGGAAGTGTTAGCGGATGCCGGCAGTTTTCTTTTGGGTATAGCGGAGCACAGCTTCTCCGACGAGATTTACGCCAAGCGTAATCACGACCAGGACTAGGGCGGCATACATGAGCGAGTTGACCTGAAGCCCTTCCGCTTCGCCAAACTGGTTGGCTAGCAGGCCGGCGAGCGTGCCGCCTGGCGAAAGGAGAGACCAAGAGAGGCGGGAGCTGTTGCCGATCAGCATCGCCACGGCCATCGTCTCGCCCATCGCCCGGCCGAGAGCCAGGATTGTCGCCGCCACAACTCCGGGAGCGGCAGTCGGAAGAATAACGCCCAAGATGGCTTCCCAGCGGGTTGCCCCGAGCGCGTACGCGCCCTCGCGCAGGGTTTTTGGCACGGCGTCCAAGGAGCTTCGTGAGATCGCCGTAAGAGTCGGCAGGATCATCAAAGCCAGCACAATGCTCGCCGTGAGCATCGAATTCCCGTACGCCGGACCCCCAAAGAGAGGGATCGAAGAAAGGTGGACGACGGCCCACTTGCCGAAAACCTGCACCAGAGGGATCACCACAAATATGCCCCAGAGCCCATAAACAACGCTGGGGATCGCCGCAAGCATCTCAACCACAAAACGGATAAAATGCCGGACAGGCAAAGGAAGGAAATTTTCGCTCAAAAAGATGGCGATCGAGAGCCCGAGCGGAAAGGCGATAAGAATAGCGATCACCGAGCTAACCGCCGTGCCAAGGATAAAGGGCAAAACGCCGAAGTTCTCCCGGTTCGGCACCCAGGCCGAACTCGAAAGAAATCCCCAGCCGAATTTGTGGATCGCCGGCCAGGCGGACGATGCGATTTCAAAGACGATCCACCCGAGGGTGGCGACGACGGCGGCCGACGCCAGCCAGCAAAGACCCAGAAAGAAGTCCGGCCCAACGCTTACGTCGGTGATCGCCGGAGTTTCTGGGTCTTGCTGTGACACGAAGGGATGATCTTTGGTTGGATGTTTGTTACTGCACCGTGGCGAGAGCGGCCTGCGCCTTCGTGACGACTGAGGAAGGAAGCGGGATGTAGCCGAGCTCTTCGGAGAGCTTCTGGCCATCGGTGAGCCCCCATGCGATGAAGTCCTTGAGCGCCTTCAGCTTTGCCGCATCGTCATATTTTTTGTAGACCAAAAGCCAGGTGAAGCTGGCGATCGGGTAGTCGGAAGCGCCCTCGGGATCAACCGGCCAGATGCGGAGGTTCTCCGGAAGCTTGACGGTGG
>Ga0194063_10002987_pt1 | contig 10245 bp, 7 predicted proteins | sample SepL3720m_MetaG_FD_155459 | JGI IMG/M metagenome (GOLD analysis project Ga0194063, IMG submission 155459) | Anoxic zone freshwater microbial communities from boreal shield lake in IISD Experimental Lakes Area, Ontario, Canada - Sep2016-L373-20m | ecosystem: Environmental > Aquatic > Freshwater >...
CAAGCATCAGGCGCAACAGGGTGGTTTTACCGCAGCCATTGGGTCCGATAATGCCCACCCGGTCACCCCGTGTCAAAACGCTTGAAAAGTCGCGTATCAGCGGGGAGGCGCCGAATCCGAACGTGACCGCATGGGCCTTCAGGACGATCTGACCCGTCCGGTCGGCCTCCTGGATGGACATCTCGACGGTGCCTGAGCGTTCCCGACGCCTCCTACGCTCGGCGCGGAGCGATTCCAGGGCTCGTAACCTTCCCTGATTCCTGACGGTTCTCGCCTTGACCCCCCGACGGCGCCAGGCCTCTTCCTTCTCGAGCAGTTTGTCCATCCTGTTCCACTGCAGGGATTCCGCTTGCAGGGCTTCCTCCTTGCGGATCAGAAACGTATCGTAATCGCAGTTCCAGTCGCTGAGATGCCCGCGATCCAATTCCACCACGCGCGAGGCAATTCGCCTCAGGAAAGACCGGTCATGGGAGATGAACAGAAATGTTTTGCAGTAGCGGAGTAAATAGGACTCCAGCCAGGCGATGGAGTCCAAGTCCAGGTGGTTGGTTGGTTCGTCCAGCATCACCACGTCCGGATTACCCGCCAGGGTTTGCGCCAGCAGGACACGCCGCCGGGTGCCGCCCGAAAGCGTTTCGAAGTCCGCCTCGGGATCCAAACCGAGTCTGCTGAGAGTGCGTTCGGCTTCGAGAGCCTCGCGTGCCAGGTCCGGGTTCTCATGGTCGGGGCAAACGATATCCAGCACACGCCCGGTCAGGTGGACGGGAACCTGCTGGGGAAGTCGGGTGACACGGCATGTTGAGGCGCGGATAACCTGGCCGCTGTCGGGTTTGGAATCCCCTGCCAGGACACGGAGCATCGTGCTCTTGCCCGTTCCGTTGACGCCCAGAAGGCAAATGCGATCACCCCGCTCAATATGGAATTCCACATTGTCCAGCAGGGGATTGCCTCCGTAACTCAAACTGACATTCTTTAAACTTAACAACGCCATGGGTGAACTCTCGCTTTCGCGGCCACACTATGGGGATTGCTTTCCGCGTTTTCAAGCGTGCTTCTGAAGGGGGACGTGATAGTCTGTTCCGCTGTGTGCCCCAGGAGAGACTGCCCATGATGCGACAAGTGTGCTGGATTGAAAAACTCGAGGATGGCGTAAAGCGTGATGTGAGGGTCGCTGTGGAGCGGGGCAAGGTCAAATGGCAATTCAGGCGATCCGACGAGGATCGGTTTGACTACACGACGCCACCCACGTCCGAGGACTGGGACCAATTCCTGGAACGCATGGAGAACCGGTACCAGCGCCGCAATGTTTCATTCGATGATCTCCAACTGGCGCGTCTGGCGCGGGCCAAGGCGCTGAAAGAGCCGTAAGAGAGAGGGGTCAAGAGTGAAGGGCGAGCAGGGTAATTCTGATCAGTTCTGGCGTAACAAGCCGCTGGACGCGCTGACGCGCCAGGAATGGGATTCGCTCTGCTGCGGATGCGGACGGTGCTGTGTCTTGAAATACGAGGATGCCAAAACGGGGAAGGTGGACTATACGGTGTGGGCCTGCCGGTTTCTGGATCTCGGAACCTGCCGGTGCTCTTGCTACCGGACACGGAAGAAACGAATGCCGGACTGCATGGATCTGTTTGAACATTTTGAAGCGGCTAAAAAATGGCTTCCCGCCTGTTGTTCATACCGTATGCTGGCGGAAGGGCGCGACCTTCCCTCCTGGCATCCCATGCTGACAGGTCGGCTGGATTCGACGCGGAAGGCCGGGATGTCGGTGCTCGGACATGTGGTGCCGGAGCCGGAAGTGAAGGTGGACTGGTGAATCGATCCCTGTTTCTGAGAGGGGCCGGTCTGGTTGTGCTCATCGCCGGTCTGGTCTATTTGGGTATCACGTATACGGTGCCTTTGACCCGATTGGTCAGTGATGCGGCGAAATTCGGAGACTATCTTCAGTCATTCGGAATCCTCGGCGCCATGGTGTTTGTCCTGATCCAGTCAGCCCAGGTTGTCATTGCACCCATTCCCGGAGAACTCACTCAGTTTGCCGGTGGTTATATTTACGGGACCTTGTGGGGGACTATTTATTCCATGGCTGGAATCCTGTTGGGATCCATAGCCGTCTTTGCCCTGGGGCGGTGGTTGGGTTTTCCCCTGTTAAGATTGGTCATCCCTGACAAGGTGTTGCAGAAATTCAATTTTCTCATCAATCACCCGAAGACGGAACTGGCCATCCTGGTCTTGTTTCTGATTCCGGGCAGTCCCAAGGACATGCTGACCTATATCGCCGGCCTGACTCCGGTGAAACCCGTCCGGTTTTTTGTTACAGCGATGGTGGCCCGGTTTCCGGGAATCCTGCTGTCATCCTTCATCGGCGATCATGTGGAAGAAAAACAATATGGCGCGGTGATTGTGGCCTCGGTATTTGCCTTGGGCCTGTTTGTGATCGGGGTTCTTCTGCAGGATCGGGTTACACGGATGTTCAAGCATCGGCACCATTCGCCGTAGTATCAGACATTGGGGTAGTCAATCATGGTTTGGCGATAGACATCAGGGAGTCCGATGTCAAAACGGCGCCCCTTGACGACGCATCCCGAAAACCCGTCTTGTTTCCGGAGTTCATCCAGGCATGAGGTCAGTTGAAATTCCCCGCGTTCCCTGATGTTATTGTTGATGTTCTCCTCCAGGAGATGGAATATCTGCGGCTTGATGATGTAGATCCCGAAAACGGTCAGGAACATGTCCTGAGCGAGACCGTCAACCTGCAGATGGGTGCGGGCATAATCGACATCGGGTTTTTCGGCAAATTCGGTGATGTTGAGGATTTCGCCCTCCTTCTGCCAGATTCCCGTGACACAGCCAAAGTGCTTCACCTGGTTTGCGGGCATGGCTTTTAGGCCCACGACGCTCTGCCCCGTCTTTTCATAGACATCCAGCAGTTGGCCGACGCAGGAGCGGTCTATTTCGGAGGCGTACAGATGGTCTCCCAACATGAGCAGGAACGGTTCCTCCTTCACGAAGTCCCTGGCGCAATACACGGCATGTCCGAAGCCTTCCTGGGTGTCCTGCGCAAGCAATTTCACATGGCGGCCGACATCCAGAAGATACTGGCTGTACTCCTGGTTCTCCCGCGACAACTTGTTGAAGTTCTCGATAGGCGGCGGTGAATAGAAGAAATCCCCGAATACTTCCTTGTCCCGGGTCTGTACGATCAACCCGACCTCCTCGATTCCCGCGTTGACGGCTTCCTCGACGATGATCTGGATGGCGGGTTTCATCCTGCCCTGGCTGTCCATGATCGGGAAGAGTTCCTTCTTGATCGCCTTGGTGGCAGGGAACAACCGCGTGCCGAAGCCGGCGGCCGGGATGACCGCCTTGCGCAGTCTGCGCCCCGCCTGCATTACCAGGCGCAGGGCGCTCATCTTGAGATCCTGTTCAATGATCCGGATGACTTGCTCCTGTGAGGCCTCGTCCCTGACGATGAACTGGGCCGAGCCATCACCCTGCGAGCCGACTCCCTTGCCTCCGAGGATCAACGGCTGGAGAAGGGGATGGTTCAGCACCTTATGGAGAACCGGCGAAGTCAATTGAGTCGGGCATGCTGGCATGCAGAATCGGTCAAACTCGGTCTGGGCGTTTCGCATGAGTTCGCCGATGCGTTTCGCATCGCCCTCACGCATTGCCTCGGCCGCCTGGCGCGTGATTTCGGCGCTGATCGGACCCAGGTATTTCTGAACCCCCTTTTGGATGGCATCTTCGGCAAACGGATAACAGTGGTTCAAGTGGTTCAGGATTTCCCGGGTGTCCTTGCCGGCGTGCAGGTCAACGATGACAAAGAAAAGATCCCTGGGCACGGTGACTTCGGTCACATCCATCCGGTCTCCATCGAACGTCAGCATAATGGGCCGGCTGCCATAGGCGCATCCCTGATCCATTCGGCCGCACCGCGATGGCGTGGTGATTTCGCCCAGGTAGGCAAATTCCATTTCGCCCCGGACCGTCATTTTGAGATCGTAAAGACGGTTAAAGGCCCGGGCCACCATCACGCATACGGCGGCGCTGGAGGACAACCCTTTCTTGATGGGAAGGTCGGTGAGGTAATTGTTTATTTCCAGTCCTCGCACCCGGTAGTGGGTCAATACCTGATAGGCGACGCCGGCGGCATAACTGAAGAAGCCGCCCTTCTGCGCCTCGGCCAGAAGAACGTCGCGATCCATGGGGACTTCATAAGGGCCGAACGGGGTGCCGTCGCTGAGCGTCGCCTTGACCACGAGTTTATTGGGGTGGGGCTTAATCTCGGCATGCAACCCCTGGTTCGTGCCGGTGATGATGGCATGGCCCGGTTCCAGTTCGCCATTGATCCGGCGGTAACTTCCCGCCCAATCCGTGTGTTCTCCAAAAAGACAGATACGACCTGGCACAAATAGTTTCATTGTTTCCCCCCTTGCCCCTTATTCGCCACGTTTCTTGTCAGGACTTCCGCTATTCCTGAGCGCAAATTCGCCATACTGTCGAACAGAACGTCCGCCATGCCCCGCCGGGCCTTCTCCCCGACGAGGATGGTCCGGCATCCGGCGGCCCGGCCTGCCTCGGCGTCACCCGGTGAATCCCCGATCATCCAGGATTGCGACAGGTCAATCCCATGGAGGCGGGCCGCCTCCAGAATCATGCCGGGTTTGGGTTTCCGGCAGTCGCAAACGCCAACGTCATGAGGACACACGCGAACATCGAGAAGGTCAAGCCCGTGCTGTTCCTTAAGCATGACGCGCAACCGCCGATGAATGTCGGCGACGGTTTCCGCCGTCATGCAACCCCGCGCCACACCGCGCTGGTTGGTGATGATGACCGCTGAATAACCCAGTCCGGTGACAATCCGGAGTGTGTCAACGAATTCGGGGAGAAGATGAAAATCCTCCCAGCGCTCGACATAACCCGCCCCGGGGGACTGATTGACGATGCCATCACGGTCGAAAAACACACATTTCAAAGTCATTTTACCTCGAACGACATTTCGGAAAATATCTGGCATCGTACCGAACCAACCCTATAGGCGACAACCCGTAATGTGTGGCGGCCGGGCTGGAGCCCGGCCGGGTCAAGTGTCACGGCCGGGTTCTTTCCCGGGGGTTGAACCGTGCGTCCATCCAACAGAAACAGGTAACGACTGAATAGTTCCCCGTTCTGAGCCAGTATTTCGGCGGTTACCATTTGCCGGTTGGTCATGACGGCGCCGTCCGCCAGACCCCGGAATGAGACCGTGGATTGGGCGCCCCACGGGGAGGCGAGCGGTTCACCAACAATCAGGATTTGGAGGGGGCAGCGGAGCGATTGGTAGAAACTTTCGATCAGGGTGCACCCCGCCGCCGGGTGGACAAAGACGCGGGCATGGGGGAACTTGGGCCAGAGCGACATGGGCTCCACCACGGTTCCGGCGGAAGCCGTGGCCCCGGCGCGTATCCAGGCGGTGATCTTGGTCTGATCGGGATTGTCGAAGGCGGCTCCAAAACTGGTCAGGTGTTCCGCGATGGCGCCGGGAAGGAAACGAAAGCGGCCTGTTTCCGCCTCGGGAATGTTAGCCGACCCGGCCATGAGCCCCATCAGGCCCTTGGACTCCAGAGTTGGCGCGGTACCCGAAGGATAGGCGTTGGTCATCATGGCGGTGATGCCAAGGGCGTTCAATTCGCGGATCGTCGGGGCAAATTCCCATTGCCTGCAAAGTGACCGGATGTCGCTGTTGGTGACGATGCACACGGTGCCGTCAGGCCGGGTTCGGTCGGCCAGGACTCCCTTGTGCAGGCATGACAGGATCTCCTCACCGGTGTTGCCTGCCTTTCCCATGAATCCCAGCATCATGTTCGGCATGGGCATATCCCTTCCCAGCCATTCGCGCTGGACATCGAATGATTGGGGCGGAAAGCCGGAGGAAGCGGGACTGTCCGGCCCCGCGAAAAGGGGCGAGACGTAGGTTCCTCGCTCAACCAGATTCATAGCCGGAAGGACGCCCTTCAAAAACGTGAGACCCTGGATGGACAGCGCCGGAGTCGTGGTGATGCGGATCGGAAAATTCACCGAATAAACCCAGGCCAGAATATGATCGTCAAGTCCACGCGCCCGGCATTCTTTCCGCGCAGGCTCCCAGATCAGGCGATTGAAGTCGGGTGCGGACATGTCGAGCGGGGGGTTCGCCGGGAGATCAAGTGGGATGATGTTGGGCTCCGGAATGTGCCGCAAGGCCGCGTATTCCCGGGCCAATGCCCCGGAGAAAGGGGCATTCCGGTTGACCAGCAGCAGGATCTCATGCGGCCCCAGGGAGAAGGCGCTGGGGGCAAGACAGAATAGAAACAACACGATGCAAAACTGTTTCATGGGCGTTTCCCCGAACCCACTCTCATTCCAGCCCTCTTCCCCGGAAGGGAGAGGGAGACCGCCATCCTAGTCCTTTTTCGGGAGGTTAATGGGGCACGGTTTGATATTCCAGACCTCGCGGGAATACTCCATGATCGTCCGGTCTGAACTGAACTTACCCATATTGGCGATGTTCATCACCACCATGCGATCCCATTTATCCTGGTCGCGATAGGTTTCATCCACAATCTTTTGAGTTTGGATATAGGACTGGAAATCCGCCAGGTGCATGTAATAGTCGCCGTGCTCCAGCAAAGCCTCGCGGATCGGGCGGTACAGGCCCGGCTGCTCCAGGTTGATGAAATCCCCTGACAGGCAGTCGATGATCGTGCGGATCGCCTCATCCTCGTTATAATACGTCCAGGGGTTGTACCCGGCCGTGCGCAAGGCATTGATCTCCTCCACCGTCTTCCCGAACAGGAAGAAGTTGTCGGCGCCGACCTCCTCGCGGATTTCGATGTTGGCGCCGTCGAGCGTGCCGATCGTCAGCGCGCCGTTGAGCGCGAACTTCATGTTGCCCGTGCCGCTGGCCTCTGTTCCCGCCGTGCTGATCTGTTCACTCAGGTCACTGGCCGGGATGATGCGTTCCGCCAGGGAGACCCGGTAGTCGCTCAGGAAGACCACTTTCATTTTGCCGCGCACATCGGGGTCGGTGTTGACGACGGCGGACAGGTCGTTGATCAACTTGATGATCAGCTTGGCCATCGCATAGCCCGGCGCCGCCTTGCCTCCGAAAATGAAGGTGCGCGGGAGCATGTCCATATCGGGATTCTTCTTGAGTTGGGTATAGCGGTTCAGGATATGCAGGCAATTCAGCAACTGGCGCTTGTATTCATGCATGCGCTTGACCTGAACGTCGAAAAGTGAATTCGGGTCCACCTCGACGCCATGGGCGACACGGATGTAGTCGGCCAGCCTCTGCTTGTTCTCCAACTTGATCTCGCGAAGGCGGATCTTGAATTCGGGATCCTTGGCATATTTCTCAAGTTTCTTGAGTTGATAGAGATCCTTGACCCAGCCGTCGCCGATCTTTTTGGTAATCAGGCCGGCCAGTCCGGGGTTGCTTTTCAGCAACCAGCGGCGCTGGGTGATGCCATTGGTCATGTTCGTGAACTTCTGCGGCCAGAGTTCGTAGAAGTCACGGAACAGGGTTTCCTTGATCAACTGAGAATGAAGTTCAGCCACGCCGTTGACCTTATGACTTCCGACAACGGCCAGATTCGCCATGCGAACCTGTTTTTCGCGCCCTTCCTCGATCAGGGACATGCGGCTCAGGCGTTCATGCTCGCCCGGGAACTTGTTCATCACCTGGCGCAGAAAGCGGCGGTTGATTTCGTAGATGAGGGTCAGATGCCGCGGGAGCAGATCCTCGAAGAGGCGAACCGGCCATTTTTCAAGCGCCTCGGGCATGATGGTGTGGTTGGTGTACCCGAACACGCGGGTGGTGAGATCCCAGGCCAGATCCCATTCCAGGCCGTTCTCGTCGATCAACAGGCGCATGAATTCGGCGATGCCCATCGCGGGATGGGTGTCGTTCAACTGAATGGCCACCTTGTCGGGAAGCACCCGCCAGTCGGTGTTATTCACCCTGAAGCGGCGCAGAATGTCCTGAATGGAGCAGGAAACAAAGAAGTACTGCTGCTTGAAACGCAGTTCCCGGCCCTGTTCGATCCGGTCGTTGGGATAGAGGATCTTCGTGATGTTCTCGCGGAGAATCTTCTGCTCATAGGCCCGGATGTAATCGCCGTTGTTGAAGAACGACAGGTCGAACTCTTCCGACGCCTTGGCCGTCCAGAGCCGGAGGTTGTTCACCGTATTGTTGCCGTAACCGGCGACAGGGAAATCGTAGGGCATGCCGATGATCGTATCGTAGTTGATCCAGCGGGACGCATGGTGGCCCTGGTCATCGCGCTCGTCCTTCACTTCGCCTCCGAAATGGACGGGATACTGGTACTCGGGGCGCTCGATATCCCAGGGGGTTCCGTCTCGCAGCCAGTTGTCGGGCTCCTCCACCTGTTGCCCGTCGCGCAGCGACTGGCGGAAGATGCCGTAATCATAGCGAATGCCGTAGCCATAGCCGGGCAGTTCGAGGGTGGCGAGGGAATCGATGAAGCAGGCGGCGAGGCGGCCCAGACCGCCGTTTCCGAGCGCGGCGTCGCGTTCGAGATCCCGCAGGTAGTTCCAGTCGAGGCCCAACTCAGCCATCGCCTGCGAGACGATCTGGTCGAGTCCCAGATTAATGACATTGTTGCCCATGGCCCGGCCGATGAGGTATTCCAGCGACAAATAATACACGCGCTTTACGTTGCGGGAGACATAGGTCTGGCTGGTCTCGATCCAGCGGCCTACCAGTCGGTCACGAATGGCCATGGCGAGCGCGATATAGCGGTCATGGTCGGTGGCGGAATACTGATCCCGGGCCAGGGTATAACGAAGATGATTTTCAAAACTCAGTTTCAGGGCCTCAACCGTGTCGAGGGTTCGATATTGGCGGAGATCGTTGGAAACGGGGGATTTCTCGGTTGCATGGGCCTTGGCTTTTTTTCTCGACCCCCCCGACTTTTTGTTCGTCGCATCCATATTAATACGTCACTTTCTTGCTGGCATTGTCGATTCCGTCCCTGACACTAGTCCAGAGTGGGCCAAAAATCAAACCGGAAACCGGGTTAACGGTGCAACAAGCCGGACGGAGGATGTGAGTGCGTAACCACCGGAACCGTCTTGGCGGAGTTGGCGCCGGGGGACAGGGCTCGCCGGATGGAATCGGCCAATTGGCGAAGGACAATGGGTTTCATCAGGATTTCCCGCACGCCTTCGCCGAGGAGATCCCGGTCGGAAATGGTTTTGCTGAAGCCGGTGCAGATGATGACCGGGATCTCGTTCCGTAACAGGTGCATCTCGCGAACCATTTCAATGCCGGTCATTCCCGGCATGACCTGGTCGCTGATAATCAGGTCGAAGCGGGTCGGATCTTCCTTGAACAGCGTCAGGGCTTCGTGCGGACGCGAGAAGGTCGTGACCTGGTATCCCAACGACGTCAGCATCTGATTGACCATGGCGACAATTCCCGGTTCGTCATCCACAAACAGGATCCGTTCCGTCCCCTTGACCAGGGGCATGAGGACGGCGGGCGTCTGCTCTGCAACCTGTTCCATCAGGGGCAGGACAATGTGGAAGGTGGTGCCCTTGCCGACGGCGCTATCGACCGTAATGGCCCCTTGCAGGGAGGCCACGATCCCGTGAACCACCGCCAGTCCCATACCGGTTCCCTCGCCGCTCTGCTTGGTGGTGAAGAACGGTTCAAAAATGCGATCCAAAACCGCCCGCTCCATGCCGTGGCCGGTGTCACGCACGTAGATCTCAACATAGGCGCCATGCCGCAGTCGCGCCAGCGGCCCCCGGGTTCGGCTGTCCACAACGGTTTGAGTCAGACCGACTTCCAGCACGCCGACTTTGTCTTTCATCGCATGCAGGGCGTTGGTGCACAGGTTCATGATGATCTGGTGGATTTGCGTGGGATCGGCCTTCACGATGTCCCGCTCCGCCTCAATGGTCGTGAGCAGTTCCGTGGTCGCGAGGATGGAGCCCCTTAACAGTTTCATAACCTCCTTGACCAGCGGGATCAGGTGGATGGGTTTGACTTCCTGTTCAGACTGTCGGCTGAAGGTCAGGATCTGTTTGACCAGTTCCTTGGCGCGGTGACTGGCCTTGAGCACCTCATCCAGATTGGAAAAAACAGGGTCATCCGGGTTGACGGTAGCGAGCGCCATTTCCGTGTACCCGATGATGGGGGTCAGAATGTTGTTGAAGTCATGGGCGATCCCGCCCGCGAGAGTTCCGATTGCCTCCATC
>Ga0194063_10002988_pt1 | contig 10243 bp, 11 predicted proteins | sample SepL3720m_MetaG_FD_155459 | JGI IMG/M metagenome (GOLD analysis project Ga0194063, IMG submission 155459) | Anoxic zone freshwater microbial communities from boreal shield lake in IISD Experimental Lakes Area, Ontario, Canada - Sep2016-L373-20m | ecosystem: Environmental > Aquatic > Freshwater...
GTATAGAAACGGCGCAGCACACCCGCACCGGCGTTGGAGGCCCCTCCCACCAGCCAGCGGCCGGCCAGTCGATGGCAACTGATGCCGGCAGCGTGGATCGGCGCCGCTGCGAATTGTTTCAGCACGAGCGTGGTGCCCAGCACGGCGACCCCATCCCCCTCCTGGGGATCAGCGGCCAGGAAGGCCGCATTGGCATCGGTGCTGCCGGCCACCACCTGGCAGCTGCTGGGCAGGCCCAGGGCCTCGGCGGTGGCCGCCGCCAGCGCTCCCAGCACCGTGCCGCTGGCCCGGATCGTGGGCAGGGCCGCTGCCCAGGGCTGGGAGGCGATGCTGCCGGTCCAGAGGTTCCGCGCCAGATCCCAGCCGAGCCGGAGATTGTTGCCCTCTTCCCCCCAGCGCCAGTCCGCCAGCAGCCAGCCCATCAACCAATCGGCCTGATGGCGCAGCAACAGCTCGGACCCTGCCCCAGCCTGGCCGGCCTGGTGCAGCAGTTCCAGGGCCCGGACCAGGCTGCCGCTGGCACTGGCCGCCGGGCTGGCGTCCTGACAGCAGAGCAGGCGAGCTCGTTGCGCCTGCGCCGGACAGGCCAGGTGGTAAGGCAGGGCCAGGCCGAGGGTTCCCGGCAGCAGGCTGCCGTCGTGGCGGCAGAGCAGCAGGGTGCCGGAGGTGCCATCGATGGCGATGGCACTCACCCTGCGCCGCAGTTCTGCTGGCAGCTGCTGAGTCAAGGAGATCAATCCCTGGCGCCAGGCTTCTGGCTCGTTGAAGGAGCCGGGGTAGGGGCTGCTGGTCTCGATCAGCAGCTCTGCAGGCCCATCGCCGTCGGCTTCGGCCAGGGCGAGGCGCAGGCCGCTGCTGCCGAGATCAAGCCCCAGCGCCAGCCGCGACACGGCCGGCCGTGGCTTGCTGCAGGGTGGCGGCGATGGCCGCCACGTTCTCCCAGGGCAGGTCGAGGTCGCTGCGACCGAAGTGGCCATAGGCAGCCACATCCCGGTAGAAGCGGCCACCCCGCTGCTGGGGCAGTTCCCGCAGGCTGAAGGTTTCGATGATCGCGCCGGGGCGCAGGTCGAAATGCTCCTGCACCAGGGCGGTGAGGTCGGCGTTGTCGAGGCTGCCGGTGCCGAAGCTCTCCACCAAGATGCTGGTGGGTCTGGCCACGCCGATCGCATAGCTGAGCTGCACTTCCACCTTGCGGGCCAGGCCGGCGGCGACCAGGGCCTTGGCCACATAGCGGGCGGCATAGGCGGCGGAGCGATCCACTTTGGTGGGATCCTTGCCGGAGAAGGCCCCGCCGCCATGGCGGGCGTAGCCGCCGTAGGTGTCGACGATGATCTTGCGGCCAGTGAGGCCCGCATCCCCCTGGGGACCGCCGACCACGAACTTGCCGGTGGGATTGACCAGGAAGCGGGTGGTTTCGCGATCGGGCCTGAGGTTGAGATCGGCGGTGGAGGGCTCCACCACATGGCTCCAGAGGTCGGCGGCGATGCGCTCCCGCAGCCCCTTCTCGTCGCTGATGCCGTCGATCTCGGCAGTGTGCTGCGTGGAGATCAGAATCGTGTCAATGGCCACCGGTACGTCGTTCTCGTAGACGACGCTCACCTGGGTTTTGCCATCGGGGAGCAGGTAGGGGAGGCTGTTGTCGTGCCGCACCTGGGCCAGGCGCCGCGCCAGGCGGTGGGCCAGGCTGATCGGCAGGGGCATCAGTTCCGGCGTTTCGTTGCAGGCGAAGCCGAACATGATCCCCTGGTCGCCGGCACCGATCTTGTCGAGGGGATCGCCGTCGTGGTCATCGGCTTCATCCACCCCCTGGGCGATGTCGGGGGACTGCTGGTCGAGGGCGATCAGCACGGCGCAACTGCGGGCATCAAAGCCACCGGCGCGGGCGCCGCTGTAGCCGATCTCCTCGATCACGCCCCGCACCAGGGTGTTGAAGTCGACCCGCGCGGTGGTGGTGACCTCCCCGGTGATCAGGCAGAGGCCGGTGTTGACCACGGTTTCGCAGGCCACACGGCTGGCGGGATCCTGGGCGAGCAGGGCGTCGAGCACGGCATCGCTCACCTGATCGCAGATTTTGTCGGGATGGCCTTCCGTGACCGATTCCGAGGTGAAGACGTAACGGCTCATGCCTGCGATCAAACTGAGACTGTTGGAGAGCCTATGGCGTCGTCGTCGATGCTGATCGTGCCCATGGACACGCCCGGTTCCGGGTGGCTGCGACCCACAGTCAATTCGCTCCAGTGATGCAGCTGGGGCACATCGGGATCCAGCGGTGGTGGCTGCCTCCAGCCGGCTCGATAGCCCAGGACCACTGGCACCCCGGCGGCGCGGGCCATGCGCAGGTCGCTGTTGGCGTCGCCGATCAGGGCGCAATGCCCAGCTGCGATGCCCAATTCCCGGCAGACACCGTGAACGGCGTCGGGATGGGGCTTGCAGGGACGGTGTTCAGCACTCCAGATCGCCTGGAAGTGATCTTGGAAGCCATGGACCGCCAGAAAGTCGCGGATCCCGTCTTCATGATCGTTGCTGATCACAGCGCAGAGCAGGCCGGCGGCGCTGAAGCGCTCCAGCAGGTCGGCTAGCCCATCGGTGGCTTGCGGGCGGTGCTGGCTGCCCTGGCCGTGGAGTGCATCGGTGCTGGCAAACACGTCTTCACTGAGGGACAGGGCCTCGGGCCAGCCCAGGCCCACCATCGCGTAGGCGGTGGCGGTGGCGATCAGGTTGTGTTCGCGGGAGGCCACAGCCGTGATGCTGGCCGGATGGATGCCGGCGGATGTGAGGCCGTAGGCGCGGCGCAGAAGATCTGCCAGCGCCTGGCGGCGTTGCTGTTGTCCCTGGCGATCGAGGGCCTCAAGGCAATGAAAAACCCTTGCCGTGGCAAGGGCTTCGAGCATCGGCTCGCTGTGGCTCATGGTGCCGTCCTTGTCGAACAGAACGGCTTTGATTTCGGCAGGCTCAACCCCTGCAGGCTCAGGTGCAGGGGGCTCCGGGGTTGTGGGCCCGGGTGCCGCAGTTGCAGGCTTGATGCCTGCAGGCCAGGCCGTCAGGGGCTTTCCACCCAGGTTGAGATGGACCACGGTGGCTGAGCCCCTTGGCGAGATCAATCGAGGGTGACACCCATGGGCTCACCATCTTCGGCCTGCTCCAGCAACATCTGCTTGTAGCGGGCTGCCATTTCCTCGGCCTTGTCAAACACCTTCTGGGGATCCGTGAGCATGTCGCCGGGCTCAGGCTCGAGGGCCTTGGTGGAGAGGGAGATCCGACCGCGCTCGGCGTCGAGATCGATGATCATCACCTTCATCTGATCGTTGACATTGAGCACCGTGTGAGGAGTCTCGATGTGCTCGTGGCTGATCTCGGAAATGTGCAGCAGGCCGCTGACACCGCCGATGTCGATGAAGGCGCCGTAGGGCTTGATGCCGCGCACGGTGCCCAGCACCACTTCGCCCACTTCGAGGCGATTCATCTTGCGCTCCACCAGGGCGCGGCGATGGCTGAGCACCAAGCGGTTGCGCTCCTCGTCCACCTCCAGGAATTTGAGGGGCAGGAAGTCGGCGACCAGCTCTTCCTTGGCTTTGCGGGTGCTGATGTGGCTGCCGGGGATGAAGCCGCGCAGGCCCTCGACCCGCACCAAGGCACCACCGCGGTTGGTGGCGAAGACTTCGCTGTAGATGGTGGCGTCTTCTTTTTGAAGCTGGCGCACCCGCTCCCAGGCACGCTGGTATTCGATGCGTCGCACCGACAGGGTGAGCTGGCCGTCTTCGTTCTCCTCGCTGAGAATGAAGAACTCACGCACCTCGCCTGGCTCCAGCACGTCGGAGAGGTGCTCCACCCGGTTGATCGACACCTCCTGGAGAGGCATGAAGGCGGCGGTCTTGGCGCCGATGTCGATCATGGCGCCCTTGGATTCCAGGGCGAACACGGTGCCGTTGACGACGTCGCCAGGCTTGAAGTTGTAGTCGTACTTGCTCAGCAGAGCTGCAAAGTCATCGATCGTGAAGCCCACCCCGTCGCCATCGCGGGCCGCCACCCGGCTGCTGGAATCATCGGCGGAGGGCACATCTTCCGGAATGGCGAGATCCAGGGAGGCATCCTCCTCCTGCAGATCGGCAACCACCACATCGGTGGTTAGGGCCTCGAGTTCGGAAGAAGGAGTCACGGTCATGGAACAGGGGCGGTCTGCCCGAAGGCAGTGCGAAGGGTAGGGCCTCTCTGCCCGCCAGCAGCGGAGGCGCAATCCGTAACTCTACCAACCGACAGGCCACTCCAGATGGCCTGGTTGCTCTTGGGCCGCCTTCCCTGCAAATGCTTGCAGAGGCTGTGGCTCCGTGGCGCTTCCTGGGGCCCGGGTCTGCGGTTCAGCCCACAATCACCAGCCGGCTTTTGCCCTTGCTGCTGCGGCCCTGGCTGGGATGGCTGAGCCCCTCAAGGGTGGCGACGAAATCACTGACACTCTGGAACTGGCGGTAGACCGAGGCGAAGCGCACGTAGGCCACCTCGCTCATGTCACGCAATTGCTGCAGAACCAATTCGCCGATTTCATTGCTGGTGACTTCCCTGCCGTTGCGCTGCTGCAGGGCCAGTTCAATCTCATCGACCACCGCCTCCAGCTGGGCTGGTTCCAGCCCGGTTTTTTCGCAGGCGCGCAGCAGACCGTGCAGCAGCTTGGACCGGTTGAAGGTTTCGCGGCTTCCCAGCCGCTTGACCACCGTGATCGGCACGGTTTCAACCCGTTCGTAGGTGGTGAAGCGAAAGTCGCAGTTGAGGCATTCACGCCGCCGCCGCACGCTGCGACCACCATCTGCCGCCCGGGATTCGAGCACCCGGCTGTCGGTGTGTTGGCAGGTGGGACATTGCATCCCAGGAGTCGCTCCGTGTTCAATTTTTATAAGTGTAGACAGACAACGACAGAAAGCAAAGGTTTTCTGCCGTCAATGACCTGTGTGCCATGAAAAACCCCCCGCCGTGGCGGGGGGTTGGTTGGCGCTGTTGCCGTGGAAACGGCAGCGGGATCACTTACCGATCTTCGGGGGATCGCGGAAGGCGATGGCGAAGAACAGGGTGGAAATGGCCAGGGCCAGAATCAGGATGTAGGCGAAGCTCTCCATGGGGAGTTCTCGGGAGATGAGGGACGGAGCCGGCGATCAGCTGAGGGTGGAGCCAGCCGGAGGCACGTAGCCCTCGGGCAGGCGGCGGGTCGACCTGTCGCCCAGTTTCTGGAACAGACCGAACTCCACCTGTTCGCCGAGATCGGGATCGATGCCGGCGAACACATCACGGTAGAGGGTGCGGGCACCGTGCCAGATGTGGCCGAAGAAGAAGAGCAGGGCGAAGGTGGCATGGCCGAAGGTGAACCAGCCACGCGGTGAGCTGCGGAAGACACCATCGGAGTGATAGGTCTCACGGTCGAACTCGAAGCCCTCGCCGAGCTGTGCTTTGCGTGCCAGCCTCTTGACGTCGGCAGGATCGCTGAAGGTCTGCCCGTTGAGAGCACCACCAAAGATGGTGGCTGTCACACCCTGTTGCTCGAAGGAGTACTTGGCCTCCGCCCGGCGGAAGGGGATGTCAGCGCGAACCACGCCCTCTTCGTCCTGGAGGACGATCGGGAAGTTCTCGAAGAAGTTGGGCAGACGACGAACCTGCAGGTCGTGACCTGCTTTGTCGGTGAAGGAGATGTGGCCGATCCAGCCGGTGGGCAGGCCATCACCGTTCACCATCGGACCAACCCGGAACAGGCCGCCTTTGGCAGGACTGTTGCCGACGTAGTCGTAGAAGGCCAGCTTTTCGGGAATGGCAGACCAGGCCTGCTCCTTGGTGGCGCCGTTGTCGATGGCGGTCTGGACGCGCCGGTTGATTTCGGTCTTGAAGTAGCTCTGATCCCACTGATAGCGGGTAGGGCCGAACAGCTCGATCGGGGTGGCCGCTGCGCCATACCACATGGTCCCGGCGACGATGAAGGCGGCAAAGAAGACAGCGGCGATCGCGCTGGCCAAAACCGTTTCAATGTTGCCCATGCGCAGCGCTTTGTAGAGGCGCTCCGGCGGACGGGTGGTGATGTGGAAGATGCCGGCGATGATGCCGACGATGCCTGCGGCGATGTGGTGAGCCACAATCCCGCCGGGGTTGAAGGGGTTGAAGCCCTCCGGTCCCCAGGAGGGTTGAACCGCCTCGATGTGGCCATTGAGCCCGTAGGCATCGGTGACCCACATCCCCGGTCCGAAAACGCCGGTGAGGTGGAAGGCGCCGAAGCCGAAGCAACCGAGGCCGGCGAGCAGAAGGTGGATGCCGAAGATCTTGGGCAGGTCGAGGGCGGGTTCGCCGGTGCGAGGGTCCTGCCAGATCTCCAGATCCCAGTAGGTCCAGTGCCAGATGGCTGCAAGAAACAGCAGGCCACTGAACACGATGTGGGCTGCTGCAACGCCCTCAAAGCTCCAGAAGCCGGGGTCGACACCGGTTGCTCCGGTGATGCTCCAGCCACCCCAGCTGTCTGTGACACCCAGGCGGGCCATGAAGGGCATGACGAACATGCCCTGGCGCCACATGGGGTTCAGCACCGGGTCGGAGGGATCAAAAATGGCGAGCTCATAGAGCGCCATGGAGCCGGCCCAGCCGGCGACCAAGGCGGTGTGCATGAGGTGCACGGCGAGCAAGCGGCCCGGGTCGTTGATGACGACCGTGTGCACCCTGTACCAGGGCAATCCCATGGGGGGTCAGATCTGGGTTGGGTTGGCGATCGGCCAGGCCGATCCGTCTGGCGATGGTAGAGGGTGCGGATGGCCGCACGGGGCGCCAGGTAACGGACCGCAACTGCAGGTCTGGGGCGACGGTTCCAAACTGGAAGTTCCCGACCTTGTTGCACCATGCCCGTGATCCGATTCGTGCGTGAAGGCCGGGATGTCGAGTGCTATCCCGGCGAAAACCTGCGCGAGGTGGCCCTGCGCGAGGGCATCGAGCTCTATGGCCTCAAAGGAAAACTGGGCAACTGTGGTGGCTGCGGCCAGTGCATCACCTGTTTTGTCGATGTGGAGGGGGCCGGTGACGCCGCCCTCACGCCACTCACGGCGGTTGAGGTGCAGAAATTGCGGCGCCGCCCCCAGAGCTGGCGCCTGGCCTGCCAGACCCTGGTTCAGCAGTCCCTTGCCGTGGTCACCCGGCCCCAGGTGGGCCTGGCCGATCGGGATGCGCTGCTGGCTGAGGCCCTCTCCCGGCCCCTGCCTCCCGGCCCAACGGCTTGGCCCACCCCTGTGGAGCAGGAGCCGGAGGAGCCCGAAACCGGTGTTGAACCGGCTTCAGGCGCTTCAACCACAACGAGCGATGAAGCGAACGCTGATGGCCAACAGGGGCGGTGATACGTTCTGTGCACCTTTCCGACAGCCATGGAAACCAACGACCTCGGCTTCGTAGCCAGCCTGCTGTTCGTCCTGGTGCCGGCGGTCTTCTTGATCATCCTCTACATCCAGACCAGCAGCCGCCAGGGCGGCTGACCTGTCACGTTGTCTGGTCTGCCGTCTGAGCGGCCAGGTGCAGTGGCTCTGGCTGCGACTGAAATATCCCGTTGGCACTGGTGTCAACGGGATATTGTTCGTATTCGATGGTCATCGGGACCCTGCTGACTGCTTACAGATGCCCCATGACCATTCCTCTCGATTGCGGGTAGAGAATTCGACCCCAGGATTCTACTGATAATCCTTCGTGGTGACACAGATTGATTTGAGTTTAGAGATTGGCTGCCGTTTTGACGTAATGTCCATTGTTGGTCAATAAGCTGCATTGGATCATTTATTTTGACGTAGTGGCGCCGCAGCTCTTTGTTTCAGGCTGGATCGCGGCGTTGCGCATCTGCCGCGAATTCTTCTCAAGGTCCTGGCCGTTCTCGCGCAGAAGGCTTGATCTGCTGCCCAGGCGAGAATCCAGAAGCTGGCTGGTCTGTGGGCTTCTTGATGAGTGGAAGGTCTGCCCAGGATTGAGCAGAGTTTTACAGGCCTCCGGGATATGGCTCGATTGTCCTGTGTTGCCAGATCATTGGCCACTCTGAGACGACATTTGAGCCGATCAACAGCCATCTCGCCTTGCGGACTGGATCAGAGTGCTGCTGTCGCCATCAGCATGATGGTGTCGTCATGCCTGAGTCATGAGATGCCTCTGGCTCAATTGGATGTGGGGACGGGAGCAGGCGTTCGGGCTGCTGCTTTGGCACGAGCAGGGATCAACGGCAGGCTTCTGTGCCGGGCCTGCTGTTGCTCTGCCCGGTCAGCTTTGTTCTGGTTGTTGGTGATCGGGATCACTCCTGGATGACAGAGCTTGTGCCAGGGACTCGGTTCCCTCTGGGCCCTGCTCCAGGGACGCTGCGGATGGGGAGGTTGGCCGAGGTCCCTGGGCCAACAAGGGCGCGATGCCTGTGATCAGCGCGCCGCCGACTTCTCAACGGCTCAAGCTTCCACCCGCTCAGCTCTCTGATGCCTGGCGTTGAGCCTCCGGCTCCTGTCTCAGGATGTTCTCCGGCTTCAGCGGCTGCCTTCCGGTTCCCTCACCAGCAGCACCGGTGCCGGGGCATGGACGCGGATGTAGTCGCTGACGGAGCTGCCCAGCAGCCGATCCAGATCCACCAGGGCCTTGGCCACCAGGGGACGGCGGTCCTGGGAGGCGATCACCAGCAGGTCGATCTTGAACTCTTCAGCCAACTGGCAGACGGTGCGGCTGACATCGCCGGTGCGATGGACCGGTTTCATCTGCACGCCCATGGATCGGGCCCGTTGCACCGCCTTGTCCAGCACCTCGTCGGCGGGACTCTTGCCGCCGCGGGAGGGGGTGATGTCCTGGCGGGTCACGTGCACACCCGTGAGGCTGCCGCCGGGGATGCCGCTGACCAGTTCACAGGCCAGGCGAATCGCGTCATCGCCGACGCCCGTACCGTCGACGGTGACCATCACCCGATTGATCGCCCGCACGTAGAGGTCGTCACGGACCAGCAGCATCGGCCGGGTCGACAGCTGGAAAACGTACTGGCTGGCGCTGTTGGCCAGAATCGACTGGAGCCGGCCCAGGCCCCTGGAGCCCATCACGATCAGGTCGGCGTCGATCTCGTCCGCCACATTCAGCACGGTCTGCTTGGTGTCGCCCTGGCGCACGATCGTGGTGACGTCGGCGGCGCTGAGGCCGAGGCGCTGGATGGCTTCGTTCACCAGGACCTCGCTGCGATCGCGGTGGTCCTGGAGGTTGCTGCCCCCCTGCTCCGGGATCACATGGAGCAGGGTGATCCGGGCCTGACGGCAAGGGGGGATTTCCCGCAACATGCGGACCATGTCTTCCACCTGGCTCTTGCCGGAATTGGCGATCAGAAGATTGCGGAACACGGGATGGTTGGAGGCTGGGATTCAGCCTATGGCTGATCGGCGGGCAGGATCCCCAAGTGCCGCAACACCGTGATGCAGTCGCCACCACCCACCCTTTTCCCGGCGGAACCGGGCCAGGGCTGGTGTCTGCGCCGGCGGGTGTTGCCCCAGCACACCGACCATGCCGGCGTGATGTGGCATGGGGCTTACGTGGGCTGGTTGGAGGAGGCCCGCATTGAGGCCCTCGGGGCCGTTGGACTGCCTTACAACGACCTGTCCGCCCGTGGCCTGGAGCTGCCGATCGTCTCCCTGGCGATCGAGTACCGGCAGGCCCTGCTCCATGGCGATGCGGTGGAGTTGTGCAGCGTGGTGCTGCCGCGTCGGGGGCTGAGGCTTCCCTGGCACACCTGCCTGTTCGGACCAGGCGGAGTACTGGCGGCGACGGCCCGGGTGGAGCTGGTGTTGCTGGATCTCTCCGGCGGTCCGAGCCGGCGCCGGCTGCTGCGCCGTTGGCCCGCCGACCTGGACCGCGCCCTGGAGGCGTTGATCGAAAGGCCGCCGGGATAGTACATTTGAACCATTGCGGTGGGTCGCGATGGGGGATCTGGTGCGGGGGCAATTTCCGTTGGCTGCGGCGCCGGAGCTCCTGCTCGCGGCTTGTCCTGCCCCCTGGGGCGCCCGTCAGCGGCTTTGGTGGCTGCTCTGGAGTCTCTGTCCTGGTATCGGGGTCAGGCGCTTGCGGAGGCTGGTGCTGCTGCCCGGTGGTCTGGAGGCGGCCTGGCTGCTCCCGGTGGAGTTATTGGCGGCCCAGATGGGCTGGCCCCGGAGTCTGGGGCCGGCTGTGGATCAGTTCCGCTGCCGCTGGGGGAGCGATCCCCTGCCCGAACTGGCCAGGGAGGGGCAAACCGGGCGGC
>Ga0194063_10002989_pt1 | contig 10240 bp, 1 predicted proteins | sample SepL3720m_MetaG_FD_155459 | JGI IMG/M metagenome (GOLD analysis project Ga0194063, IMG submission 155459) | Anoxic zone freshwater microbial communities from boreal shield lake in IISD Experimental Lakes Area, Ontario, Canada - Sep2016-L373-20m | ecosystem: Environmental > Aquatic > Freshwater >...
TCACTCGATGGAAGCACTGGAAGCGACACTCTCCAGGGCGGCACCGGAAACGACAGCTTCAAGGCCGGCCCTGGTAATGATGTGATCTACGGTGGCAGTTCCACAGCTGCCAACACCGATACCAATGAAATTGATACCGTTATCCTGACCGGTAATGCCAGTGACTACACCATCTCGCGGGCAACAGATGTCACCTTTGGCTATGCCTATTACATCCAGGACAACCGCACAGGCTCACCTGATGGGCTTGATACCCTCTACGACATTGATCAGCTGCAGTTCAACGATGGCATTGTCATAACACCAATCGACAAGACCCCAGTTTTTGTCGACAACTCACTTCGTCTTAGCTACATCGCGACGGCCTTCTCAGTAGATCTGCCGGCTTCTTCCAGTGCCCAGCTCAGCGCCATCGTCCTCGATGGTGGCGTGATCACCTATGGCCCACCCTCTTCAACTGGCTCCTACGGCAGCCTCACGGTATCCACTACCGGCACCACCAGCTTCACAGGAGTTTCAGCTGCCATCACGGCCCAATCCACCTCCACCCTCACCGATAGCTTCTCGGTCACCGCGTCAAACGGTGGGAAAACAGCCACTGCCGCATACAACGTGGCGATCGCCAACCCTTCTGCCGAAAACTCGCTGCTGATCACGGCCACAGGCTCCGGCAGCATCGATGGCATCAGCTTTGGTTCCACTGCAACCACGGGTGCCTACGCCGGCAAGCTGCTCAATTCCATCAACCTCGGGAGTGCCGCAGACACTGCCACTCTCACTGATGCTGCCGGCACGACAGCAGCATTAACCTTGAATGGTGGCAATGGATTTGATCGCCTCAACGGCAATGCTTCGGCCAACACTCTCACCCTCACCGGGCTGGATAGCGGCACCCTGGATCAGATCAGCTTCTCCAGTATCGAGAATATCTATCTCCAAGGCGGCAATGACACGGTCACCATTGCAGCGGGTGGCCGTCTCAGTGGCATCCTTGATGGCGGGGCTGGTTTCAACACCCTCATCGTTGATAAATCTCTCATTATCGGTGTAGGTAATGATGGCTCGTTCATCATCACCGATGGCGGTGGTGGCAGTGGCGGTAGCTTTACAGGATTCGGAACGATCCAGGGCGGTGGCGGCGGCACAGGCGTGCAGAGCAACAAGCTCACCCTCAACGCCAACAGTAACGTCGTTGCCATCACGGGGGCCAATTCAGGCACGGCCGACGGCACCGCCTTCACCAGCATCAGCGACATCAACCTCGCTGCCGGTGATGACTACGCGATCCTGGCCGCTGTCGGCTCTCTCAGCGGCACCCTGGCCGGTGGGGATGGTGTGGATGATTTCACCCTCAATGCCAGTGCTAACACTCTCACGCTGAATCAGAGCGGTGCTGGCACAGCTACCAGCGCCGGCAATGCGGTTTCGACCGCCTTCAATGGCTTCGAGGTGATCCGCTTGGAGGCTGGGTCTGATGCAGCGAATCTCACCTTTTCGGCGACAACAGCCCTTGCAGAAAAGCAACAGCTGCGCCTGGAAGGTGGGCTCGACAACGACACGATCACACTCACTCTCAGTTCGGCAGAACGCCAGAATCTCCAAATCAGCAATCAACTAACGGCACTCACTGCGTACTTGGCAGCGCCAATGGGACAATCTATCACCATCAACTTTCTCCAAACAAGCCTCACCCTTTCAGGCTTTGAAACCGGTGTGATCCCGGTTTTGTCGCCCACTTATGACATTACGACAAGCTCGATAACTATCAATGAAGGGTCAACGCTGAATACGACGGTAGCAACAACTAATGTCGCATCTGGCACCACTCTCTATTACTCGCTGAGTGGTACCGGGATCACAGCTTCTGACTTCTCCTCTGGTGCGTTGAGCGGATCTGGAACGGTTGCATCTGATGGCACCTTCAGCTTTGCTCATACCCTTGCCAATGACCTAAAGACAGAAGGGGATGAAAACCTTCAAATCAAGCTGTTTTCTGATTCTGCCCGCACGATTCAAGTTGGTTACACCGCATCCGTGGCTATTAAAGATACATCAAAAACATCAGAATCAGGGCTGCTTTGGAGCACCCCCATTGCCACTGCTACCAACGATTCAGCGGGGCGTCTCTCTGTAAGTGGGCAGCAAATTGTCGTTGGAGAATCAAGAAGTGCAGCTGACGGGGTTTGGGGCCAGGCAGTCGTAGAAGCCTTTGATCGGGGGACGGGAGTATCTCAATGGAGTGTGAATTACGGAACTACCGATAAAACCTACATAGGAGCAGTCGCTCATGCGCCTGATGGCTCAATCTTTGTTACCGGAGGCACCCGAGAGTCAGTCAATGGCCAGAGCTATGGCGGTGCTGCCGATGGATGGATAAGCAAGTTAAGTAGCACAGGTCAGGTTCTTTGGACAAAAAACTTCAGCAACCAGCTCGAGGATGACCTTAGCAATCTAGTTGTAGATAGCCAGGGCAATGCCTACATGGCCGGAACTCTTAGCCGCTATGGGTACAAGAGCGGGTCCGGGCACTTCTATAGCGACTATAGCTACTTAGGTGGTGATCAAAGCTATGGGGGGTCAAGCTTTACTGGCAACTGGATGAGTGCCATCCGCAAGATAGATGCTAATGGCAATGTTGTTTGGACACGCGTTGATGGTTCCTTCAACAGTGGCGGTGCGGGGCTTGCTATCGACCCAGGGCTGCGGATTATCAAGAGTAGCTACACGTTTGCTTCCGTCAATGGGCAGGCAGTAGTTGCCGGCAGGGATAATGGCAATGGCTCCAATGTTTGTGACTATCTGATTAGCTATAGGCTTGATGGCGCGGTTGAGTGGACCAAGATGAAGGCCCAGGTCACCGCCTTAGCGGTCGATTCATTAACGCACTACATTTATATAGGTAATCTGAATTCCCTGGAGAAGCTTGATCAGGCTGGAAATGTTGTCTGGAGCCAATCGCTTGGTTCCTTTGCCCAAGATATTACCGTAGACAGTGCTGGAGTCATTCATGTAATCACCCAGAATGGCACCAATGGTTTACGGGAGACGACCTGGTCGTCTGATGGTGTTTCAACTGGAAGTACCGACTACTCAGCCACTGGCCCACTAAGCCCTGGTGATATCCAGGTCTCATCGGATGGAATCCGCTACCTGACCGGCACTATTGCATCAGGCGTACTGGTGGGTGGTGATGATATTGCGCAGGGAGCTAAAGATGGTGTTCTTTGGGCCTATGGCAGCGGAATCAACCAGGCACCCACTGACCTCATCCTGACCTCTAGTGGTATTAAGGAAAATAGCGTAGGTGGAACAGTTATTGGAACTCTGAGTGCAATTGATCCTGATGCTGTTTCCACCTTTACCTATACATTGGTGGCAGGCAACGGCATTAACGATGCCGACAACAACCTCGTTGAGATCATCGGCAATGAGGTCAGGGTCAAACCAGCTGCGGTACTTGACTTCGAAACCAACTCGATTCTTAACCTGAACATTCAGGTCACGGACAATGGCACTCCTGGACTGACGTTCACGAAGGCATTCAACGTCAATGTCCTCAACGCCCAGGAGAGTGGAGATATTGATCCTATAAACACCAACGGACCATTTCGTCCTAGGCATATCCGTCGGGATCAAATATCTTTTGCAATAGAAGAAATAGTCGCAGATCAGTTTGGGATTCCAGTCGAGTCCGCGCAGATACTTCTAAGCGACGCAATTCTGACTCACGAAGGTGACACATACCTTCTTGGAACCTACAATGATACAAGAAACGATCCACTATGGTCTTTTCCGCAAGGGCGGAGTGAACAGGGCGAGGCTTATCTTGCAAAGCTGGACAAGAATGGAAATCTAGTCTATTTCAAGCAGTTTGGCTTTGACGGATCTTTTTCAAATACCTATGGAGGCGGACAGATAGACATTTGCGGCGACGGGACTGCAAGAATACTAATAAATATAGACAATCAAAATGGATTGCCTGTTAAGTTAGACGATGTTACCGCTCCGCTTAACCCCACAGACTCAAGATACCAGAGAGGGGGATTTGTTGTAAGCATTGGGCTAGACGGTTCGACACAGTGGATCACATGCGTAACCAACTTCCAGCAAGAACAGTTCATCACGTGGGGCGAGTACGCTCAAAAAATGGTTGCTTCGCCAAATGGAGAGGCGTATGTATATACTGGGGACATTAATTGGTGGTCACCCAAGTACCTGATCAAACTTGACAAGGTCGGAGACGTCAGCTGGAAGTCTCCCAATCTATTCAACACCACCTTGAATGGAAGCGGTGCATCTTACGCACCATACGGCGGGGTAATCGCACTAGATAAAGCCTTAAACCCAATCATTGCGTCAAGCATCGGAAGCAACTCGGGCACAACTGTGCCACTTTGGCTTGCCAGCAAAGACACAGGTGCAATTATCGGAAATTTTGGAACTGCTTCCACAGAAGGAGACCAATGGCTGAACTGGGTATTTGATCCAAAACAAATTCCAGGCGGAGTCTATGGTGATTATGAGTTTTCTGAAGGCGTTACTCTCAAAGCTGGAAGCCTAAGCGATCCAGATGGAATCACAAATTCAGTATTCTACAAGTGGTTTAAGGGCTCGGCAGAAGTTCAGTCAGGCTTATCAGACACCTATTTAGTTGGTCCCAAGGGTGAGGGGACATACCGCGTCGATGCCATTTATGTGGATGGAACCGGAAGCACCGTCACCACCTCGTCTGCGACACAAACCGTTGATAAGGCTGACAACGGTCAAGGCACTCTCTCTGCCATCACCTCATCGACTGCTGCTGTCTTCCAGGAAGGTGTTCGGGTGACTGCAGGAAGTATCACATCTGATCCTGATGGCAACGGCATGGTCACGGGATACCAGTGGTACTTTAATGATGTTGCCATCACCACCAACGGCACGTCATCGACTTATGACATCTCCAACACAGATTACGGGAACTATAGGGTTACCATTACCTATAACGATAATCAAGGGTTCAGTGCAAGTGTCGATTCGGCTAATCAACTCATTGCTGCTGCTAACAACGGCAACGGCACACCAGGATCCATCACCTCATCCACTGCTGGGGTGTTCCAGGAGGGTGTCACCCTGACAGCACCTGCTGTCAGTGGTGATCCTGACGGTGATGCCGGGAGTCCCAACTATGCCTACCAGTGGTACAAGAACGGAACCCAGATCGGTGGTGCCACCAGCAGCACCTATGCAGTCCCCAATACGGGTACTGGGACTTACAAGGTTGCCATCACCTACTCCGATAATCAAGGGTACAGAGTCAGCGTTGATTCCGCTGATCAGGTCGTTGCTGCTGCTAATAATGGCAACGGCACACCAGGATCCATCACCTCATCCACTGCTGGTGTGTTCCAGGAGGGTGTCAGCCTGACAGCACCAACGGTTACTGGTGATCCTGATGGCGACGCCGGCAGTCCCAACTATGCCTATCAGTGGTACAAGAACGGAAGTCAGATCGGTGGTGCCACCAGCAGCACCTATGCCGTTCCCAATATCGGTGCCGGGACTTATAAGGTTGCTATCACCTACTCCGATAATCAAGGGTATAGAGTCAGCGTTGATTCCGCTGATCAGGTTGTTGCTGCTGCTAATAACGGCAACGGCACACCAGGATCCATCACCTCATCCACTGCTGGGGTGTTCCAGGAGGGTGTCACCCTGACAGCACCTGCTGTCAGTGGTGATCCTGACGGTGATGCCGGTAGTCCCAACTATGCCTACCAGTGGTACAAGAACGGAAGTCAGATCGGTGGTGCCACCAGCAGCACCTATGCCGTTCCCAATACGGATGCTGGGACCTATAAGGTTGCCATCATTTATTCCGATGCCCAGGGCTACAGGGTCACCGTGAACTCGGCCGATCAGGTGGTTGCCATTGCCAACAATGGCAACGGCTCTCCTGGTTCGATCACCTCCTCCACGGCAGGAGTCTTCCAGGAAGGTGTCACCCTCACGGCTCCTGGTGTCAGCGGTGATCCCGATGGTGATGCGGGTAGTCCTAATTATGCTTATCAGTGGTTCAAGGACGGAACTCAAATCAGTGGTGCCACCAGCAGCACCTATGTGGTTCCCAATACTGGAGCTGGCACCTATAAGGTTGCCATCATTTATTCCGATGCCCAGGGCTACAGGGTCACCGTGAACTCGGCCGATCAGGTGGTTGCCATTGTCAACAATGGCAACGGCTCTCCTGGTTCGATCACCTCCTCCACGGCAGGAGTCTTCCAGGAAGGTGTGACCCTGACGGCACCTGGTGTCAGCGGTGATCCCGATGGCGATGCGGGTAGTCCTAATTATTCCTATCAGTGGTTCAAGGACGGAACTCAAATCAGTGGTGCCACCAGCGGCACCTATGTGGTTCCCAATACTGGGGCTGGCACCTATAAGGTTGCCATCATTTATTCCGATGCCCAGGGCTACAGGGTCACTGTGAATTCGGCCGATCAGGTGGTTGCCATTGCCAATAATGGCAACGGCACTCCTGGTTCGATCACCTCCTCCACTGCAGGCGTCTTCCAAGAAGGTGTCACCCTGACGGCTCCTGGTGTCAGCGGTGATCCCGATGGTGATGCTGCCGTCCGCAACTATGCCTACCAGTGGTATAGGGACAATGTTCTGATCTCCGGTGCCACCACCAGCACCTACCTGGTGCCCAACACGGGTGCTGGTACCTACAAGGTTGCCATCGCCTACACCGACAACCAAGGCTTCACGGCTTCTGTCGATTCGCCCAATCAGGTGGTCACGGCGATCAATAATGGCAATGGCACGCCTGGTTCGATCACCTCATCGACGGCAGGAGTGTTCCAGGAAGGTGTGACTCTCACCGCCCCTGGTGTCAGCGGTGATCCCGATGGTGATGCCGCTGTCCGCAACTATGCCTACCAGTGGTATAGGGACAATGTTCTGATCTCCGGTGCCACCACCAGCACCTACCTGGTGCCCAACACGGGTGCTGGTACCTACAAGGTTGCCATCACCTATGCCGACAATCAGGGCTTCACGGCTTCTGTTGATTCTTCGAATCAGGTTGTCACGGCGATCAACAATGGCAACGGCACTCCTGGTTTGATCACCTCCTCGACCCCTGGAGTGTTCCAGGAAGGTGTCACCCTGACGGCTCCTGGGGTGACGGGCGATCCGGATGGTGATGCTGTCGTCCGCAACTATGCCTACCAGTGGTATAAGGACAATGTTCTGATCTCCGGTGCCACCACCAGCACCTACCTGGTTCCCAGCACCGGCGCTGGCACTTATAAGGTCGCCATCTCCTACACCGACAATCAGGGTTTTACGTCTTCTGTTGATTCGGTGAATCAGGTGGTTACGGCCATCAATAGCGGTAATGGCGCCTCTGGTTTGATCACGTCATCGACAGCAGGAGTATTCCAGGAAGGTGTGACTCTCACGGCCCCTGGTGTCAGCGGTGATCCTGATGGTGATGACGCCATTCGCAACTACGCCTACCAGTGGTACAAGGACAATGTTCTGATCTTTGGAGCCACCACCAGCACCTACCTGGTGCCCAACACCGGTGTTGGCATTTACAAGGTCGCCATCACCTACACCGACAATCAGGGCTTCGTCGCTTCTGTCAATTCCCCGAATCAGCTGGTTGCCGTTGTTGACAATGGCTCGGCATCGTTCCAGATCAATGGCACGGCTGCCGTTGGCCAGACCTTGACCGTCGTGACACTCACCGATGATGTGGATGGCAATGGGCTGTTTACCTACCAGTGGCAAAGCAACACCAACACGGTCTGGAGCAACATTGGCACGGCGACGACTAGCAGCAGCTATTTACTGACGGTCAACGAACAGGGCAAACAGGTGCGGGCCATCGTCACTTACGTGGATGGCCAACAATTTGCCACCACGGTCAACACCCTCACGCCTACCAGCCCTGTCGTTGCGGCCGCTGATCTCATCGCGCCAACGGTTCTAGGCATTTCGGTCGAGGGCTCCACCGTCATCCTGCTGATGTCAGAGGCTGTGACGGCTTTATCCGTGCCGGTCACGGCCTTTACGGTTGCCACAATCAGCTCCACCAACGTCGTTACGGCGAGAACTATCAGCACCGTTACCCTGGATCAGAACAACTCGGCTCGAGTTTTATTGACTCTGACGGGAGTAGCACCAGCCAGCTCCGTGAACTTGAGAGTCTCCTACACGGACCCAGTAGGCGATCAATTGACGGCTGTCATTCAGGACCTTGCCGGCAATGATCTGGCCTCTTTCAGCAATCGCTTCGCTGATACCTTTATCACCAGCGCCACCACCACTCTGGCCAGCCAGTATCTGAATCTCACACTCACGGGCACCACTGCGATCAACGGCACCGGTAATGCTCTCAATAACTTCCTTGTCGGAAACTCTGCGGCCAACAGTCTCAATGGTGGAGCCGGCAACGATACCATGGTAGGCGGCCTTGGCGATGATACTTATGTGGTTGATGTGGCCACCGATGTGATCACGGAAGTGGTCGGTGAGGGAACGGATCTGGTTCAGAGTGCCGTCACCTTCTCGTTGGCGGCTCTGGTCAATGTCGAGAATCTCACCCTCACCGGCAGTGCGGCCATCAACGGCAGCGGTAATGATCTCAGCAACCTCCTCAGCGGTAATGCCGCTGCCAACAACCTCAGCGGCGGAGCCGGCAACGACAGCCTCAACGGTGGCGCCGGCAGTGACACGATGGTGGGTGGTGCGGGTGACGATAGTTATGTGGTGGATGTGGCCACGGATGTGATTACCGAGTTGGCTGGTGAGGGTACTGATCTGGTGCAGAGTTCCATCACCTTCTCCTTGGCGGCCCAGAGCAACGTCGAGAACCTCACCCTCACCGGCACAACGGCGATCAATGGCAGCGGTAATGCTCTCAACAACCTGATCATCGGTAACTCCGCCGCCAATACTCTCAACGGCGGCGACGGTAACGATTCCTTGGTCGGCGCGGCCGGTAATGACAGCCTCAACGGCGGAGCTGGCAATGACATTCTCACGGGAGGAGTCGGTGCTGATATCTACCGCTTTGATACGGCGCTCAATGCCAGTACCAACGTCGATCGCATCACGGATTTCACTCCCACGACAGTGGCAACAACAACGGATCGCATCCAACTGGAAAATACTGGTGCGGGGCTGTTCACAGCCATCACCGCTACCGGCACTCTGGCCGCCGCCGCCTTCATCAGCGGCGCGGCCTTCACCACCACCGCCCAGTGGATTCGCTATGAGTCGACGACCGGCAACCTGTTCTATGACGCTGACGGCAGCGGCATTGCTCAGGCCTCCACGCTGTTTGCTACGTTGAATTCAGGCCTGGCCATGACGAACACTCAGTTCGTCGTGACCTGAGCGGCTCGCGGATGGCCCTTCAGTGTTGTTTCCCTTTCCCCAGATTCCCCGTCACCAGCACCCCGCTGATCGCCAGCAGCAGCACGCTCAGGCAGAAGTAGGCCAGCGAAGGTCCATCAACGATCGGCAGCGATAACATCGCCTTGAAGGCCGAGACGATCAGGGCGACCACCAGCACCTTGACCAGCTTTTCCTTGAGCTGATCGAGATCGCGGATGTCGAGTAGCCCTTCGCCGGCCTTGTTGTCTCCCCGGGCGGCATCAATCGGTGAGATCAGCAGCTCATAGACGCCATAGCCGAAGATCAACAACGCAATACCGATCAGATAGAGATCGATACCCGTCACCACACCCCCCAGCAACTTGGCCATGTAGACCTTGTCCTCGTTGTCGACGCTGCCAAGCCCCAGGATTGATTTGCCGATCTCCAGGGTGCCGAGCACAAAGGTGATACAGGTGCTGGCCAGGCTCATGATCACCGGCAGGATGGCGATCAATCGCAGGCGCCATAATACTTTTTCGAAGCGATGTTCGTAGCGTTTGAGCCGCGGCTTCCAGGTCGTGCTGTCCAAGGGCACCGTTGTTGATTGCAGTCGCTGCACCTTAGGCTTGAGCCCCAGACGGTTGTGGTGTCCGTTCATGCCGCTCTGCTCCGAGCCCATGGATGATCCTGCCGCGCGCAAGAGCGACCCGCAGAGTGTGGCCCTCTGGATTCAGCCCCGGGCCAGTCGCGATGCGGTGCTGGGCGAGCGGGACGGGGCCATCGCCATCCACCTCAGAGCCCCCCCGGTGGATGGTGCCGCCAACGAAGCCCTGATCCGCTTTGTGGCGGCCCGGGTGGGGGTGCCCCC
>Ga0194063_10002990_pt1 | contig 10233 bp, 10 predicted proteins | sample SepL3720m_MetaG_FD_155459 | JGI IMG/M metagenome (GOLD analysis project Ga0194063, IMG submission 155459) | Anoxic zone freshwater microbial communities from boreal shield lake in IISD Experimental Lakes Area, Ontario, Canada - Sep2016-L373-20m | ecosystem: Environmental > Aquatic > Freshwater...
CACTGGAGGCGTTCCCACTGATCATGGGGCAGCGTTCCTTCTCCGGTTCCCCACTTGGGAGCCCAGCCACCACGGCACTCATGCTTGAGTTTTGCGTCCGTCACGGCATCGCGCCCATCGTGGAGGAGTTTCCGCTTTCCGAAGTCAATAAAGCCATCGACCGCCTCGAGAATGGAAGTCCGCGTTACAGGGTCGTCCTCAAGGCGTGAAAAATCCGAAAAACATCTTTACCCAACGCTTGAGCAAAGCGTAGATTCTCGCTCCCCATTTTGCCTTATGGTGTAACGGTAGCACAAATGATTCTGGATCATTTTGTCATGGTTCGAATCCATGTAAGGCAGCCATCTGATACCGCTTCAGATTTAGTCAACTGGCGAAAAAAAACATCCAGCCTCTAGGTGTTGTTAGCTTTTTCCTCGCGCGATTGGTGCACCCATTTCGCTCCTTGTCAAAATTCCGAATAGGAATAGTGTTCGGGACTCTATTTATGCCAGCAGCCAACGATCTTCGCAAAGGGATGGCCATCCGTTACAACGGAAATCCGGCCATTGTTCTTGAAATTCAACATCGCACACCAGGCAATCTTCGTGCATTCGTGCAATGCATTGTCCGGTATATCGGAACGGGAAAGTCTGCCGATATCCGATTCTCTTCGACGGAAAAGGTAGACGTGGTGGACGTTCAGCGCCAACCACTCGAGTTCAGCTACAGTGACCATCATGGCTACCATTTCATGGATACCGCGACCTATGAGACGATCACGTTGAACGAAGAACTCATTGCTGACGCTAAACAATATCTCGTCGAGAATCTCAAAGTCGAAGTCCTTAGCATCGAAGGTCGCCCAGCTCAAATTGAGATACCATCTTCTGTGGTTCTTAAAGTCACTGAATCTCCCGAGGGAGTTCGTGGTGACTCTGCTAACAACGTGCAGAAGCAGGCGACACTTGAGACTGGCAAGATTATCAACGTGCCTTTGTTCATTAAAGAAGGCGAATTGGTGAAGGTCAGCACGGTCGACGGGACCTACATGAGCCGAGCCTAATTTTACGGAGGATATCTTATTGACAACGCTTGTTTCTGAGCGAGCGTAAAATCCTATATGAAACACCTCCTCGTTTGTGCAGCAGTAGTTGTAGCCTTCACAGCCTCCTCCGTTTTTGCCGGTTCCTGTGATGGTTGCAAGAAAGACAAATCCAAAGAAGGTCAGGACGGAAAAGACGAGAAGAAGTCCTCTCTCACCGTTCAAGTGGGCTTGTAATCTCTCACGATCAGCTTACAAACGCGGATGGCAGCAATGCCATTCGCGTTTTTTTGGCCTCGGCCATTGGCCTCAGCCAGATCGGATATGCGATTGGAATACGCGGTCGTGTTTGATTTACCCCGAATCCGGCGGAATTAACCACAGAGAACAAAGAGCACAGAGGGTGAATGAATTAGAGCGAATCCAATTGGATCGTTTTGTTGGGTTCGCCGCTTTCGGAAACCGCTCTTGTTAATCCTGTAAATCCTGTCTAAAAAACTATTTTCGGGTTTACTCTACCTCCCTCCATGCGCTTGATTAAGACATTTCTGCGGAATGGCTGGAAGCTCACCCGTGATGCTGTTTTGATTTTTATTGAAATCGAGGGTGAACAGCGTGCAGCCTCCTTTGCTTATTATGCGCTTTTTTCTCTCGTTCCTCTTTTCGCGCTTTTTCTCGTTCTCGGATCGGTGATCGTGAAGCCAGAGGTGGTGATTGCGACAGCGGAAAACTTTTTTCCGATGGAGTTAGCCCAGCAAAAACTGGTTTGGCACATGGCGGAAGCTCTCCATAAGTCTCGCAACGGCGTTAGCCTTCTCTCCCTGTTCATATTGATTTGGTGTTCGATTCGTTTTTTTCAAGCGCTAGTTCAAGGGGTGAATCGGGCATGGCATCGGATTGATATTCCGTGGTGGAAGCTACCCCTCAAAAATCTGCTCATGATGGGAGTGCTTGCAAGTGCGCTAGGGATTGGTCTTGTGGCCCCAGTGGCGCTCCAGGCAGCGGGTGAGTTCTTTGCGCTCTTGGAGGAGTTGCTAAAGGATCAGATGCCGAACATGAAGTTCCACGCGATTGCGTTGACCCTAAGTTGCGGCAGGTATCTAGTGGCGGGAGGATTGACGTTTTATGCTCTCAGTGCGCTTTACGTGCTGGCTCCTGGACGCAAGATTTTCTTCAAGCAAATATGGGGAGCGGCTCTAGTCATCACTCTCGCCTTGCAAGTGGGGCAAGGACTCTTCGGTAACTACGTCGCCAAGATCGTGAATTATAATGCCATCTACGGATCGTTTGGGGCCCTCATGCTAGCGCTCATGTGGGTTTATATCGCTGGGGGGCTGATTTTATTGGGGGCCTGCTTTTGCGCAGCCGCAGAACAAAGCGAAACGGAGATTACTCCATCCAATTCAAAAAATTGAAATTCAAGGAGACCATTACTGCTACAGTCAAGACAGTCGTGAGAAATCCTAGGACAGCACAGACGCTGGCTGAGATCAAAACAGTGCGGATGAGTGAGTCTTGTGGGTCGGCGGTGATTTCGGACATGGATTCAGATAATAGAAGCAATTGATATTTGTCAAATCACTCGTGACGGAGGGCTTTCACGGGGTCCAGGCGCGCCGCGAACCAAGCCGGAATCAAAGCCGCGAGCGAACATATCGCAAATGCACTCAGACAGATGATCGCCACATCGGACGGCACGATCTCTGCCGGGATTTCGCTGAACTGGTACACCGAGGGAGGGAAGATCTCGATGTGAAAGGTGTTGGAAAGGAAACGGCTCACCTCGTTGCGATATTGCACCATGCTGATCCCGAGCGCTAGGCCGGTGGCTGTGCCGAAGACGCCGACGACCATGCCTTGGGCCAAGAAGACACCAATGATCTGGTGGGTTTGCGCTCCAAGGGCCTTCATGACGCCGATCTCGCGTGTTTTCTGAACGGTCACGGTGATGAGCGTATTCATGATGCCAAATGCCGCTACGAGAATGATGAACATCAGAAGAAAAAACATGACGTTCCGCTCCATTCGTATCGCATCGAAGATCTGCTTATTCATATCAATCCAAGTGAGGGCATGCTGGGAGCTCGGAAGGAGCGGGGCGAGTTTGTCTCGAATCTGATCTGCCAAGTTGGCGTTTTGGGTTCGCAATGCGAGTCCGTGGGCGGCACCGCCGAGATTGTAGAGTTCCTGTCCGATATGCAGTGGAACAATGAGGAACTCGCTATCGTATAAGTAGCGACCGCTTTCAAAAATGCCGGAGACTTCGAGTTCGGTGGGAAGGATCATTTCCTTAAGGGAAGAGACATCCTTGGTTTTATCTGACGAACGCTCGATGCGGTCGATCTCATCGAGGATGTTGTTGAAATTCCCAGGAGAAAATATCGTAATTTTTTCTCCAACGGTGACGCCCAGTTCTCGAGCCAATTCGGAACCAAGTACTGTCTTGCTTCCATCCAGATCGTATGTCCCTTCGACGATAAAATCGGAGATATTCACGACACCCTTTTCGAGCTCTGGATCGACGCCGCGGATTTTGGGGGCAAGGCGGCGGTGCTGATACTCAACAATCACCGGACCTTGAACAAATGGAGCTGCAGCGGTCACGCCAGGAGTGCCAATGCAGATGTCGCGTGTCTTTTCCCAGTCCTCGATTACGCCGCTATTTCCTACGACCAAGTGAGCATCGAAGCCGATCACTTTTCGGCGTAGTTCCTGCTCAAATCCGGTCATCACCGAGATCACGAGAATCAAAACCATGATGCCTAAAGTGACTCCCAATATCGATACGAGTGTGATCGTAGAGAGAAACGTCCGCTTGGGCTTAAGATAGCGTAGGGCTAGAAAGAGGCTGAAACTTTTCGACATCGTTTTTTATTTATACTCGAACAACGGGACGCGGGAATAATTATCGATGAGCATTTGCTGTCTCTTGTGGGTATTGCAGGTGACTTGCCTCAATGGGTATAGTGAGATGCATAGTCATGAATCCCTTCTTTATCACCGCCATTCTCACTCTCTTAACAATTATCCCATCCTTGCACGCGGACGAGAAGACCGCAGTGAAGCCATATCCGCTTCCAGACTGTGTTATTTCTGAAGAGGCACTGGGCTCCATGGGGAAACCTATTGCGCTTGTTTACGAAGGGCAGGAAATCAAATTCTGCTGTAAGGACTGCAAGAAAACCTTTGAAAAAAATCCCGCCAAGGCGATGGCGAAGTTTGATGCCGCAGTGAAGGCTCAAGCCGCTGCTGGCGCCAAGTAGTTCGCGAGAGTTTTTATGCTCGCGATTGCGTGTAGGAATTTTTGGGATCGGCGGATTTTAGTGCGCTGGGGCGTGCTTTCTTTTTATCCGTTCTCGCTCGGTGGAAGAGGTATTGCTGCACGTAGCCTGCATAGGGGCCAAGGCGACGTCGTGCGTAGTTCGCAAGTTGTGTTGGTGTCCCCTCTCGGCCATTTCGCATAGCGAGAAGAATGCGATGAATCCACACGTCGATCGGCACGGCGTCGAGTCGTTCATAGGCAAATAGCAAAACGCAATTGGCGACTTTCACGCCGACACCCGGAAGAGTCATGAGTGCAGTGCGCAGTTCTGAGGTGGATCGCTTTTGGAGGGCTTCCAAATCGATGGATCCTTCAGTGAGGAGGCGGGCGGTTTTGAGGAGGTTCTCGGCGCGGTAGCCAAGTCCGCATTCGAGCAGGGTTTTTTCGTCTGAACGCGCTAGGCGTTCGAAGGAAGGGTAGGCTGGATGGGGTGATCCAGGCACTGGCGTGCCAATCCGGTTTCGGATCGCGATCGACATGGCTCTTATGTGCGCGACCTGCTTCATAGAGCTAGTGATGAAAGTGGCAAGGCATTCCCATCTTGGTTGACGAAGGATGCGCAGGCCGTTGCAAAGGGTGAGGGCTTCCTGACTGAGCGAATCTTTTGGAAAAGCGGCGTAAATCTGCTCCAGTGGATGATCGAGGGCAAAATAGCGATTGAGAATTTCAGGATCTCCTTGATCGATGACGAGACGTTGGTTTTTCTCCGAAACGCGCGCCAGATGGTCGCTGATAAGGCCTATCCACGATCCATCAGGTAATGGATCCCAGTGGAAGACTTGCCCGCTTTTCAGAGTCGCTTCAACGGAGATGAGGGCGGAGTTTTTTTCAGACACAAGGATCACATTCAGTCACAAAGCCACAGGGCATTGAAAGGGGCAATTTTCCATTTCCGCAGACAGATAGGACGTGCATGGGAGTGGCGGATTCGGATGCTTAGCTTGAAGTCTTGTTTTCCTACGCGGAATCACGTTTTCTGTTTGAATGACAGTTCGCACTCGTTTTGCTCCATCACCGACCGGATACCTTCACGTAGGGGGAGCCCGGACCGCCCTTTTTAATTGGCTCTACGCCCGCCAGCATGGAGGGACATTCATTCTCCGCATTGAGGATACCGACGAAAAGCGGAATACTGAAGAAGCGCGCCAAGTGATTTATGATGGATTGAACTGGCTTGGTCTGGATTGGGATGAAGGTCCGGACAAGGGAGGTCCCTTTGGCCCCTACCAGCAAAGCGAGCGCTCGGATATCTATGCCAAGCATTTGGCCACGCTCGAAGCGGGTGGGCATGTTTACGAGGATAATGGGGCGATCCGCTTCCGTTCACCCCGCAAAACCGTCGTCGTCGAGGACCTCATCTGCGGTCGCATCGAGTTCGATATGTCGAATCCCGCTACGCATCCCGACATGACGATTCGTCGTCCCGATGGATCGTGGATTTTCCATTTTGTGAATGTGGTGGACGACATCGAAATGCAGCTCACTCACGTGATTCGTGGTGAAGACCACCTTTCCAACACGCCAAAGCACATCGAGCTTTACAATGCGCTCGGTGTAACGCCGCCCAAGTTTGCCCACATTCCACTCATCTTGAATACCGAGGGCAAGAAGCTCAGTAAACGAGATGGCGGTTCGAGCATCACCTTCTTCATGGATGGCGGATACACTCCCGAGGCCGTAGCAAACTACCTCTGCTTGCTTGGATGGTCGCCGGGGGACAATCGTGAGCGACTCACTACGGCGGAAATCCTTTCGCTTTTTGACTTGGATAAAGTGAATCGCAGAAATGCGATTTTTGACCTTGATAAATGTTTTTGGCTCAATGGGCAGCACATCCTTGCGATGAGCTTGGCCCGTTTCTCGGAGCTCGCTAAGCCTTTCGTGGATAAAGCCGGCATTGCCTATGGCACGGATGAGGCCCTTATTCAGGCCCTCGCCATCGTTAAGGCGAAGGTCAAACACCTCAGCGATGTGCCCGATTGGATCGCTTTTCTTTTCTCGGATACGTTTCCGTTTGATCCTGAGGCTGTCGAAAAAAGTCTCAAAAAGCCGGGTGCACTCGGCCGTTTGCAAGCCCTCGAAGCTTCTCTTGTGAAGGTGAGCGACTGGACGCATGTCACCGTCGAGGCTGCACTCAAGGAGACGGCGGCAGCTCTTGGAGTCAAGACCGGTGAGCTTGTCCATCCTGCGCGTGTCGCTGTGAGCGGTCGTTCGGTTGGGCCTGGTCTTTACGAGATTTTTGAAGTCTTGGGCAAAGATCGTACCTTGGCTCGATTTGAGCGCGCACGCTCCATGGCCGCTGAATAAAAACTATCCATGAAAACAATGTCTCGCATCCCTGTAGCCATCGTCGGAGCGAATGGATATTCCGGCGAGGAATTGTGTGCGATCCTAGCACGCCATCCGCAAGTCGAGATCGTTGCGATTACGTCCCGTCAACATGCAGGCAAAGTTGCCGGTGACGTTCTTCCACGCCTCGCTGGGGTGGGGGACTTTGCAAATCTGGTTTTTACCGAACCTTCGATTGAAGCCCTTCTGGCCTCACGAGCGGAGTATTTCTTTTTGGCCCTCCCTCACGGATTGGCTGCGGAATTTGCGGTGCCACTTTGCCGTGCGGGGAAGAGAGTGATTGATTTGAGTGCAGATTTTCGTCTTCGCGATGCAGGAGTCTATCGCGAGTTTTATGGTGAAGATCATCCCGCGCCTGATGTTTTAAAAACCGCTGTTTACGGTCTGCCTGAACTTCATCGGGATGCAATTCGTTCTGCGCAGCTCGTGGGTTCGGCGGGGTGCTATCCGACGAGCATCTTGCTGCCCTTGGTTCCGCTCCTGCGCGAGGGACTTATTTGCGCTAATGATATTCTGGTTTCAAGCGCCAGCGGAGTTAGCGGAGCCGGACGCAAAGCTGATGTCTCTTTGCTTTTTGGAGAGTGCAATGAAAGCCTGCGCGCGTATGGGCTTCCTAAACATCGTCACCTTTCTGAGATCGAACAGGAGTTGAGTCTGGCTGCTAACAATCCCGTGGTGATCTCTTTCACTCCGCACCTTGCGCCAATGACACGAGGTATCCACACCACTATTTTTGCCAAGCCTGCCGCAGGTATTTCGGGTGAGACCATCTTGCCTGCGCTCGAGGCGGCCTACGCTCGCGAGCCATTTGTTCGTGTGCTCAAAAATCTTCCCGACACCAAAAATGTGACTGGTACTAACTTCTGCGATATTTCCTGCCGCTTCGATGCCCGCACCGGAAGGATGGTATTGTTGTCAGCGGAAGACAATCTCGTCAAAGGCGCGGCTGGACAAGCTGTGCAGAACTTCAACCTGATGGCCGAGCTCGACGAAACGGCTGGTTTGCTATGAGTGATATTAAAAAAATAAAAGGGGGCGTTTGTGCTCCAGAAGGATTTCTTGCTGGCGCCACTGGGTGCGGAATCAAATCCGGCGAGGTGACTCGTGACGATATAGCCGTTGTTTTCTCGGAAGCTCCGTCCCATTCCGCTGCGACCTTCACCACGAACAAAGTCAAGGCAGCGCCCGTACTTGTTTCCGCCGCACATTTGAAGGCCGGTCGCAATCGCGCCGTCATCCTTAATAGCGGCAATGCGAACGCCTGTACTGGTGCAGGTGGACTCATGAACGCGAAGGCTATGGCTGCTGCTACGGCTTCTCTCCTTGACCTCAAGCCGACCGAGGTTCTGATCTGCTCGACGGGCCGCATAGGGGTTCCACTCCCGATGGATCGCATCACAAAAGGCATCGCTGCGCTCTATCCGACGCGCACAGGCAGCAAGGCTGCGGCTGCATCCATCATGACCAGTGACACCTTCGCGAAGGAATTTGCGGTGGAAGTCAAAACACCCGATGGCACGTTCCGCATTGGTGGAATCGCCAAAGGTGCGGGGATGATTGATCCGAACATGGCGACCATGCTTTGTGTCGTCACGACGGATGCCGCCATCTCGCAACCCGCTCTTCGTGCATCTCTTCGCCGCTCGGTCGCAAACTCTTTTAACCGCATCACCATCGACGGTGATATGAGCACCAACGATACTGTCATTTTGCTCGCCAATGGCCTGAGCGGAGTGACTCCTGCGGTAAGTGTTTTTGATGCGGCTTTGGATGAAGTGAACCGTGCCTTGGCTCGCATGATTGTGAGCGACGGGGAGGGGGTTTCCCGCTTTGTTGAAGTCGAGGTCACTGGCGCTGCTACAGAAAAGGATGCCCGCGCCGCTGCCGAGGCCATTGCGAATTCCACACTGGTCAAATGTGCGTGGGCCGGTGGCGATCCAAACTGGGGCCGCATTCTCGATGCTGTGGGCTATTCCGGCATTAAGATGAAAGAGTCGAAAACCGACATCTGCTACGACAATCTGGCCGCCGTAAAAAATGGCGTTGCTGCTACCACTCCATTCACAAAACTCCGCGCGATCGCCGCAAAAAAAGCATTTAAAGTCCGTGTCGATTTGAATGTGGGTAAGGCTTCGTATTATGTTTGGACAACGGATTTGACTGAAGAATACGTCCGCCTGAATCTTGGTGAATAAAAATGAATATGTCTCCCGAAGCCCGCTCCGAGGCCCTCATTGAAGCTCTTCCTTACATCCAGCAATACCGTGGCCAGACTTTCGTTATTAAGTATGGCGGCGCGGCTATGGAGGATGAGCAGATCGTCGATAAATTTCTCCGCGATGTCGTCTTTCTCGAAGCCGTAGGCATCAACCCCGTGCTCGTTCACGGGGGAGGCAAGGCCATCACTTCCAGGATGCGCGATGCAGGTCTTCATGCCCGCTTTATTGATGGACTCCGAGTCACCGACGCCACCGCTATCAAAATTGTCGAGGACACGCTCGATAAAGAAATCAACCCCTCCATCGTTTCAACGATCAATGAGTTTGGTGGGCGCGCCCAAGGATTTTCAGGCAAAGATGTTTTCTCCGCTCGCCGGTTAGACAAACAAGTCGTTCAAGATGGAGAACTGATCGATATCGGATTCGTTGGTGAGGCTGAAGGAGTGAGTATTCAAGCTATTAAAGCGTGCGTCGCTTCCGAGATCGTTCCAGTTATCAGTCCCATCGGAGCGACAGTTGATGGTGTTGTTCTCAACGTCAATGCCGACATCGCCGCTGCAGCGCTCGCCACGCAGATCGGAGCAGCTAAGCTCATCTTTGTTACCGACGTCGCTGGCATCATGCGCGATCCGGCTATCAAGGAGTCTCTCATACCGAGCGTGACCATCGCTCAAGTCGAATCCCTCATCCAGCAGAAGGTCATTGCCGGCGGAATGATCCCCAAGGTGCGCTCCGCCACAGCTGCACTTCAAAAAGGGGTCAAAAAAATCCACATGGTCGGCGGCCATATTCAACATTGCCTTCTGCTCGAAATCTTCACCAATGCAGGAATCGGTACCGAAATTGTTCCCTAGACGCTTTTTTTCGCAAACTCATAAAATGACTCCTCCCTCTTCTCGGTTCACAGAGAATCCAGATTTCTGAGTTTACCGAATCCGCACAATTCATTCAAAATATCTTGAACATTCTTGAGGTGCATATAATTTGAAGTCCACTCTCTCCCCTCATTGAGACTCGTGGAAAAGAACAATCTAATACAGCCGCAGGTAAAGGACAAACCCATTACCAAAGGCGGTAGCTTGTCTTTAAATGGGTCGCGATCCAAGCGTGAAAGGGATCTGGAGGCTTCGTCAGCTCGACTTAGCGCCTTCCAGCTTCAGTCCGTCACGCTTTTTATTAGTGTCTTCGGAGTACTCTCGTTGCCTCGCTCCATCGGAGAAATTTATGGCCTCCTCTTCAGTACTCAGGAGCCCCTCTCCCTCGACGATGTGCAAGCCCGCCTGCAGCTCAGTCGCGGTTCTGCCAGCGAGGGCCTCCGC
>Ga0194063_10002992_pt1 | contig 10228 bp, 14 predicted proteins | sample SepL3720m_MetaG_FD_155459 | JGI IMG/M metagenome (GOLD analysis project Ga0194063, IMG submission 155459) | Anoxic zone freshwater microbial communities from boreal shield lake in IISD Experimental Lakes Area, Ontario, Canada - Sep2016-L373-20m | ecosystem: Environmental > Aquatic > Freshwater...
TCTAACTACCCTAGATGAGAAGTGGATGGACCATCTCGACAATATGGAGAGTCTGCGCGATGGTATCGGACTACGTGGTTATGCTCAGCGTGATCCACTCGTCGAATATCAAAAAGAGTCCTACAGCATGTTCGAACGTTTGATCGGCTCCGTTGAAAGCGAAGTCGTCAAAAAGATTTATCGTCTCAATCCCGTGGCTCAGCCCGCTCCCGCCCCCAAAGTAATCTTACGCAAAGATGAGGTCGCCGGCGCCGAAACGAAAAAGAAAGTCGTCACGACCGAAGATAAAGAGGTCGACCCCAAAGCTCGTATTGGGCGCAACGATCCCTGTCCTTGTGGCAGTGGCAAGAAATGGAAGAAGTGCCATTTAAACAGGGTACCGCATACTCAAGAAGAGGATAGACTATTCGCTCTCTACCAGACAGATAAAGCGGAATGGGAGCGTCAAACAGAGCAAAAAGAAAAATAGGGACATTAGAACCGATAATCTATTTCTACTTTACCGTTACCAGCTCGGATTTCCTTGATGATAGTCCGAAGGAAGTGTTTCTTTTCAGCTAGATTAGACTCAGCCCATAAAGTATCAAAGTCAGTGAGGCTCTCCAGGAACTTGTCGAGCTCCAACTTGCGTTTGTTTAGTTCCGAGACTTTAGTTTGACTTCCTACCGTTACCGCATGGTATTTATTTTGATCTTCACGCAGTCTCGACATAGCGAGGCCATACTCCTCAAGGGTAATTAGTCCTGCCTCATATGCTTCTTGCTGTTTTTTGGTCTTGATAGGTATCTCCTTGAGTTTTCGCTCTGCCTGCTCCAGATCATCGGTAAAGGTATCCGTCAATCTCACCTGCTTGTTATAAATGAGCTTGTCACGAATCGAGGAGTTATTGAGCAAGCTCTTGATCTGGTCCAAGACGGTCCCCTCTAGCTTTGATGCAGACATGACACGTGACTGGCAAATATTACTGTACTTGTGACCAGAGCATAGGTAGGTATAAGTCTCTACATCGTTCCAGTTGGGGTTGCGCTTACTGTTCTTAATGTTACGACGAACAGAAGTTACCCCAGATCCACACCTTATGCACTTGGCTATACCGGTCAATAATCCATGACTCTGCTCAGCCCTACCCTTGTATGAGTTACCTCTGATCTTTTTTTCATTCTGGACCGATTCAAAAAGTGGCTCGTCAATTATGGGGGTATGCTCACCATCAACCATAATCCCATCATGTCCCCGTATCTGTCTCTGCTTACTGATCTTGTAGTCAGCATGGCGCCACCCCCACATCACTTTGCCGGTGTAGGTTCTGTTGGTTAGGATGTACTGAACGGTATGCGCAGTCCATCTGCCATTTTTTGGTGAGGAGATATTGTCTTGGATTAAATCAAAAGCGATAGCCCTTTTCCCTTTACCTCTAGAGAAGTCATTGTAAATCCTCTGGACCACCTTGGCTTGCTCCTCGTTTATCTCTACCTTGCGGTGTACTTTGCCCTTGTCGTCTAATGAGCGCAGGATTTTGTAACCATAGGGTACGTTATTGGGTATTCTGCCTGATTTTGCTACTGCTACCTTGCCCATACTCATTCTACGTCGGATCTTGTTGCGCTCTATCTCAGCCATAGTATCGCTCACTCCCTCCACCATGAGCCCTAGATCATCGTCGAGTGGATCGTAATCCTTTGGAGCTTTAGGTTCAACTGAGGTAGAGAGGGAATATGTCTGGATAAACATTTTCTTTAGTTGATCTCGGATTTGACCAGCATACGTTCTATTTCGCGCAAAGCGGTCAAAATCTTTCACTATTACTAGGTCAAACTTCCCTAGTCTGGCCTCAGCGAGCATATCTTGTAAGCCGACACGTTCATCTGTTAAGTGACCACTGACGTCATCGGTAAATGGTTCCGCCACTAACTCCCACCCATGATCGATGATTGTCTTTTTACATTGTGCGATTTGGTCTGGTACAGACGGTTTTCCATCTGCTTGCTCTTTTGTGCTTACACGAGCATAAATTACTGCCCTGATGTGTGGTGTTTCATTTTCCATATTTAGACTCCTTTTTGGAGCACGTTCATTACATCTTCTCTGCGGTATCGGCGATCCTTGCGGGACCCGACACGCACGGCAGGCAACTTGCCCTCGTTATCCCACTTACGCAGGGTCCAAGGGCTCATATTGAGGATTTGGGAGGTCTGAGCGATAGTGAGTAGGGGTGGCCAGGTTCGAGGGCTAGAAGGAGTGAATGTAGGTCTTGCAAAGTCTATTTCCATAACTTATACTAAGATAACATAAGTGATATGGAAAAGTAAAGATGGAAAAAGCAGTTTCAAATCTAGAATATATCAAATCAGAGTTTGAGATATACACCGGCTACGTCAATTCCTATATGTTGAGCATGTTTTTCGGGAGCTCGATGGATAATTGGCCTCAAGGGTTAAAAAAAGAAATAGAAGATAGTTTGGTGGGTCTACTTGGCAAGGCGAAGGACTTGCTAGACGAATATTTTCCAAATAAGGAGTACACAATCAATCATGCTGGTGACCAATACGTATATCCCAACTACTTCTTTGGAGCGATTGAGGAAGAGGCGAAAGAAATAAAACTTAAACTACTGACGCATGTAAGCTATGAAATAGAGTCTACGATAGCTAGATTAAAATATAAAAACGCAGTTCAGAACAAGGAGCAAAATCCACGTTATGAATGGCCCTCTTCGCCTCAGAGAGACGGTAAAACATTTATTTTCGATGATAAAAACAAAATTCTATTTACAGGACACAGATTCCTACTATGCAAAACTTTATTTGATGCAAAAGGGCAACCAGTGTTGCTCCAAGAGCTAATTGAAAATTGTGGCGCAAAAGATCCAACAAGAACACTAGGTCACATGGAAGGTAGATTTACTGATTGTGGAACCACACCCAACATAAGACTCCTAGCCGAGACAAACAATGAGAGACTTGCTACCAGACGACTCGTTTATACATCAAGTTAACTTTCCACTCTTTTGAGAATTACAAGCGGTATACAGCGCCAATAGGCGCTTTTTTTGATCTGGAATCCGCCTTTTCCTCACACTTCGCGCCTAAATCAGGCGTTAGACAATTAAGTAATGACTACGCAAGTTCATGACAACTCTTCATACCTTCGCAATGCATTAAATATGCTTTTTGAGTCGGTCAAAGCACGCAAGCAAGTAGAGATATTAAGAGAAATAAAAGAGAGGGGGCAAGATGGAAAATCAAACCAAATCCCTGGCAGACTTCTACCAGGCAGTCATTTTATTAGCTAACCACTATCGCCTTGAGCAAGTGGAGCGGGGGCAGGGTAAGTTCTGCACCTTTGTATTCTCAGACCCCGACGGAACTGCACAGGCAACGATAGATCGGCATTGGCGCCGTGAGCTCACTGTAGTCAGCCGTGACCTGATTGACGCAATAGTCGAACTCAAGACCAAGATCTACGACAGGGGACAGATATGAGTATCTCTAATGAAATATCCAAGCTAGTTTCGATTCTTGAGGAAAAAGAAGTGTTTATATTGCAGAGGATTAACGCCGTGCTGGAGGGCAAGTCACAGAGAGCTAGGTTTATCGAGAATCACATCTACCCTGAGTATGGCAAGAGAATTAGAGCACAAATATTAAAAATAAATGAAATCTGGAATATACAGGATGAAAGCGAGGGATATGACAAAGCAAGACAAACTAATTGAGAAGAGTTTTATTGTTGACGGTGGCTATATCTATGAGATGGTTGCAGACCCAGACACAGAGACGCTTGCGTACGTGAAGTACGACCGCTTGAGCGGGCAGACAGAGCTCTGTAGTGAAGTGGTGATGAATGGTAATACCCACATACCTCCACAAAACAAACTAGCCTTTAGCGGAACTATGCTCCTACCTACGTTCCCTGCTGAGTATGAGAGCTTTGCCAGTCTCCTAGAAAATGTGAGGAGCTACATAAACGAATACCTAGAGATACCCACCGACTATCTAATGATTGCCTCCTATTACGTGATCTTGAGTTGGGTATATGACTGTTTTGAGACGATTCCCTACCTCCGCGCCCGGGGAGAATACGGTACTGGCAAGAGTCGATTTTTGAAAGTCATTGGATCACTCTGTTATCGCCCTTGCTTTGCAGGCGGGTCCTCCACCGTATCTCCCATATTTCGCTTAATTGATCTCTATGGTGGCATGACGCTGGTGCTAGATGAGGCTGATTTTAGATTCTCTGGTCCCGATGCTGAGATTATCAAAATACTCAATACAGGCTATGCCAAGGGAACTCCCGTGCTTCGCACCGAGGGGGATAGAGTACGCGTCCCTACAGCTTACGTTACCTACGGTCCCAAAGTGATCGCTACCCGCAAGGAATTTGAGGACCAAGCCCTAGAGAGTCGGTGCCTGACAAATTACATGATGCCAAAGACTAGACGAGACATTCCCCTACATCTACCAAAGAATTTTGATCGCATAACCAAAGAGATTCGTAATCAATTACTCATGTTTAGGTTGAAGCACTACGGCGAGTATGAAGTGGATGAAAAGGATGTGATTGAGGGATTGGAGCCCCGAATCAATCAAGTACTTCTACCACTATTTGCGATAGCCGATACTGATGCGATGCGAGATGAACTGCGTGAGTTTGCCAAGAAACACGCCAAGATTCAGGTGAGTAGTAGGTCTGAGTCTATCGAGGCATTAGTATTTTCCGCAATAATCGACGCATCAAGGGAGAGTAAATATATAAAGGTCAAAGAAGTAGCACGCAAGATTAACGAGAGTAGGACCAAAGAACAGGGTGAATTTGCAATACCGCCTGCTAGGATAGGCAAGATTAACAAGACTAGCTTTGGGTTCGGTACAAGGATGGTACATGGAGTCACAGAGCTAGTGTGGGACGAAGCTAGGGGAATGACTCTATGTGGTCGATATGGAATCGAATACCAAATCCCTAGTTTAAACCTAAACAAGGTAGAGGAGGTAGAGATGGTAGAGGATTTATTTGGTGCTAAATTATCGAGTCCAGATACAGGACTACCAGAGGAGGGGTAAATCTATGGGTGTTAAAAAAGGTCTACCAAGTCTACCTAGTCTACCAGCGAAGGGTAAATATGAGGAAGTATTTAGTGGAATTGCACCCACATACTCCCCAGAGACTGTATTAGGTAAAGCAAAAATCGAAATAGAAAAATACCGCAAAGATAATAAATACGAACTTTCGAATACCGCGCTCGTGCAGGCAATGTCATTAAAGGAATTTGATACAAGCGTATTGATGGTTACTGGCTTAACTGAAGAGATGCGTACTTTCGCTCAAAAACTTAGTCTCGACTACCAAGCGAGATATGCGTGTGAAGATGTTACTCGAAAATCTTTAGCCGAACTATCTGCGTTCAATTATTGTCGTATTCTAGATACACAAAAGCGAATACATAGTTATTTGGATAGAGGTACTTTTACAGATATAGGGGTTAAGTATATTGCTACATTATCTAAAGAACTTGATCGAGCAGAGCGACATTACATAACTTCAATACAGGCGCTTGAGATTGGTTTACAGCAACCGCTTAGCGTCTCTATCAAGACAAACACGGCCAACGTGGCAAACCAACAGGCAATACAACAAATTCAGAAGGATAGAGAAGAATATGGTATTTAACCCAAATGATTACGGAAAAATATTAACACTAGAGTCGTTCCGAAAAATTAAGATTAACGATCTGGTGCGACAGGCTAGGGTAGAGGCAAAGCGACTGCACTTGGAGTCACTAGACTTAGATATGGGTCGTAGGATTGATCTGGTGAACTCAAGTACCAGATATGGAGGTATAAGATACTGGTTTAAGTGTCCCATGTGCCAACAAAGAGTTGGAGTGCTGTATCAAGGTCCTAATGGACTGAGTTGTAGGTTGTGCGTGGGGTATCGGTATCGAGGGAGTCGGTATAAGGGGATGACATAGGGTATACAATATCTTTACAAGTAAATATGTGCCTAAACCTGCTCTTTTGGGCAGGCATAGCAATAAATCCGCTAAAGGTCTGTAAGCTCCTCGTTTAGGGCTACCTTTAGCGGTCGTATCTCGAAAGGGATATGGATGATGCAAATCATCACCTAGCGGGGAGCTTTTTGTAAGAGATTAAATATGAAATATTTAATAATAATTTTCCTTTTAATAACATCGTTGTTTTCCCCATCACTGGCTTTTGCACATTCTGGCGGTACGGATGCCTATGGTTGCCATAACTGCTATACCAGCGAGTGTTATGGTGAATATCACTGTCACAATGGAGGATATACAGCTCCATCAGTTTATGTGCCTCCAAGATGTGTCTCAATTATTGGTGCAAGTGGGAAATGGACTTTTGTCGAGAACGCCAGTTGTACTCAAGACGTCAAATTTTCCTGGGATAAAGGTGTTGATGACGTGTACTATTCTCTGGGTATCTCTAAGACAGCCGGGGCTGACCCTGGTCCTAAATCTGACACCACCAGTCGTGAGTTTGTTTTTAAGGATGTTAAACCTGGTACTTGGTATATCAACCTGAAGACTTGGTCTCTTTCTTGTAATGCATCAAGAGTAAGTTATTGGAAAGTGGTTGTCCCGGAACCGATGTCATCTTTCAGTGCCACCATTGGAACTTATGACAATGATCTTCACATATCAGGAAAATGTCTGAAATCTATTGTTAGCAATCCTACTATTGGTAAAATAACAGACCTAACCTCATCTACCATACCCTTAACCCTTAAAAAAGTGACTACAGTCAAGCTTACGGGCTATCCGATATACGGCAAGTCAATTTCGCAAGAGGTTAAATTTGATCCTAATAGAATTGTGCCAACACCAACACCAAAACCTATTCCTTCTCAGATTCCCATTGCAAATAATAGTCCATCGATTGATTCTGAAGGATTAACATTCGTGTTTATTCTATTCGGAGGTGTGGCGGCATTGTACTTCCTATTTCGTGGCGGAGTGTGGTTTATTCAGTATGCCCGGGCTCATGATTGGGTTTATACGACCATAATTTGGATAGTCCTAGTTGGAGGAATATGGGCTTGGAATTATTTTTCAGAACAATCAACTACTGAAACGCCCACTACTACATCAACATATAAATGCAACTGTTCAAAAACTTGTGCTAATTTGTCTTGTGCAGAAGCCCAATATCAATTAAAGACTTGCAAGTGCACAGTAAGAGATGCAGATCACGATGGAATTGCATGTGATGCACAATGTCAATGAATATAAGTTATGAACAAAAAGCACACAAAATTATTTTACATGACCGTACTAGGTCTGCAGAGATCAAAGCGCGATAACCTGAATGCCATGCGCTTGCAAATGACTTGGAAAATAGGCTTTACACACTCGATGAGGTTATTTGAGGAGCTAGTACTGGCTGGCCTGGTCCAGTCGTACGATGATAAGAAGCGTAAATTGATGGCAATCCCGAAAGTGTACAGAGACAAAGTTGATCAATTTTTTGTTACGGGCGAGATTAAGTCAAAGTTTAGGATAACTGATCAGATGATTGAGGCTGTATTGATAAAGCATTGATCAGGTTACTCTTTCCAGCTACCGATAGCGATGTCTACGGTTGTGGTATCGTCAAAGCGAAATATCTTTTTGGCAATCTCCATAGTGACCTCGGTGCCAAAATGCTCGTGATTATGACCAAAATAAGCTTCGAGTTGAACAAATCCAGATTCACTACAGCTATCCTGTAAAAGCATAAAGATCTCTTGTTTGATAAATTGAGGCCAGAGAGCTAGGGTAGGACCAAATCCATGACATTTTAAAATAAGTCCTACGCGATCTACTTGGAGGTGACGCTGGCCATACTTGATAGAATAAGGGAAATTTAACACTAGATCACCCCCTCGACGTGTAAATTGAAGATAATCCATTACGTTAACTCCGAATTTGAAGATGCAGTAATCGCTGTCTCCGACTTTGTGTAAAACATATTCTATCTTCTCGGAATTGGTGAGCTTGGGGTAGCGAAGAAAGTGTTGCTGTACTTGTCTCTCAAGTTGTGAACTTCGCGATTCTTTTTCAGGCAAGTTAAGTTGTAGGTTGATCTCAGGATGAGTTGTAAACTCTAAACTATCGAAGTAAGCGTCGTATGTTTGGCGGATTTGCGCTTTGACCACAGGGTGGCTATTGGCTTGTGTGAGCTCTTCGTCGGTATGTACTCGTCTAATCTCTACCTCGGCTAGGAGGGCTTTGTAATTGTCGAGTACGAGCTTCTCTAGCTCTAGTAGCATGTGCATGTATTTTTTGTCTTTTTTGGTTTTCATGCGATTGAGGGCATAAATCATACTCTCGGGCCTGACTATCCATTTTGTTTTGTGGTAGTGATACCAGGCTTCTCTATGAATCTGTTTTTTGGTCATGTACTTCATGGCAAAAGCAACGATGTCTATATCTGGGCCTGCTGAGCCTGGGGGCGGTGGTGGGTCAAGAAAGGTTTGGAGGTTGTACCAGAGAGTCGGTGGTCCGTACTTGCCTGCATGCCACCAATCCTCGATAAGCCAGATGCGGTAGTTGAGCCATTCGAGTAGTATGTCCGCAAAGCGCTCAAGGTACTGATCTAAGTGATCGAGTTTATCGTGTCCCATAAGAACAGGATATAACATTTGGTAGAATTATATCTATGTGTGGGAGATTTGGACTTTATTTAGAGGAAGGTATTTTTCATAGGTTTAATATCGAGGACTCAAAAGTTGAAATCCCGAGGGGATATAACATCGCTCCCGGGATGTCCTCATTCGTAGTCACTAGGAACTCGCCAAACAAGGGTGAGGTGATGAAGTGGGGACTAATCCCACCCTGGGCAAAAGATATAAGAATCGGATTTAAGATGATCAATGCGAGGGCAGAGACGATCCTTGAAAAGCCGTCATTTCGAAATCCCTTTAAGTCAAAGCGATGCTTAGTTCCCTTTAACTGTTTCTACGAGTGGAAGCGTGACGGTAAAGACAAGGTCCCTTACCTCTTCCATGACAAAGAGCACCCCTACATGGCGTTTGCAGGCCTCTATGAGATAGCGCACGACGCAGACGGCAAAGAAATCAAGTCATTCACTATTATTACTACCAAGGCAAATGAGAGCATGGAGGGTATTCACGAGCGTATGCCAGTAATACTCTCACCAGACGAAGAAGAAGTCTGGCTCGATAAAGACACGCCGATCGACACGTTGTCCTCGTTACTTAATGGGTACAAGAGTAAATCCTTTGTGAGCTATGAGGTATCAAGTAAAGTAAATTCAGCAAGTAATAATGATCCAGGCTTAATTGAGAAGGTATGAAAATAGTCATCGACTCTGAATTAAACGAATACAACTACCTACATAAGAAGATTTTGGACGGGACAATTAGCTTGAGTGAGAAGAAAAGATATGAAGTACTGAGTGAAAAGCTACGTGGAGTTGAAGAAGTGAAGGTCAGAGGTAAACAATTTTAAGGTAGAATACTTGTATGCTTGGTACTCTAAAAGTTTGCGGTACCCTATACAGCCAACACTTCAAAAAATGTGGCATGATCGGCGCCAAAGAGCACAGAGGATAGCTCGACTGATATAATTATTGCATGATTATTTCTACAGCTATCCCCTTTACCAAAGAACAAATTAAACAGCTCCAAGAGCAGTTTGATGTTTATATCAAAACTGTCATCGACATAGATAAAAAACTTTGTATTGCCGGGATGGATAGGCATTATGAAGGCGAGGAGATTTTGCTTGCAGGTGGATCCAAGCAATCCAATATTTGGGGCGGAGGAATTGATCTCAGTAGTAAAGAAATCGATTATAACTCTTTTATCAATATCCGTCCAAACGATAATAACACCAGCAATGAGATCCAGAGCGCAGAAACACGCAAAGTATATTTAGAGTTATCCCAGTACTTTTTTGAAGGTATTTATGAAAAATGATCAAAAAATAATTGTGCAATCATTGTCTATGGATCTGCTTCGCGCGGCGCTCGGACGCCATCGCGGATCACATACTATGGCCGACCGGTTTATCGAAGAGTCCAAAAAACGCCTGAGCGAATTAGATGCGTCATTTAATCAAAGTCTTATCTCCAAACTCCAAATAGTACTGTCGACCAAATCAGATCGTCAAGCCGAAGATCTCCTCATGTATAGCACGATCTTCCGCAACAGGTCTTCGCATTGACTATCTCTTCAGATTTCACTAATATTAAAG
>Ga0194063_10002993_pt1 | contig 10226 bp, 3 predicted proteins | sample SepL3720m_MetaG_FD_155459 | JGI IMG/M metagenome (GOLD analysis project Ga0194063, IMG submission 155459) | Anoxic zone freshwater microbial communities from boreal shield lake in IISD Experimental Lakes Area, Ontario, Canada - Sep2016-L373-20m | ecosystem: Environmental > Aquatic > Freshwater >...
GGATTCGACGCGGCGGACTTCGTGATCAAGACGGAAGCTGCAAATGGCACCGGTGGTTTTAGCAACTCACTCGGTGGTGGTGCGTTTACAATAGGCACTAGCGGCAATAGTCTTGTGTTGAACTTCACCGCCATCCCCGAGCCAAACGTCGCCGCGCTGATCGGAGCCTTGGGCGGCATCCTGCTCCTGCGCCGCCGTCGCTAATTGAAGCCTGCCCCCCGATAGCCGGATCTCATCTCAACCTACGCTGAAGCCGGTTCCACCTTCTCCGGTCCGAAACTGAAGATGAATGCGACGGGTAGCCCCGGGGGGGGATCAAGCACCAACACCCCGCTCGGAATCGGAATCAACTGGGGCTCCACGGATACAGACCGAAAATTCCCCGGCTACACCGGATTCTTTTGAAAATTAACCTAGATCGGGAAATGGGAAACGACATGACAACCGTTTTTCACCACGGATTATACGGATTTTAACGGATTTCACGGAGGATTTTTAACGGTATCTATCGAAATATGCACTCCCCCGGAAGGTGAGTGCGCTCATGGTCAAAACTTTTTGATAATCCGTGAAATCCGTGTAATCCGTGGTTCTCATTTTCCTTTCAAGGATTAACGATTCAACCGGAAGTGTTTCCCTTTTCAATCCGAATTCCGAAGTTGTCGGGTAATTCGCGGTATTTTAACCACAGATTACGCGGATTGCACGGATTTGATATTCCACCAAATAGAGTTCCAGTTGGTTTTCATAAGTCTTTCAAAATCTGTGTCAATCTGCGTAATCTGCGGTTCAATTTCTGTTTCCCGTTTCAATCCCCCAACCCAGGGAACAGCCTGCTTACGGACCGGAAACCTAACAGCTGAATGCTGTCCATCGCCGCAGAAAAACTCATCGTCGCCCCGCCTGTGACAGCTTGACTTGTTATTTTTCCTGAATCCAGACGGTCATCGCGCCCTTGCTTCGGTTCTGCCAGGCGTAATAAGGAATGGCTGTCACTTTGACAGGGTTGCTGCCGTCAGCGAGAGCTTCACCTTCGAGAACAGTGACACCACCCAAGAGGTCGCTGCGGTGCTTGGCCGTCATTTCCGCAGCGCGTGGCAGAATCAAGCGCGGGAGATTCACGTCCGGTTGATCGGCCGCTTCCAAGCAATAAACCATGGGGCCGCGCATCAAGGTGACCTTGCCGCGGTCAGCCTCGACTTTTTCGTTTGCCAGGATGCGCCGGATCGGCATTGGCAGGTCGATTTCCACCACATCGCCTCCCTTCCAAGTCCGCTGCAGACGCACATAACCGTCATCGCCTGGCGCGGCATCGGTCTTCTCGCCGTTGACCGTTAGAACGATCGGAGAAGCCTTCGCATCAGTGGGGCGGTATAAGTCGCTGGGAACCGGCCGGCCGATCGCCCAACCGGGAATTCGTAATTTGAGGGCGAAGTCAGCCGCCTGCGCAGGATCGACCGTCAAGCGGACTTTGCCATCCCAGGGATACTCCGTCTGCTGGGTCAGCTTGAGGGTGGATCCATCGTCCATCTGCAGTTTCGCTGTGCCGGCGGCATACAAGTTGACGAGAACCTGCTTCTTGCTTTGGGCATAAACCAGACCGCCGATCTGCGGAAAGATTCGCGCGAGATTGGTCGGGCAGCATGACAATCCGATCCACGAATCGCGCGGGCCGCCGTGTTCGCTGGCCAGCGGATTTTGATAGAAGAAATGGTCGCCGGAGATTGAAACCCCCGAGAGCACCCCGTTATAGAGTGCCAATTCCATCATATCGGCATATTTGGACTGACCTTTGAGCAGGTTCATCCGGTGTTGCCAGAACACATGGGCGATCGCCGCGCAGGACTCGTTATAGGCAGACTCATTGGGTAGGAGATAGGCATCACCAAAACCCTCATCGTCATATTGCCCCGTCCCAAGGCTGCCTGTGATATACATTTTCCGTCCCACCACATCGTCCCAGAGGTGATCCAGAGCGTTCTCGTAACCGGGTGCTTCCGTGAAGCGGAGCATGTCGGCCATGGCCGAATACATGTAACCGGCCCTTACCGCATGGCCGACAGCTTCATGTTGGTCCACCACGGGTTTGTGATCCTGCATCCGTCCATTGCGCAGCCTCAAACGCGCATGCCAGAACTCCCGTTTTTGTTCCGGGGTCAGTTTAACCGCAGGCGCCGTCGGAAGAACCTGCGTCTTGGGATCGAACGGCTTTCTTTCGGTGCCATGGGCATATCCGCGCTCATCCAGGAAGAACTTGGCGAGGTCCAGATAACGGCGCTCCCCGGTGCCGCGATACAATTTGATGAGGGCCAGTTCGACCTCTTGGTGCCCGTCCACGTCATATCGCTTGTTAGGACCGAAGATTCCGTCGATGTGATCGGCGAAGCGCTTGGCGGAATCGATCACCTTCGACTCACCGGTCAGATGCTGGTGCTCCACCGCCATCTCGAAGAAGTGGCCGGCATTGTACATCTGGTGCTCCAACCGGAGATCTTCCCAGCGTTTGTCGAGTCCGTTCACGATGAACCAGGTGATGAGAAATCCATCCTTCTGCTGGGCGGCGAGGATGCGATCAATGATGCCGTCCAACCGTTTCTTTAGCGCCGGGTCATCAAATTGCTCCAGCGAATCCATGGCTCCCTCCAGCGTCTTGTATAAATCGGAGTCGAAGGCATGGTGGCCCTTCAGAGGTCCGTCGAACTTACCCGCCGCCTTGTCGAAGTTGGTGACGTGGCCGTCTTTTTCAAGTTCATCGAGCGCGTGCGGAATGGTGACATCATGTGTGGTCTTGATTCGTGGCCCCCAGAAGCCGCCGCTCAATTCGACCTGCCCCACTTCCTGAAAGCCGCGTACCGGCGGCGGGTTCCGTTGATTCTCCGCGGCGTTTCCGCGGATCATCATCACGCCCATTACGGCTAGACCAATCAAGTGTTTGTGCTGTGTTTTCATAAGTTTTCAGGAGTGAGGCGAATCGATGCTGACGGGTTAGAAGTCGATCCGGTAGGTGGAGACAAACCGGCCGGGCGAAGCCGCCGGGACCGTGAGCTTGAGTCCGCCGTCCGTCTGCGACCATTTGATTTTTTCCACGCACCCTAACATTTTCACCGACACGATCTGCTGACCGGTCAATGATTCCTTGCCAAGCGCTTTGATGGTTAGATCTCCGGACTGCCCGGACGGACAGAAGACATAGACCGAATTTCCCTTGGCGGTGAAGCGGATGTCGCAACCGGAGGATGCTTCTTTCTCGTGAAACACCCGCCACGGCATGGTGCCGTAAATCGCCTCGCCATTGACATCCATCCATCCGCCGACTTCCGCGAGACGGTCGATGCACGGTTGGGGAATAAGTCCTTCCGGCGTGGGGCCGACGTTGAGCAGGTAGTTGCCGCCCTTGCTGACGATTTCCACGAGGCGGGAGACGATATCGGATGCCGACACCCAGTGGTGGTCATTGACACTGAAGCCGTAGCTGGTGTTCATCGAGCCGGGGTTTTCCCACTCGAAACCGAGGTTCTTGTCGGCGATCTCATTGTCGCCGGTGGAGATGAAATCGCAGTGCGGGGGTGGGATTTTCGCAGGGAAGCGGCAGCCTTGGATCCGGCTGTTGATTAAGCAATCGGGTCGTAGCTTGCGGATCGACTGATAGAGATCCTCGACCTGAGCGTCGGACTTCATGTCGATCTCATCGAACCACAGCAAATCAGGGTTGTATTTCGTCAGCAGTTCCTCGACCTGCGGCTTGGCGAACGTCGTGTAGTAGCGGTCGAAATCCTCGCGTTTCGAATCAGGATAGTCCCAGACGTTGGCCTGCTTATAACGATTGCCGGGGCCTTGCGGGCGATACCAGTCGCGGTCGACCGAATAATAGCATCCGAAGCGCATGCCGGAATCACGGCAGGCATCGACCAACTCCCGGGTGACATCGCGTTTGAACGGTGTGGCGTCGGCGACGTTGTAGGGCGTCAGGCTTGTCTGATACATGCTGAAACCGTCGTGGTGTTTTGTGGTTAGAACCATGTATTTCATACCGGCTTTCTTGGCAATCCCGGCCCAGGCTTTGGCATCGAACTTCACCGGGTTGAACTTATCGGCCAATTTCGCATACTCCTTAGCGGGGATTTTTTCGCCGTACATGATCCACTCGGCATAGCCGGTATCGCGCACCTTGTCCTTCCAGGTGCCACCGGGGACGGAATACAATCCCCAATGGATGAACATGCCGAATCTGGCCTCGCGAAACCATTGAATACGCTTATCGTGAGTTTCCTTGTTATCGATTTGGGGCGCGAAAGTCCCGGTCGTTGCGTTGGGAGAGCCGCTGCCCACGGCCTTGCCCGGCGGGACCTCCTCGGCACCGACCGTGGCGGCCATCAGCAGGGCGCTGAGGAGTATGGAAAATGACGAGTTCTTGTGCATCATGTATTTGTGCTGGGTGTTTGTGGTGTTGATTTGATATTTCATGTGAGTTCGGAATTTTGGATGTATCACTTCAGTGTGAATCACGGGACCTTCGGCAGCTTGCCGGAATTGGCTGCGGCGGCACGTTCCGGGACCACCTTGTTGATCTCGCGGTCATAGGTCAGCAAGCCGTTGCATTCGGTTTCCACGTCGGTGAGCTGGGTGTAGATCACGGCGGAGAGTCCGGCTGTGGCATTCAACTCCCAGGATTTTCTGAGCAGCTTCTCATAGCCCTTGGTCAGATCCTCGATGTTTTTGGTACCCTCGTAACCCCAGGTTTTTTTAGTCCAGGTGTGGCCGTCCACCGGCAGTCCAAGCCCGCCGAATTCGCCTAACACCGCGGCACGGTTCTCTTCCGGCTTGGGTGAATCGGGGCCGGGATAAGTGTGCTTGTCGATCACGTCGCCGCAGTTCTTATCATCATTGCCGCTGGCGTTGTTGACCAACCGTGATGGATCGAGGGCCTTGACTGCCGCCACCAGCGCCTCCGTGTCGTGCTGGCCCTGGTTCTCATTGAAAACCACCCACATGATGATCGATGGATGATTCCAATAATTTCTAACCATGTTCAACAGTTCGGTTTTGAACTGCGGCTTGTCGATCGGCTGCGGTTTGTCGGTGTAGGAATTGCCACAGGGCATGTCCTGCCAGACCAACAGCCCGAGCTTGTCGCACCAGTAATACCAGCGGTCCGGCTCGACCTTGACATGTTTGCGGGTGGTGTTGAAGCCGAGCCGCTTGGTTTCCTCGATGTCAAAGCGCAAGGCCTCGTCGGTTGGCGCGGTGTAGATGCCATCCGGCCAGAATCCCTGGTCGAGCGGGCCAACTTGAAAGACCGACTTGCCATTGAGCATCATGCGGGTGACACCCTTGTCGTCCTTGCCCAGCGCGATTTTGCGCATACCGAAGTAACTGGTGACGGAGTCCACCGTTTTCTCTCCGGTTTTCAGCGCCACACGCAGGTCATACAAATGCGGCGAATCCGGCGACCACAGTTTCGGGTTGGAGATGGAGAGCTTGAGTTCGCTACCGGCCTGACCGGTGACTTGGGCGACATCCTTGCCGTCTTTGCTCGCGACCACCTCGACCGAGCCGCTGCCAACCACCGTTAGACGAACGCTACCATCATCCACATCCGGGACGATCTTCAGCGATTCGATGTGCGTGGGTGAAACCGGCTCTAACCAAACAGTCTGCCAGATACCGGTCGTCGCGGTATACATGATGCTGCCTGGCTTGAGTTTCTGTTTGCCGCGCGGTTGGCCGCCCAGATCGGTCGGGTCAAACACCTCGACCGTGATTTCCTGGGCTCCCTCCCCTTTCAGCGCCTCGGTGATGTCGAAACTGAAGGCGTCATAGCCGCCGCGATGCACGCCGAGTTTTTTACCGTTGAGGGACACCGTGGTTTCCCAATCCACCGCGCCGAAATGCAGCAACACCTGTTGCCCGCTCCAACCTTTGGGGATTTCAAAACTACGGTGATAGGTCACGCGGTCCACGTGCTTCATCACACCCGACAACGCCGACTCGATCGCAAACGGCACGAGGATTTTCGACTCCGTGCCATCTCCGAGTTTGATATCCCACAGACCGTTGAGGTTCAGCCAGTCCTTGCGCACCATCTGCGGCCGCGGATACTCGGGCAGGACATGGTCGGGTGTCACGTCCTTCGCCCAGCGCGTCTTGAGTGGACCCGCGGCAGGCTGCCAGTCCGCTGCCAGTGCGGCTGGTACGAACGATAGTGAGGAAAAAGCAGTAATGATGAGTGGTAGTCGTTTCATAATTGTTTGGTTTGTTTGTTGGTTAGATTGATTGAATTTATTAGATGTGTTGTTTCGATGTTCATATCTTGTTATTCATCGGCGACCGATGATGAAGCACGAACGAATGGGCCCCAGCGACAATTTGACCCGGGTTACCGGTTGGCCGTCTTCGACAGCACGCGTGAATTCCGGCACGGTAAATGTCCCGCTGTGCGGATCCCACAATTCAGGGCTGAATTCCCCCCGCAGGCGAACTGTAGCCTCCGCCTGCCGGTCGTCAAGATTGGCGAAGAAATATACCTCAGTATCGTCCAACACCCGATGGATGTATCGCAGTTTCCCTGAACCCGTAATGTCCACGTCATAGACTTTGAGCGCCTGGTCCAGCGCCTGGCGCAGGCTGGACTCGTTGGGTGAATTCAGATAGATAGCGCGGCCGCCATGATCGTTCTGCTGTATCACCAAGGCATCGCTATGAGCCAGATTGGGACCGTCATCGTGATGGACTTCCAACTCGCGGATCGAGGGGCGTCCTGAGGAAACACCTTTGATCGCGAGCCGAATCCGGGATGCGGTGACAGGCTTGAACTTGTCCACCTTGTCGGCACCGAGCGAGGTGCCGGATGCACAAGTCATCCAGGTGCCGCCATTCCAGTATTCAATTCCATAGGCAGTCACGCAGTTGGATTGCTCGTGGATACGGGTCGAATTGAAGGTGACAGCGGTGTCGAAGTTCACTTCCAGCCACCACTCCTTCGCGTCTTCTTCCGACGGTGACCAGTGAGTGTCCAATGAACCGTCGATCGCCTTCATCGCCTCATGAGCGCCAGACGCGCGCCATTCGGAGTTAGCGGTGGCGAGGATCTGGTGCTCCACCTTGGGGAACATCGCACGGATGGTTGCGACCACGTCCGCATCGTGGCCGAATTCAGCGGATTTTTCGGGCAATTGACCGGTGGCGATCACCTTGCCGCCATGATCGTAAAACTCCTTGACCTTTTTTAGGTTGCTCCAGCGGATGGTCTTGTGACCTGGAAGGATCACCACCTTGTAATCCTCGTGGTTGATTTTGTTATCTAATTTGAGGGTATCCGCGGTGACCGCGCACCGATCATCTAGGGCGTCGGGGTGAAGGAAGGTGAAATCGCGGCACACCTTGGTGGAAAGCAGTTCGCCAAGATAGATGTAATCCGCCTCAGGAATGGCCACTCCCCCGGCATAGGGAATGAGCGGCCCGTCAAAATGATGCCCCGCCTGCAGGGTGGAGATCGGATAGAGTACCGCGATGTCGGCCACATGCCGACCCGGAGCCTGCAGCAGCACATTGAGCCTTCCGACATAGGTGTTATAGGCAGGAAGCCCGTCCGCGTAGAGCGGATTGCGATGAGAGAGTTCAGGCAGATAGTTGACTTTACCGGTGTCATACCAGACTCCGTGAGGGATGATGTTGTTGATCCCCTTGGCATATTGCTCCATCACCACGGCATAGAGTTTGTCCCAGCTCAAATTGCCCATGGCACCGTAGGTTTCGGTCATAGCCTGGGCCTTGTCCCAGTTGTAGGCCACCGAGGAAACGATTTTGTAATAACCTTCGGGGTCGTTTTCCCAGCCGATCTTGTCAATCCCCGGGACGTCCTGATACCTGTAGGATTTCATCAGATCCCCCGAGAGGCCAACCGGATTCTTGACGTTCTCCTGGTCCTGATGTCCGAGAAGGTGCACCCCGCCGTGCGATGCACACCAGTCCTGAATCGTTTTCACATAACCGGCGGCATACAACTCGGAGCGGAAGCCGAACAGATAATTCCTGGCAGCCTGGGTTTCCGGGCCGATGTCATACCACAGCGCCGGATAATACGCCGTCGGACTGAACCCGTGGGCAGCCTGGAATTTCTCGTTGAAGCGGTCTGTCCAGGTCCTGCCTTGTGCCCGGTAGAGCGTGGGCTCGTCGTAAAACGCGCCGCCGATGGTGGCACCAAAGTCCTTGCCGAACATCTCATAATACGGCTGATAGACCAGGCTGATATACTTGGCGATATGTTCCGGTTCGAGGTAATCCACATTCGGGTCGCCGTCCAACACGCAGACAAAGGTCATGATTTTCCAGGAGCCTGCGGGAACATTCCAGGCAATAGCTCCACCACTGACCTTGGCGGTGAGGTCCACGCGTTCCAAAGTGGCGGTGTTCATGGCCACCACGCTCATCAGAGTGCCGGCGGGAAGTGGCTTGGCATAGGCGGCAGGGCCTTTGACGGTGTCCTCATGTTTATCGAGACGGCGCAGGGTGGCATCGGGATACTTGTCTTTGAAGCGTGGGATGCCATCCCCCATGTTGGCGCCGCCGCTGCCACTGGGAAAACCGTATTCGTCATAAATCGTGATGAACATTCCAAGGTTCTTGGCTTGTTTGACGGTCTCATTATAGAGTTCGAAATATTCCTTGCTGAGATATTTCGGGGTGAACTTGGGCCCGAACGGCAACGGTGCCAAGCCGCCATATCCGGCGCGGTCACGGCATGCTAACAACTGTTCCCCAATCCCGGCGGAGGTCACCGCCGTATCATTCCAGAACCACAGCGGTCTGGCCCTGAATTGGAGCGGCGGCTTGACGAAATCGCCTTTGACGTCGGCCAGACACGGCATGGCGCTCAGGGCGGCACCCAACATATAGGTTAGGACGAGCAATGGCTTGAACCTGACTGCGGTGGCGGCCATGAACGCATGGCGAGGATCGAATAACGGGTGGATAGGAGGATTCATGATGAAGTTGGTATTGGTGTGGGGGTTGGGGTTGATTCATTTCTCCGTGGCGGCCACTGGCACCACGACCAGCGGTCGCAACATCACCGGACCCAGCAAACCCGATGGCAGCAGTTGCGAGTCCTTGCGCCAGTGTTGCCAAGTGGTGAAAGTCACCCGCTGCGGCTCCGGCCGCGGCGTGCCCTTGAGCAGCCAGTCCGGCCAGCGTTTGAGTGGCAAGCCGGCCCACTCGATGTCTGCTGGCAATTGTTCGTCGCCGATCAGGCGGTTGGGCCACAGATTGGTGACCTCGATTTCCAGTGCGTTGCCGCCCGCCCGCGCGGCGGATGTTAGATCCACCCGATAGGGAGCCTTCCACAGGATGCCCAGGTTGCGGCCGTTGAGCCGCACTTCGGCCATCACTTGGACCCGCCCGAGGTCGATGTGCAATTCCTTGCCCGGCCCCAACAGTTCCGCGGGGATATCCAGATTGCGCCGATAAGTGGCAGTGCCGGAGAAATACCTGATTCCGGCATCCGCGTGCTCGGGCCATGAGAGCAACGGGTTAAAGACGCACATGGCCGGCGCGCCGCGACCGGTTTGGAACGATACATTCCACGGGCCGATGACTGCCAGCGGTTCCGGCAGTTTGATAGATCGGACGATTTCCTCGCCGCCCGCGTTGGGTGCCATCACATAGCGACCCGCATCCCAGGCGCGCAACACGGTGCCTGCGGAATTGACTGTCATGGTTGGCGCAGGTGGCAAGTAGCTCACGGGATTCTCTGGCAGACGCAGTTCGTTGCCATCGTCGAGCACCAGGTTTCCCAACACTCCATCCACGGCATACTGCAACCATAGTTTCTTGGATTTCCCGGGCGCGGGATCCACACCCGCCAGATCCTTGTCAACCCGCACCGCGATTCGGCCATCATGGACCTTCTCAGCGACGCGGGCGGTGATATCCGCCAGCGCGAGCGGCAATGCCTCAACTTTATCGGGAATGACACCGCCATAAATGCCGCGCACGATGCGCAATTCACCCGGGCCATCCGCCGCTTGCGGCAGTTGCAGGATCTGGTGCTCCGTCACATTCACCGTATGGGCCTGATCCCCTACGGTATAATCCACCCGCAGGTTTTTCGCCATGTTAGGAGCCGGGTCTCCGGCGAAATTGCGGTAGTCGATGGTTTCCAGACGACCATCCCGAATCAACCGCCGCAACGGTTCGGTGACATCCGCCAAACCAGGTCCGCATTGCAG
>Ga0194063_10002995_pt1 | contig 10224 bp, 10 predicted proteins | sample SepL3720m_MetaG_FD_155459 | JGI IMG/M metagenome (GOLD analysis project Ga0194063, IMG submission 155459) | Anoxic zone freshwater microbial communities from boreal shield lake in IISD Experimental Lakes Area, Ontario, Canada - Sep2016-L373-20m | ecosystem: Environmental > Aquatic > Freshwater...
GATTGCAGCGCAGGAATTTGACGGATTAAATCATACACATCTGTAACGCTACGGTATTCATTGGTCGGCGCTGCAATCGGTGTGCCTGTGGCAATCGCGGAGAGCGCATTCGTCAACAAATTGGTACTTGATTTTTTGTCTTCTTCTGGCGGGCCGTATAACCAGGAAAGACGCAATACGACGGTTTCGGGCAGGGTGGCGAGAATTGACAATTCCGCCGCTCTTTTATGTTGGGCATACACATTGCTTGGAAGTAGCGAATCTTCTTCGGTAAATGGGCCTTGCCCGCCAGGCTTGATGTAAACTTGGTCGGAACTCATAAAAATCATTTTTGCACCGATTGCCTGACAAGCCAATGCAATGTTTGTGGTGCCCTGTTGATTGACGGCGAAACTCAAAGCGGGATTAGATTCACACAAGCGCGTGTCTGCAATGGCGGCGGCGTGTAGCACGAAGTCGGGGGCGCATCTTTTGAGGCCCGCCATCGTGGCGTTCTGCGCAGTGATATCAAAATCTGCGCGGGACAAGGGAATCACACGATAGGTATCGGGGTAGTTGCGCTCAAAATAATCGATGAAGCGTGAAGCAAAAAAACCAGTTGCCCCTGTAATTGCAATTGTTTTCATTTAATCCACCTGTCCTAGAATTAACTTCCCGAAGAATTGAGGCTGATGGAAGTCGGGCGCATCCAACTCGATTTCATTCCACATGCCAAAATGCGGGAAGGCGGTCTCATCGCCGCATTTATAAAAATTACCGTACACCGTATCGCCCGAACACAAGGAATGTGGGTTTTCGAAGACTTCGCACAAAGTCTCAAAAGGCAACTCTAAACAAGTTGTCCAACAGTGCGGGTCGATTTTTGAAAGCAGGTTGAGGTGGGGTTTATACATGTGTACGATTGGTTTTTTGTCAAATCGTCCTGTTCGAATGGACATACTTGTCGTGCCGCGCGGATTGATTTCAATATTGAGGTAACGCGGATCGTCAAGATACGGCTTCAAAAAGAATTCCACGCAGCTATCTTGATATATGTCGGCTCCATCCTGCGTCTCGGTCGTGCGGAGTATTGTTTCGGGCTCATGCGCGATAAATTTCACAGCAAGGCGCGTGTTATCGTGGCAAAGAAAGATATCGACCTTTGGCTGGTAGCAGTTTTCAGACCATTTATAGGTGTCGATTTCGATTGTGTTTTCGCCAGAAAACGTCAAGTGTTTCTCATAGGGAATAATGAATTGTTTCATTTGATTCCTCCGCAGTTCTTCTTGTGTCAAAGGTAACTTGAAAAAAGGACTATGTCAAGACATTTTGTGGTAAAATGTAAAAACAGAGGGGGCATGCATCAGATGAATCCTGCAGAATCCAAAAAAAATCACAAGATGGGCCGTGCGCGACTTGTTGATAGCTTTCAGTTTGCATGGCAGGGCGTGCGCTTTGCGTTTTTGCACGAGCAAAACTTTCGGATTCACGTCGTGATGGCCGTGCTTGCCATTGGCGCGGGCTTGTTTTTTGGAATCAGTATTGATGAGTGGGCCATTTTGATCGTGATTACAGGCATTGTGCTAGCAGCGGAGTTGTTTAATACTGCAATTGAAGCAACCATTGATCTGCAAACGACCGAACTGCATCCGCTTGCAAAAATTGCGAAGGATTCCGCTTCCGCGGCGGTTTTGATTCTGTCCGTGGTGGCGGTTGTGGTTGGTTTGATTATATTTTTACCAAGAGTGATACAATTCGTACAGAAAATATTGTAAGGAGCGCTTGCAATGGGAACTGAAAAAAGGGCAAGGACGAGTAGAAATTGGTTGAATATTTCGTGGATCCTATGTCTTATGGTCTGCATTCTTTTGACGGGCTGCGCGCAGACGCCAGAAGTGAAGCCGCTTCCGAAAAAGATGCCGCACACGACATCGAAAACGGAACTTTTGGCGACGTCATTACCGACCATTGGATTGGAGCGCGTCAAAGCCGCAAAAATTCCAATCTTCATGTATCATGCAGTTTCTGAAAAGGTTTATGATGCACGGTATTCGGACAATTTTTACAAACCGTCTCGCATGGAGGAAGACATTAAATATTTGAAGGACAACCACTATGATGCGATTTTTGTGAGCGATTTTGGGAACATTGGGAGTTATCAAAAGCCGATTGCACTGACGTTTGATGATGGATACAAAAACTTCTACAATACGGTATTTCCATTATTGAAGAAATACAAGATCAAAGCGACCCTTTATGCAATTGTCGGAAAGACAGGAGAATATGGGCGATGTGGCTGGGATGATTTAAGAGAGATGGAAGCCTCGGGATTTGTTTCTGTGGAATCACATTCCATGAATCACTTGGACATGAGCACGCTGTCAAATACCGTTGCAGAAGCCGAACTGACACAGTCGAAGCGTTTTTTGCAGGAAATTTTGAATAAAAAAGTGACGTCGTTTTGCTACCCGGTCGGGGGCTACAACAGCATGACCCCTGAGCTCGCGGCGAAGTATTACGAGTTTGCGTTGGACAAGAATGGTGGGGTTTACGATATGCTCGAACACGACAGGTATTTAATCCCTCGCGTTAGGATGAGCCGGGACTATAAACTGTCATTTTTTATTGATACGTGTAAAGAGTCTGGGGTCGTGCTAAAATAACTTTACACAAACTTTACAAAAAGCAAATGAAACATTTACGCGGTCAAATTATAGTTATATTTGTAAAGAGAAAAAAATATTAAAAGAAGAGTAGAGGAGTGTTGAACGATGAAAAAAATTATGGTAGTAGCAAGTTTGATTGCAACGGTTTTGCTGGTAGGGATTTTTGCAGGGTGCAATAACACAGCGAGCACGAAGACGACGGGAGCGGCTTTTGACAACACGAAGGCAATTTCGGTTATTACGCGAGAAGAAGGATCTGGCGCAAGAGGCGCATTTATCGAAATCATGGGCATTGAAATTAAAAATGCAGATGGCACAAAGCAAGACAGAACGACAACCGAAGCGATTGTTGGGAACACCACAGATTTGGTCATGTCAAATGTTGCAACTGGACAGTATGCAATTGGATATGTGTCACTCGGGTCAGTGAACGATACGGTCAAAGTTGTTAAAGTAGATGGCATTGCAGTTTCGGAGGCAACCATCAAAGATAAGAGTTACAAAATTTGGAGACCGTTCATGGTCGCATCGAATGGCGAAGCGAAGGGCATTAAGAAGGACTTCATCGAGTTCATTTTGAGTAAGCAAGGCCAAGACATTGCAGCGGCAAACAACACAGTTAAAATAAATGATAATGCTGCAGAATACAAAAGCAAAGGTTTAAATGGAAAGTTAGTCGTAGCGGGATCTTCTTCAGTGACACCGTTAATGGAAAAATTGAAAGAGGCATACGTGAAGCTGAATCCAAACGTGACCGTCGAAGTACAGATGAGCGACTCATCCGCAGGCATCGCAGCAGCGATTGACAATCCTGAAATCTTAGCCATGACTTCTCGTAAGTTGAAAGATGGCGAAACCCTGATTCCAGTGGAAATCGCTTTAGATGGAATCGCAGTCATTGTGAACAAATCAAATCCAATTGATAACCTTTCAGCCGATAGCATTACGAAAGCGTTTACCGGAGAATTGAAACTTTGGAATGAAATGAAGTAAGAAAAGCATGAAAGCGAGGACAAGCAGCATTGAAAAAGAAATTGATTGATAAGCTAAGTACTGCTATATTCTTTCTCTGTGCATTGGTTTCTATCCTTTCCGTATTACTTATCTGTATCTTCCTTTTCGCTGGCGGTGTGCCAGCGATGGGGAAGATCGGTTTTTTTGATTTTTTGTTTGGACAAGTGTGGAAACCATCTGATTTACCCGCGTTATATGGCATTTTGCCAATGATTGTGGGAAGTCTTTACGTCACAGCAGGCGCAATCCTTATCGGGGTACCGATCGGTATTCTGACCGCCATATTTATGTCGCATTTTTGTCAAAAAGGGATTCATAAATTTTTGAAGCCACTTGTTGAATTACTTGCGGGAATCCCATCCATTGTATATGGTTTTTTTGGATTAATGGTTTTAGTGCCGCTTATACGAGATCAATTTGGTGGAAATGGAAACAGCATTCTCACCGCATCCATTCTTTTGGGCATAATGATTTTGCCTACTGTAATTAGCATCAGTGAAGCCGCGTTGCGCGCTGTGCCGGACATGTACTATGAAGGCGCTTTGGCACTTGGTGCCACACATGAGCGCAGTGTGTTTAGCGTCGTCCTACCTGCTGCAAAATCAGGTGTATTTGCATCGATTGTTTTGGGCATTGGTCGCGCGATTGGCGAAACGATGGCGGTCATCATGGTTGCAGGAAATCAAGCAAGAATGCCAGTGGACCTTTTGAAAGGCGTGCGCACGCTGACCGCAAACATTGTTATTGAAATGGGCTACGCGCAGGGACTGCACCGAGAAGCGTTGATTGCAACCGGGGTTGTTTTATTTGTATTTATTTTATTATTGAATATTTCGTTTCATTTACTTTCAAACAGAAAGCAGGTGAAGGGATGAAAAGGACTTCGATCAATCAAATATCATTGAATTCGCGCATTAAAACATATTTAAGAAATCCGTTTTCGTTGCTGATGCTACTTGCGGTAACACTCGCAGTTCTGATTACTGTGGTCGTGCTCGTGTATATCGTGGGGTATATATTGGTGAAAGGCGTACCGTATTTAACGCCGTCATTATTTGAATTCGTATACACATCTACCAATGTATCATTGTTTCCATCTATCATAACGACTCTTTTCATGGTGGCCATATCTTTGGTGATTGCTGCGCCAATCGGTATTTTCTGTGCAATTTATCTCGTGGAATATGCAAAACGCGGCAATCGGTTTGTAAAATATGTGCGGATTACGACAGAGACATTGAGTGGCATTCCATCCATTGTGTATGGTCTTTTTGGACTCTTGTTCTTTGTCATGGCGCTCAATATGGGGACGAGTATCATTGCGGGATGTTTGACGCTCTCGATTATGATTTTGCCGTTGATTATTCGCACCACAGAAGAGGCTTTGAAATCTGTGCCGGATACGTTTCGCGAAGGCAGTTATGGGCTTGGGGCCACGCGATTGCGAACGGTTTTTATGGTCATCTTACCAAGTGCTGTGCCAGGGATACTTGCGGGAATCATTTTGAGCATTGGTCGTATTGTGGGTGAAACAGCCGCGCTCATTTATACTGCTGGTACAATTGCGCAAATCCCGACGAGTCTCGGGGATTCTGCGAGAACTTTGTCGATTCACATGTACTCATTATCGAGAGAAAGTCTGCATACGAGTGAGGCCTATGCAACGGCAGTGGTGTTGTTAATTGTAGTATTGATTATTAACTTTTTTGCAAATGTGATTGCGAATAAATTCAAAAGGGGTAAATTATGAATAATGTATTTGATGTATCTAATTTAGATTTGTATTATGCGGATGTTCAAGCGTTGAAAAACGTCAATATTGGGATTGCGGAGAAGGAAATTTCTGCGCTGATCGGTCCGTCAGGATGTGGAAAGTCGACCTTTTTGCGCGTGCTAAACAGAATGAATGATTTAATTGAAACGTGTAGTATTACTGGCGAGGTGTTGTTCAACGGGGTCAATATATATGAGAACATCGACGTGACTTTATTACGAAAAAAAGTTGGAATGGTCTTTCAAAAACCGAATCCATTTCCGATGAGTGTTTATGATAATATCGCATTCGGACCGCGAACGCATGGCATCAAGAAAAAAGGACAGCTTGATGAAATTGTCGAAAAAAGTTTAAAAGCGGCGGCGATGTGGGACGAGGTCAAAGACCGTTTGAGAAAGAGTGCGCTGAGCCTCTCGGGTGGACAGCAACAGCGTGTCTGTATTGCAAGAGCGTTGGCGGTGGAACCGCAAGTGCTTTTGATGGATGAGCCGACTTCCGCACTTGATCCAATATCTACTTCGAAAATTGAAGACCTTATGCTCGAGCTGAAAGAAAAATATACCATCGTGATTGTGACACACAATATGCAACAAGCGGCGCGAATTTCGCAAAAAACGGCATTTTTCCTGCTCGGTGAAATCATTGAATTTGCTTCAACAGATGATATTTTTTCATTGCCAAAGGATAAACGGACAGAAGACTATATCACAGGAAGATTCGGATAAACTAGAGTGGAAGGATGCGATTGGTATGAGACAAAGTTTTGATAAGGAACTGGAACTGCTGAACTTAGATATCATAAAAATGGGAAGCATGATTGAAGATTCGATTGACAAAGCGATCATTGTACTAAAAAAACAAGATGCGGAGATGGCAGAAGCCGCAATCAAATATGATGATGCAATTGATGAGATGGAGCGTATTATTGAGAGCAAATGCCTGAAACTATTACTGCATCAACAGCCTGTCGCGCGTGATTTGCGATTGATTAGCACCGCGCTGAAGATTATCACGGATATGGAGCGAATCGGCGATCACGCAGCAGATATTTCTGAAATATTCCTCAGAATAGGGGAGGAGCAATACATCAAACAACTCGAACACATTCCGGAAATGGGAGATGTGGCGGCGAAAATGGTGCGTCTCAGTGTAGATGCCTTTGTGAAACGAGATATCACACTTGCAGAACAGGTGATCGCTATGGATGATCAAGTGGATGCGTTGTTTAATGAATTAAAGGCAGATTTGACAGAATTAATGATTCAGGACAAGAAAAACATTGACCAGGCCGTTGATTTTCTTTTGATTGCAAAGTACTTGGAGCGGATTGGAGATCATGCTGAAAACATCGCGGAGTGGGTGATTTTCAGCGTGACGGGTGAACATAAGAATACGAGAATTATGTAAAGGGGAAGATCAAATGGCGCTAATCTATTCGGTAGAAGATGACGAAGGCATTCTTGAACTTTTGTCTTGCTCTGTAAAGATGGCAAACATGACGTTTCAAGGTTTTGAAAGTTACGCGGATTTTGAAGAAGGAATCAGAAAACAGGTTCCGGATTTAATCTTGCTCGATATTATGCTGCCAGTTGTGGATGGGATTAGTATCTTGAAACTCCTCAAAAATAACGGGAAATATAAAAAAATACCAGTGATTATGCTATCTGCAAAAGATCGAGAGAATGATAAAGTGACGGCCTTTGAGTTTGGCGCAGATGACTATATTTCTAAACCGTTTGGGGTTTTTGAATTGGTGGCGAGAATCAAAGCGGTGTTGCGTAGAAATCAAAGTGAGAGCGAAGAGGCAAACTCGTCAACCATTATAAAAGCATCAGGCATTGTCATTGATATTGAACGACATACGGTCAGGTTTCAAAATAGTGAAAAAAATAGTATAATCAATCTTACGAACAAAGAATTTCTGCTCCTGAAGTATTTGATGTCGAACCCAAATATTGTTTTAACACGGGATCGACTGCTTGAAACTGTTTGGGGTTATGATTTTTTAGGGGAAACGAGAACGGTTGATGTACATATTATGAGTTTAAGACAAAAACTTCATGATAATGGCGATACGCCAACATTAATTGCAACCGTCCGAGGAATTGGTTACAAATTTGTGTACTATGATTAAAGCAAGGTATCAGATTACTTTTGGAATAAAGGAGGCCGCGCGTGCGTAGAAAGATCTTTTGGTCAATCATAATAGTTTCTCTTTGTTCTTTAGTGATTTTTGGGGTATTATCCCTGTATTTCATTGATGATTCCTATACGAAAAAGACAGAAATTCATTTGAAATCGTTGATTTCAATAATAAAGTTAAATCCGACAACGACTGCATCGTTTCAGGAACTTGCAGAACAGTATTCAAACAGCATTGGTAACGAAGTGCGCGTTACGTTTGTCAATAAAAAAGGACTTGTTCTTGGTGATTCACTTTCCTTGGAAACATATCAAAACCATAGCAACAGGGCTGAAATCATGGATGCGTTTTCGAATGGGGTCGGCACAAGCATTCGATTATCGGAAACGAATGGAATGACCAATATTTATTATGCAGAACGATACAATGCTGATACGGTGATTCGACTTTCTGTTCCATTACGAGAAAGTTTGAATTTTATATTGTTTTCTTTGCCTCTGATTTTGCTTTCTTTACTTCTAGCGGGGGCCATTGCATTGTTTTTATCAGGAAAAATGAGTAAGCGGATCATTCAACCGTTATTAGATTTTTCTGAGAAAATCGATATCGCGACCATTGGGACGAGGAAGGAAAGTCTTTTGATTCGCGTGCCATATGAAGAGCTTTTGCCCATTGCAAATCGCTTTGATTTATTAGAGATGAAGCTAAAGGCACACTTGGACGAATTAATGAATGAAAGCAATAAAATAAAACTCATTCTCGATAAGATGCGTGAAGGTGTTATCATTTTAAACAAAGAAAAAGATGTGCAGTTGATTAATAAAAGTGCAGTGAAGCACCTTGGTCTGGCAAAATTCATTCCCGAGAAAATGGACCGATTGAGCCAAGAAATTGACATGGAAAAAAACATCCTTTTCTATACTAGAAACGTCGAACTTGGGCAAGCGATTGATCATGTGTTTGAAACTGCAGAGACTACAATCTTAAACTCTGCGGAAGGAACCTTCACCGAAAAAGCGTTGCGTTTTTATATAAGCCCGGTTGCCGATGCTTCTGGCATTTCTGGCGTTGCGATAATTATTCGTGACGTCACAGAAATCATTCGGGCAGAAAACATTCGAAGTGAATTTGTAGCGAATGTGTCCCATGAGTTAAAGACACCAATTACTTCAATCAAAGGATTTGCCGAACTGTTGGCAAACGAAAAAGGGACCGCCAACCAGTATACAAAAGTGATTTTAGAGCAATCAGAACGTCTCCTAGAATTGATTGACGATATTTTATTATTATCTGAAGTGGAGAGCAAGACGAAGGACAGCAACATCGAACGAATCAATCTCACAGATTTGATTCAAGAAGTGATTCAAGTTGAAACAAATCAAATGAAGAAGAAAGAAATCACAGTTGATTTTTCTAGTGCGCCGATTTATATGCATGCAAATAAAAACACTATATTTGAACTATTATTAAACCTGATTGATAATGCGACTAAATATAATAATCAAGGTGGCAAAATCGAAATTAGCGTCATTGATTTGGACAAGGAAATTAAAATTAGCGTTTTTGATAATGGGATTGGCATACCCAAAGGCGATATAAATCGTATTTTTGAACGTTTTTATCGGGTCGATAAAAGTCGCTCTAAAAAGAGTGGTGGTACGGGTCTTGGCTTGTCGATTGTAAAACATATTGTGGAACTATATAAGGGAACGGTCATAGTTGAAAGTGAGATTGGTTCCTATACGAAGATTGTTGTTTCTTTACCAAAACTTTAAAAACACAAACGCTCTTTTTACGCAATGCTTACAGAATCAAGATATTAAATTTTCAAGAAATTTAATATGATTAGTCATGTAATGATTCATCAAATTTGATTTTACAAAGTAGACGTAGGAGGAAACGTAATGAAGAGAATGACGCTAATAATAAGTTTGATTTTAATGGTTGGCTTTGCATCTGGGTGTGCGACAAATAACAAGCAAGATTTAAAAAGTATTAACATTTCTGGATCCGCGATATTACAACCTTTGGTCCAAGAGGTTGCAAATCTTTACAATATGACAAACCAGGATATAAAAATAAGCATTCAAAGTGGCGGTTCACAAGAGGGATTCAAACGATTGCTTGCTGGCACAGATAATATGGCATCTTCAGATGTTAAGGCAGAAGACCTGATTTCTGTTGCTGACGCGGGAACGCTCGTTGGCAAGGAAATCTGTCTGAATGGGGTTGCTGTCATTATTGACACTAAATTTACCGCGGAAATGTCTGGAATTACACAACAACAACTCGTCGATATTTTTACTGGCAAGATTACTAACTGGAAGGACGTTGGTGGGCCAGATTTAGCGATCGCCGTTATTAATCGACCAGCACAATCTTCGATTAGGACCCTGTTCGAAAAGTGGGGTACTGGAGGCGTGAAAACAATCGATGGAAATACATCCTTGCAGACAGATGATTACATGACTATTATAAAAAATATTAATGCTACAAAGGGATCCATCGCGTATTTGGAAATTCCTTATTTAATCGACAATACAGGCAAGGTCGCTTCACTTTACATTGATAATGTGGATCCTTCCTTAGAGAATATTTATAATGGCTCTTATAAAATTTGGGGATATGAATATGTATACACCAAAAAA
>Ga0194063_10002996_pt1 | contig 10222 bp, 13 predicted proteins | sample SepL3720m_MetaG_FD_155459 | JGI IMG/M metagenome (GOLD analysis project Ga0194063, IMG submission 155459) | Anoxic zone freshwater microbial communities from boreal shield lake in IISD Experimental Lakes Area, Ontario, Canada - Sep2016-L373-20m | ecosystem: Environmental > Aquatic > Freshwater...
AACCTAGGATTATCTTCAATATTCTCATATTCTGTCTTACTTAAACAAAATGTATACAAAATAATTAACACTACTGAATTTAAATACCCTATATAATACTAGAGCACTCTATTTGATATTCTCGTTCTATTTTCTACTCTATCCCAACTTTCGCAGTTGTTCGTAGTTTGTAAAAAACAGTAAAAACAGCACAATAATTATTTATAACTCAAAAGTAGCGATCTCACCTGCTTCTCTGCCAGCGCTAGGGTGATCGCTTTGCTATTTAGTCTATAGCGCAGTCCAAAGGTGCCATCACGTCCCATCACGTCCACCAAATGCTCATTCCCGACCAGTTTGCGTGACAGGGCCGATAGTACGCCGCCCAGTTGCTTCTCGACGATCCCAGTTTTCCTCGCGATCTCGCGGGAGGGGACGACACTGTCCGGCCTACCTAGCATATAGCGCAACACTACTAGCTGGTTTCGCGACATCCGATTGAGAATAGAATCAAATGGTTTCTCCATACGTTCTATATTATCTATATTATCCAATCATTGCAAGTGGTCCATATTGTCTATTTATAGTTATCCCCACTTATCCACATCTCCTATAGCTCTATCACGATCGCACCTTCCTGGTCAGTCCGGCTCACCTGTGCACCTACTTGCTTCAGTCGCTGTAATGTTTCCATCGTCGGGTGCCCGTAGGAGTTTTTGGCGCCTACCGAGATCACTGCCCGTTCTGGTCTGATCTTTTCCAGGAATTCGAGGGTACTTGCATACTTTGATCCATGGTGACCTACTTTGAGTATATCTATGTCAGGTAAATTACCCTGCTCTATCATCACTTTCTCTGCCTGGTCACCAGAGTCACCAGTCAGGAGGATTTTCTTATTATCCTCTAGTAATAGTAGGACTACTGACCTTTCATTGAGATTACCCCTTTTAGCACTCACCCCCAGTATCTGCTCGCGTTTAGTATTATCCATTTGATCACTAAACACCGCCACATTTTCTTCTATTAGATCTGGTGGCCATAGTACTTTAAACTCGAGTTTATCTCGCCCAGTTGCCCCTACTACCCGTATCTCATCCCCCTGCTCTATCCCCTTCACTCCTATCCCTGCCTTCGCTAGTTTAGCTATCATCTTAGCTAGTGCATCACTACTATGGACCCCATCTGCCGTGACAAACTGCATCACCTCATATCTATCTACCACAGCCCCGAGTCCACTCATATGGTCACTATCAGTATTGCTCAGTACTATGAGCTCAATAGTTCGATCATAAAATGGCACATACTTCTCCAGACAGGCGAGTAGTTTTTGTTCACTGGGTCCACCGTCGATTAACACCTGGGTCTTACCTTTGATTATCAAGATCGCATCACCCTGCCCTACATCGCACATCACCATCTTGGCCTTGTCTGTTGGCATCTGGATGGTGACCACGATCACGAGTCCAAGCACTAAACCAATCACGTAAAATATGTATTTCTTCATAAAAATAACCTCGAACTGTCGATTGTTCCAAAAGAAAAAATTACGCAGGCGGGTAGCCGAGTACTAGGTGAATTTGCCACCAGGCAAATATCAACGGTTTTCGACTTGGAATAACGACAGCTCGAGTTCATATAGTTTTAACCAAACAATTCTATCACCCACACCACATACGCCAGGAGTGGATATGTCACCCATGCGACCACTTGTCCCCCCACGATCGTCAGAGCCGTCATCCCCATGATCAGCGGTATGGTAGGTAGTACGAGTATATTCACGAGGGGCGAAATCAAAGATACTCTCCCAAAGTGCCAGAGGATGACCGGCATCGTGGCGATCGTCGCCGCCAAAGTCGGATAAAGATAATCCTTCAAAAATTTATGAATGTTTAAATTTGAGAATTGGACCTGCCTGCGCAGGCAGGGAATTTGAAATTTATGATTATTAATTAACGGCTCTATATATAGTAGTCCAGCCGTAGCTACGAATGAGAGCTGGAATCCGATATCGATGAGCATCAGGGGGTTAATCATTAGCATCACCCCTGCCGTCACAAATAATAGTCTCTTGGCCTCTGCTGGCCTCCCGAAATAATAGGCTATCAAAGTTAGGCTCCCCATAATCCCCGCTCGCACGACCGATGCCGATCCACCAGATATTAGGACATAGAGGATTATACCCACAATCCCGATCCCTATCCCCACTCCCTTAGTCACAAGCACTCCAATCAGATTCATGAGCACTGTCGCCACGATCGAGACATTGTATCCACTAGCGGCCACTATATGTAGTGTGCCAGTCGATACTAGTGCCTGATAAAAATCTTGCGGCATCTGACCTTTGATCCCCAGGAGTATTCCTCCAGCTAGACTAGCCATCGGCTCAGGTAAATTCTTCTGCAATATTTTGACCCATCGCTCTCTCCACTGTCCCAGTACAATCATCACTTCCCCAACATACCCGGTGTGAAGGGCGCCCACACACCGGGTATGTGTGCACAAAATCTCTATTTCCGGATCGATCATTTTGATTTGCGTGACCTTACCCAGTATCCATTTAGGTTCCACTATCCCCTCAAACACTACCCTGCTACCAGGTATAATCTCTCTATAACCTCGCAAACTAATATACCAAATGCCACTACGTACGACAGTTTGTGCATCACGGTATTCCGGCCTATCCAAAATCGTCACACTATATCTGATCTTTGATTCTGCCTGCCACTCTCTCGGCAACGGGCTCGCCACGTTTACCCACCTCCACATAAACACCATTAAGAACAACGAACAGTAGAATATAGAATATCGATTAAATTGCATTCTGACTCATGTTCCGAGTACTCTTCATGATCGCCGTAAGTAATCTTCCCTCATCCAAAATCAAATCTCCCAACCTACTTACAGCTTCATACTTTAAATAACCAACATCGCGAGCAATATATATTTGATTCTCAAGCTCAGTCAAAGAACCCTTTGCCATGGCAAAAAAATGTATCTTATCTGGGATACTCAACCTTGAAAAACCTTCAGCAATATTTGAGCCAACCGAAATTGATGCTCTTCGCATCTGGTCAGTTAAGGAAAACTGTTCCTTTTTAGGAAATGAATCTGTACATTTATAAATGTACAATGTCAATTCATGGGCTTTTTGCCAAACAATCAAGTCTCTAAAATGTTTAATTAAACCCATAGCGCTTTGCCCTTTCAATATTCGATATTCTAGTTCTTTGTTCTAGTATACCGAGATTTGATTTTTGATTTTGTCATACACGCTTTGCGGTATCTTAGCCTTACTCACCAGATCATCAGTATTACTGTAAGGGCGATTATCCAAGATCAGCTTCGCTCTCGCCTCTCCGATCCCAGTCAACCCATCTAGCTCGCTTACGCTCGCTGTATTTATGTTTATTTTCGAATTCTTCGTAGGGGCGAGGTCTTCTCGCCCGTTTACTACCAAATTATTTTGTGATTTCTCTGGTATATATATCTTCCCCCCATCTTTGATTACTTCCGCCAAGTTTACTGACTTAGCCACCCACTCCCGGTCAGCACTAGCCGAGAGTCCGCCCGCCGACACGAGCACGTCCCCGATCCTAGATCCCGCTGGCAAAGTATATAGTCCTGGTTTTTCTACCGCCCCGGCTACATCGATAACTATCTGTGATTGCTGTACGCTGTTAGCTGTACGCTGTTCGCCTGAAACTATCTCCACCGTAGCTTTTTCTGGACTCAGCTGTCCCCACAAACCATAAATCAAAACTCCGGCCCCAATGATGCCGATCACTACCAAGATTCCAAACTGTTTTAAAAATATCACTATTTTCTCCACACTCTCACACTAGCAAATTTAACTCACGACTTCAACTTTATTAGTAATTACATCAGGCAACCTTTCTCGCCAACCATCTCTCCTTCGATTATGAGTTCCCACATCTGACCACCGTTTTTGTGCTGTTGAAAGTAAAAACGCAATTGAGGATTACAAGCTGACCGTAGTTTACAAAATAGCTCACAGATCATTTCAGCTTGCTCTCTAGCTTCTTTTGGAGTTTCTTCACCTATCTTACAAATTCCCGACTCCACTATTTTTTCCATCCAATTATTATCTCAGGCTTGTCTATAGGAGAAGTAGTTACACCACCAAATTCACCAGTTTACCTGGCACGAAAATCGCTTTCTTGATCTCACTAGTTAGCCATTTACTGATCTTGTCATCTTTCTTCACCACTTCAAGCACTTTATCTTGGTTCCCTGCATCTGGACTACTGACTTGCACTGTACCTCTCAGTTTGCCGCTAATCTGGACTGCTATGGTCACCATCACCTCATCGACCCCTTCTATCTTGCTTACGTCCGGCCAGTTGTAGCTACCGTTGGCCGTAGGCCGTATGCTATTTGCTGTCTCAGGTGCAAACAGCGATAACAAACTGGCAAACATATTTAGGTGTTCTTTAGACAAAACCATCTCAGGCTCGCGCCACGTATTGATAAACTCCATGAGTCCAGCGATAGAAGTATTAAACTTCTGGTTTAGTACCCCATCTTCTACCCGTGCCACAAGTGTTTTGAGTTTTACAGCCAGTAGGGGCGAGGTCTTCTCGCCCGTTTTCCCCGCCATTTCCATTGTTTGCTTGATTCTGCCGAGGAATCTGACTTGTCCAGATATTGCCCCCGAGTCCCAAGCTATCGACTGATCCCATGGCCCCATAAACATCTCATACATCCGCACGCTGTCGCTACCATATTTTGCGACCATATCGTCAGGATTGACCACATTCCCGATCGATTTACTCATCTTCTTGCCGTCTTCGGCTAGCACTAGCCCGACCGAGCGCAGACGTAAAAATGGCTCGGGGAAATCCAAGATTTTCAGGTCTTGTAAAACTTTCACCCAGAAGCGAGCATAAAGTAGATGCAGGACTGCATGCTCTGCCCCACCCAGGTACCAATCTACGGGGGACCATTCTTTGATATATTTCTTGGCATCATTTAGATTGTTAATTTTTTCTCCAGCCTGTTTGGCCGCCCAGAATGGGAAAGCGAGGAAATACCAGCATGATCCTGCCCAGTTTGGCATGGTATCAGTCTCACGTTTAGCTGGACCACCACACTTGGGACAGGTCGTATTCACCCAGTCCTCTACCCGTGATAATGGTGACTCACCTGTCTCAGTTGGCTCGTACGACTTGAGTGTCGGCAACTCTAGTGGCAGCTGATCTTCAGGCACGGGTACGACAGCCACCATCTCACCATCTTTTTCTACAACATCAAATTCATTATTTATTTGAGAATTTGAGAATTTAGGATTTGTGATTTTTTTTGCACATTCTGTACAAAAAACCAGTGGGATCGGCTCTCCCCAATATCTTTGGCGGGAGAATACCCAGTCGCGCAGATGATATGTAGTTTCTTTTTTCGCTACATTCATCTTTTCGAGTTTAGCTAACACTTCCTCATAGTTGTCTAGCTCTAGTTCTTTGACTGGCAAGCCAAATTTCGTAGCAAAAGCCAGGTCTCGCTCATCGTATTGTGGTACTCCCATCACTGCTCCAGTACCCACATTGGCTAGGGCATAGTCAGCGACCCACACGGGGATTTCTTCTTCGTTAAAAGGATTAGTGGCTTTCATCAGAGTATCGACGCCAGTCTTATCCTTCTCTCCTTCGAGACGTGCTTGTTCCGATTTTTGCAACGCCATCTCGACGTAACTCTTTACTTCCTCGCTGGCTTTAAAGCCTTTCACTATAAAGTCTTTGATTAGCTCTGGGGCTACCACCACAAAAGTCACTCCATTGATCGTATCTATTCTGGTCGTAAACACTTCAAGCTCTTTAATTTGAGAATTTGAGAATTTTTGATTTGTGATTTGAAATTTAACTCTCGCCCCCTCCTTCTTCCCTATCCAGTTACGTTGCATCTCGAGGATTCCCTTTGGCCAGTCGAGTCCTTTACGCTCTGGATCGAGTTTCTTCCCCTCGATATGGAGATCTATATCCAAGTCATTCAAAAGTCTTTCAGCATACGAAGTTATGCGCATCACCCACTGGGGCAAGAGTTTCTTCCCTACCACTGTCCCACATCTCTCATGGGTCCCATCAGCTAATACTTCTTCGTTAGCTAGTCCAGTCAAACACTTGGGACACCAGTTGATTGCCACCTTCTCGCGATAAACGAGTCTTCGACCCTGATCATCCTTTTTGCCGTAGAGCTGGAGGAAAATCCACTGGGTGATAGCGTAATAGCTCGGGTCAGTAGTCGCAAACTCTCTCTCCCAGTCAAAGTCGAGGGACAAGTTCTGCATCTGCTTCTTGAAATTAGCGTAGTTGTGGGGCACCATCTCTTGCGGGATTTTCTTGGCTTTGATCGCCGCATTCTCAGCCGGCAGTCCAAACGCATCCCAGCCCATAGGAGAGAGAACAGAATGTTCTCTCGGAAATCCTAGGGCGCGTGAGCCGCCCAAAGGATAGGAGACATTTTGTTTCATTTTAAAATATCTTGCCATCACGTCGCAGGCGGTGAATATCCGCACGTGACCGACGTGGAGTCCTTCGCCAGATGGATACGGGAACATGCCGAGGATATAAGTCTTAGTCATGAGCCTATTTTACAACAAATCATCAATATTACTTCAAAATATCCTAACTAGTGTCCGAAACACAGCCACAACCAGGAGGGGCGAATACAGGGCGGTATTTAACAAATCCCCGTGATGCACAGCACCCATCAATTGACTAATGTCAGCAGCTTTTTTTGCATTTTGGTCTGCTGCGGCCTCTGACCACATTCTATTTAACTCAACTACTATTCCGTTGTTTCCTTTTTTTCCACTTTCAATTTGCATCTTGTAGGCTACTGTAAAGGAAAAACAAAATTATCTAAATGCTTCACCAATACGCACTATTACTTATCAATATGTGTCATATTTAACATCAGTTCAATTATCTCTTGCCCAACTTTTATTCCAAAAAAATGTTTATCACCTTGTCTAACTAAACTTGGAATTGATCCTCCAACTTCTCTCCAATTATTTTTCGGCTCTTTTTGACGCTCCAATTTAGCAAGCACGGCTTTTTCTACATCAATCGGACGAAACATTTTAGTTTTTCCCTTTTTTTCAGGAGTCAAAATTCCAAATGCAATCATTCCTCCCACGTCACTTCTACTTGCAACGACAGGTTCCAAAATCTTTAAAAAATCTTCCATGCCAAAACACGTATCTGAAGCAGCTAGGCCATTAAACGCATTTTTTGCAGCTTGGGTTATTTTTTCTGGATTATCTTGCTCTGGACTCATCATAGTCTAGCTATTCTAACAGACACCCAGACCTGGTCAAGCTAATATTACTGTATTATACTTACCTCAATGCCCAAACATTTTTTCCTCCACACCGTTCTCCTGATCGCCTCGGTCGCTGGCATCTTCTTTTGGCTCTCCTCTCCACTTGCTACTTCGACCCTTCAACTGGTCGCGATCCTCGTCCTCCTCTACTTTGGTTCCCACTGGCTCAGGAGCAAAAAACCCAAGTGGTTCCATCGTAGTGCCATCACCATGGACATCACCATCCTCACTAGCATGATTCTCCTCTTAGTCACGGAGACTGGCGCCCTCACCTCCCCCTTCTTCTTCCTCTGTTACTTCCTCCTCTTTGGCGTCGCCATGCTTTACGAGATCGAGGCCACGCTCGTCCTGACTGGTGTTTTTATCCTCTACTTCCTCTTCCTTCCCACGACTGATTTAAACGACCTCGCCCACCTCTCCGAGCTCGTCGCCCTCATCATGATCACCCCACTCGCCATCTTTACCGGTCATCAATACGAAAATAGTCTCGAGGAGAAACAAGCCAAGATCATGCTGGCTAAACACTTAGGTAGCGAAGAAACAGATACTCTCATCTTCCTCTCCCTCAATCTCAAAAAGACTCTCATCTCGGCTCTCGATACTCTCTCTCTGGTTATCCCGCAGGAAAAAGTCAGATCAGTCAAAACCAATCTCCAAACTCTCTACGAAGATCTGAAGAATCTCTACCGTTCTGCCGACGAGCTCCAGTCTACTATCGATCGTGAAACCGATGATCGCCATCTTTAATTAGTTTCGTACGAAAGTGTCACCGATACCGAGACTTCACTACTACCTGGTTCGATTGGTGTGGCAGTTTTGGCATTCATATCTCCCCCACCAGTGATAGGCAGAGCCTCACGCATCAAATAGTTTGGTGATCGATTTGATCCTTCTACCACATTGACGATTCTCCCTAGTCTCATCCCAGCTAGTCCGGCTAGTTCTTCCGCTTTGGCTTTAGCTTTATCGATAGCTAGACTCCTAGCCTCTTTGACGGTCTTATTCATGAGTTCATCAGATAATCCAAATGTCGGTCCAGATACGTCGTCTAGTCCGAGCTTCCCGATCAGATCCATCACGGGTGAAACCTGCTCTAGATCGCGCACCACTACCGAGACATTGGCATACGCCCTATACAGATTTTTATTGTTGTAATCAGGGTAATAGTTGTATCCGGTGGTCTTAATATCTTTTTCGTTGATACCCATCTCTTTGAGTGATTTGGTCAAGCTCGCCATTTTTTTGTTGACAGCTTCCTGGACTTGTTTGAGATTTAGTCCTTCCTCTTGTACACCCATACTGAGTACCGCTTGGTCAGGCACGACAACTACTTTACCCTCGCCCGTTGCGTCAAAAGTACTCATTTTCTGGGTCTGCGTCACGCTGATAGGTAGTGCTCCGATCCATTTGAAATATGCCCCTGCGGCACCTGCCACAATTATCGCTACCATCATGATCTCTAACATTTTTTTAAGCATATCTACCTCCTATTCATTCCAATATAGCACAGTTATCATCTCTTCCCGATTGTTTTTTTGTGCAGTGCAGGGTCGAACCTTTAAAGAAAAATGACGAGTACACCATCACGAGGAAATTTTTCCTGAAGTGAGCTTCGCACAAACAAAAATAGTCGGGAGGAGATTAATCATCACCGACCATTGACAACCATCCGTCACCTATGTCATATTGAATACATGCCTAGCAAATTATTACTGCGCAACTTCGAGCCAGCCACCTATTACACTCTCGAGCATCGTGCCAAAAAGGGTACCGAATTGTTTCGAAACGACGCTGACTACCAGAACTTCGTCCTCCTCCTCTCCTACTATCTCCGCTTCCCCGATGCCACGCCACTCTCTTGGGTCAAACGTTTGACTCCGCAGACGGTGATCGCCAAACGTAATGCTTCTCAGTTTGGGGCTTCACCCGTCAATCTCCATGCTTTCCTTCTCCTGCCTGACCGCTTCTATCTCGTGCTCAAAGAAAACATCGGTGGTGCCAAGCCGGGCATCAGCAATCTCCTGCGTCGCCTCTCTGTCGGCTACGCCATGCACTACAACAAAACCTACGGTGTCACTGGTACCATTTACCAAGGCAAATATCGGATGAAACCAGTCGAGCAAAACAAACTAGTAGAGCATATCGACTCGCTCCACCACCAAACAGAAGTCAACGATACCTTCCTCGCCTCACCTCTTCACTCTTCTCGCTCGGACTACGTCAACACCTCTCGCCCCTGGATCACCCCTATCCCCTCAGTCAACTAAGCAATTCTATTGATATTTAGAAAGAATTATTACCAAAGTTGTCGATCGTTCCAATCACATAGACAAGTAGATATAAATTACATAAAACTGATTGCACTGTTCAAAGGAAAACATTACGCAAAGATCAGGCGAGCTGGTGTCGCCTTAGGCGACTCGCCTGACTGCGTACGAGAAAAATCTGGCGCTGGCCAGATTATTTCGGTTTTCTAATTTGAATAGGCAATCAGTTTTACACTTTTAGATCTCGACCGATTCCCAGTGTTCGATCCTCGGTTCATCCCCATCGAGATACACCCCCATCACATCCACTCTCACCCTTCCCTCCCAGCCGTATTCTAGACACCATACCTCCCCCATTTTCTTCACTTGCTCTATCTTCCACGCATTCACCATCTCCCACGGCTCACCATATTTATCCGTTGTTTTCGTTTTTACTTCGACAAACACAACAACTTCATCATTTTGAGAATTTGAGAATTTAGGATTTGTGATTTTACAAATGATATCCACTTCCCCCCACTTGCTCCGGTAATTTCGCGCCAGGATCTTGTATCCTTTTTGTATCAGATGCTCTGCCGCCAAGCTCTCGCCCCTATTCCCCGTCAGCTTATTGTCTTGCTTCCCCATACATTTAATAT
>Ga0194063_10002997_pt1 | contig 10220 bp, 8 predicted proteins | sample SepL3720m_MetaG_FD_155459 | JGI IMG/M metagenome (GOLD analysis project Ga0194063, IMG submission 155459) | Anoxic zone freshwater microbial communities from boreal shield lake in IISD Experimental Lakes Area, Ontario, Canada - Sep2016-L373-20m | ecosystem: Environmental > Aquatic > Freshwater >...
GTCCCGATGACTGATCATAAACGCGACCCCGGATCCGTTTCTGCACACCCGGATCCGGGGGATCGGGAATCGGCACCTCCACCGGCTCGCAAACGCCGTAGTCGTAGTTTTCGTCGAAATCTTCGTAGCCGCCGAAAACGGCCTTTCTGCCCCACCAATGCCATGAACCACAGACTCTGTCGTTGCCGTACTGGCCGGTCGTATGTTGGGCATAGCCTTCCTCTGTCACCGAATCAAAACTATAGGGACCGTGCAGATGGCCATACGCATAGACAGAATGTTGGACATAATTTTGCCAGTCCCACTGGGAGTACTCGGTGGCGGGCCCCTGGAGCAGACCATACACATAATTCATCTCCCTTGCCAATTTTCCATTCGGGTACCAGGTGCGGGCCGGGCCGTGCCGCACCCCATTACAAAAGGTGTATTCAGTAAGGGGAACCCCATTGGTTTGCCATTCCTGGGCCAGCCCGTGCAGAACGTCGTTGCGATAGTGCCATGACACCCGTTTCACGCCATTGTCATACCATTCCTCGGACAGTCCATCCCGCATCCCATGCTTGTAGGAGGTGCGCGTCATCATCACACCATTCGTGTACCAGTACGTGGTCAAACCATCGGAGAGGTTGTCGACATCCGAGTTGTACTCTCGTGCCATGACGGTATAGTTTGGCCAGTGGTATAACCAGCGGGTCCACGATTCCAGTTCCCCTGTCAGATGCCAGAACTGCTCTTCATTTTTACGCCCGTTTTCGTTGGCCCGGAACAGATGAAGAAGCGCGCCTTCGACATACTCGGACTCCTCCTTGAGCACGTGGTTCGGATACCACGCCGAGCAGAGTCCATGAAGCGAACCTCCCTTGTACCGGCGGACATACTCCTCCGACCCGGTACCATACCAGGATCGTTCCATGACAAGAACCGAGTCCTCGTAATCGTATCGGTAACGCATCAGCGTGCCAGTGAAGTCATAATACATCTCCGAACGGCGGGTTTCGCTTCCTCCCTGATAGGTCTTGGTCAGCGTGGGATAACCCTGTTCATTATTCTCGATGTACTCGCCTTCCGGCATCCCTCCGCTGTAACGGGCGCTTACGTGAAGTTGCCCGTTTTCATACCAGGTCTTGTAGTCGCCATCCAACACGCCGTGGCTGTAGGAAATCTCACTTTGCGGTTGATAGGGCGAGCAGTACCACTGCCGCCACAGACCGTCGTACTGGCCCTCAGAATACGACCCTTCCATAGACAACTGAGACGCGGAACACCAGGCCCGAACCGGCCCGTTCGGCACATTGTCAACAAAGAGCGACTCGTAGGTTTTGTTGCCCGAGGTGTCGTAGTAGCGAACCCACCCGCTGACCGCCCCGTTGGAATAGCTAACCTCCGACGAGGGACTACTGTTATCATAGTAGTATGTTTCGTTCCCGTTCCGGATCCCATAACTCAAGGTCACGGTCCAGTACAGGGAACCATCCAACCGCCACTGCGTTTGCACGCCGTGCTGCACTGAACCTGACTCCGTCTGCAGGTAAATCCACTGGTAACGGCCATAGGCGTCAGTGTAATCGTTGGTGTAGATGGTACCAACAGGGTAATCGGCAAACGACACTCCGGCTAACCCCATTAACAAAAGGACTGTCCATACGCGTCGACTCATCGGAACTGCGCTCCTTCCTCATGTTGAGATCTTGCCAGAAACCCTCGCCTTGCACAAGCGCCGGGACGGGGGATCGGGTCCTGCTTGCGCCATTCGGTTGGGCCTGGGGGAGGATCGGGGTCACTTAGGGGAGGATCGGGGTCAGCCCTTAAAGGAGGATCGGAGGATCGGGGTCAGCCCTTAAATGATAAAAACGACTTGATAGATGGAGATGAAAGGGAGTAGCGTTGAGGGATGGCAAGGAAACTGAGGGTAGAATATGAGGGAGCGATCTATCACGTGGTGATCCGCGGAGTGGAACGGCGAAGGTTGTTTGACGATGATGCGGATCGGGAGCGGTTTATTGGGCGGCTGTCGAAGTATGCGCAAGATATGGAGGTGCGGCTCTATCTGTTTTGTGTGATGTTGAACCATGTGCACCTTTTGCTGGAAACGCCCGGCGGGAATCTTGTAAAGAGAGGATCGGGGTCAGCCCTTAAATGATAAAAACGACTTGATAGATGGAGATGAAAGGGAGTAGCGTTGAGGGAAAGAGAGGATCGGGGTCAGCCCTTAAATGATAAAAACGACTTGATAGATGGAGATGAAAGGGAGTAGCGTTGAGGGATGGCAAGGAAACTGAGGGTAGAATATGAGGGAGCGATCTATCACGTGGTGATCCGCGGAGTGGAACGGCGAAGGTTGTTTGACGATGATGCGGATCGGGAGCGGTTTATTGGGCGGCTGTCGAAGTATGCGCAAGATATGGAGGTGCGGCTCTATCTGTTTTGTGTGATGTTGAACCATGTGCACCTTTTGCTGGAAACGCCCGGCGGGAATCTTGGGCAGTATATGCACCGGCTCCAGACGGCCTACACGGTGTATTACAACATGCGGCATGGTCGCGCAGGGCATCTGTTTCAAGGGCGTTACAAGGCGATCTTGGTGGAAGGCGATGAGTATTTGCTGAAGTTGAGTCGGTATATCCACCTAAATCCAGTAAAGGTTGGAAGAGTGAAGCAATTGCCGCTGCCGGAACAGGTTCAGGAATTGCGTAGATATCCCTGGAGTAGTTATCGGGGATATTTGGGGAAAACGAAGGCTGTTGATGGGTTGGACGAGAAGCCTCTGCTGGCTATGATGGGAGGAGGAAAAGAAGTCCGGCGAGACTATGGGCGATATGTGGAACTGGGGTTGGTGAAGAAGGATGAGGAACTTGCGGTGCTGAAAAAACAGGCGAAGTGGGGGATCGGGAGCAATGAGTTTTCAGAGCGGGTACAGACGTTGTATGAAGAAAAGATCCGAGCCTGCCGACAGACGGAGGATGTGTCGTTCCGTCGTGAGCAGTGCGGGAGTCTTGCTGTAAAAGAGATCGTGGGGGTGGTTGGGACGGCGTTGGAATTGGAGCCTGGCTGGGAGCGGGACCGGCGTCAGGATATGATTCGCGCGGTGGGTGCATCCATGTTGTGCAAGTACGGTGGCTTGAGTCAACGGAAGGTGGCTGGGATAATCGGGGTGACGACGGGGGCGGCGGTCAGTATTCAGTTGAAGCGGTTGGAGCAGGCGCTAAAGATGGATAAGGCGCTTGAGGGGCGTGTGCATCATATTGAAGGGATTCTGGTTGGCCTGAGGCAGAAAGCCAAAGAGGCGTCAAATTTATCATTTAAGGGCTGACCCCGATCTCGTGTTGACCCCGATCTCGCCTCGTCAGTATCCCTATGATGTGTTCGCGCCAATCAGATCATTGGCCATTGACATCACGAATAAGTTGGGCGACCATACGAAGATGCTCAGAGGAGATGCAATAACAGCCATGACATCCAAAGAACGTGTTTTGACCACATTTGCCAACCGGGAAGCAGACCGGGTTCCGATCAATTATTTTGGCAATCCCGGCATCGACCGGCGGATGAAGGCGCACTTCGGGCTCGAACCCGATGATGCAGAGGGTTTGCGGCGGGCGCTTGGCGTGGATTTCCGCGGCGTCGGGGCCCGCTACACGGGGCCAAAACTGCATGCGGATATCCCCGAGCGCGGGGTGCAGGCCGATAACTGGGGGATCCACCGGCGATACATCGAACACGGAAGCGGCGGCTATTGGGACTTCTGCGACTTCCCGTTGCGCGAGGCCGATGAGGAAACGGTTGCCAACTGGCCGATGCCGGATCCGGATGCCCACGACTATTCGCATGTCCAAAAGCGCTGCCAGGAAATGAAGGAATATGCCGTTGTTGTCGGCAATCCGGGGCTTGGGGACATTATCAACAGCAACGGCATGTTGCGCGGCATGGAGCAGACGCTCGTGGATCTGATCACCGGGGATCCGGCGGGGATGCTGCTGGCCAAACGCCGCACGGAGATCAACCTGGAGATCACCCGCCGCATCCTTGAGGCGGCTCAAGGCGGGATCGACTTCATGTGGATGGGCGAGGATCTCGGAACCCAGATTTCCCCGATTATCAGCCTCGACCTCTATCGCGCGGTCATCCGCCCGTTGCACCAGCAATTCGTGGATCTGGCGAAGCGCTTCAACCTGCCCGTCATGATTCACACGTGCGGGTGCAGCAGTTGGGCCTACGAGGATTTCATCGAGATGGGCATCAACGTGGTCGATACCCTCCAACCCGAGGCCGCCCACATGTCGCCCGAGTACCTCAAGAAGACCTTTGGCGGTCGGCTGGCCTTCCACGGCTGTATCAGCACCGCCGGGCCGGTCGCGACCGGCACCGTCGAGGAGACCATTGCCTATTGTCGGCGGACGCTGGAGATCATGATGCCCGGTGGCGGCTATTGTTTTGCTCCAACGCATGACCTGCAGGACAATTCGCCGACCGAAAATGTTGTGGCGATGTACGAGGCCGGGCGCGTTTACGGGAAATACTGAACAGAATTGGGGACAGCAATCAGTTAATTAAGGAGAGGTTTCCAGGATGCAAAAGAACAGGGCGATTAAGTGGTTTCAGGTCGCGGGTGTGGTTGTGGTGAGCGCGATGGCGGCGATGGCCGCAAGCGACAAACAGGCTGTCGTGGCGGCCAGTCAGCCAAAGGCGATGGACGAAGGCTCCGCCGGTGGAGTCGGGTTGACGGTTAAAGCGGGCTCCCTGGGCGGGGGATTGGAAGCCACCATCGGCGCCAGTGATTATCTTGGATTTCGTGTCGGCGTGAACGCCATGAATCTGAGTCCCTCCGCGACCCGTGATGAGGGAAAGATCACAACCGATCTGGAATGGCTCTCCTATGGTGCCCTGGTTGATTTGCATCCCTTTGGCGGCGGATTCCGGATCAGCGGCGGCGGATTAATCAATAAGAACAAGTTCAAACTGAAGGCGGATCTGACCAAGGAGGTTACACTGGACGGACAGGAGTATTCCCTCTCTGACCTGAATGGAGCGGTGACCTTCAGCGAATTGGCGCCCTATGCCGGTATTGGATACGGCAATGCGGTGGGCGCTGACGGACGCTGGCATTTTTCCTGCGATTTCGGCGTGATGTTCCAAGGCTCCCCGAAGATCAGCGCCAGCGCAACAGCCTCCGATCCCGCCATCCAGGGCATTGTGGACGATGCATTGGCCAGGGAAGTTGCAGATATTCAGGACGATGCCAATGCGTTCAAATATTATCCGGTCATTTCCGTGGGCGTGTCTTTCCGGTTCTGAGGCGGGAGTTGCGATCAGGGCAGGTGGTGACTCGCGTGCCACGCCTTGACCCCGAGGCCCAGCAGGGCCAGGGCCAGAACCAGGCACAGGGCCTGTTTCTCGCCTTGTGTGAGCATGAAGATTGACCGAGTCAACTCGCTAAACCCTTTTCGCATGCGCCTCATGGGGTGGCGACGATATTGACGAGTTTTCCGGGGATCACAACCACCTTGCGGAGAGTTAGCCCGTTCAGCAACGCCTTCACCGAATCCTGCGCCATGACATGCGCTTCAACGGCTGCGGGGGTTAGACGGGTCGGGATCACCTCGCGGCCCTTGATCTTGCCGTTAAGTTGGATGACAATCTCCACCTCGTCCCGGGCCAATGCCTTTTCGTTCACCTTCGGCCAGGGCGCGGTAAGGATGCTGGGCGGGTGCCCCAGTTCGCCCCAGAGTTCCTCGGCGATATGCGGGGCGAAGGGGGAAATGAGGATGACGAGCGATTCGATGGTTTCCCGGTAAACGGCCTTGCATGGGTCACTGCTGTTCGCCTCGACCTTAAGGAGTTCAAGGGCGTTCGTCAGTTCCATGATTTGGGCGATGGCCGTATTGAACTGGAAGGCGCCCTCCAGGTCATGTGTGATTTTGGCAATACTCTCGTGCAGTTTCCGGTAGAGATTCCGTTCCGGTGTCGCCATTTTCGCCAGATCCGGCGTCAATCCCCTGGCCGCAAGAAGCAGATCCCGGGTTTCATAAACCCGGCGCCAGATGCGGCGGAGAAACCGGCAGGATCCCTCCACGGCGGCATCGTTCCACTCGGCATCTTTTTCCGGCGGGCCGATGAAGAGTGTATAGAGCCGAACCGTGTCGGCGCCATACTCGCGGATCAGTTCATCCGGCGAAACGACGTTCCCCTTGGACTTCGACATCTTGTAGAGTTGACCGTCTTTTTCACTGCGCTTGCAGATCATTCCCTGGGTGAAGAGGGCATTGAACGGCTCGCGGAACGAGCAGGTTCCGGCATCGTGAAGAACCTTGAGAATAAAGCGGGAGTAAAGCAGGTGCAGGACGGCGTGCTCGATGCCTCCGATGTACTGGTCAACCGGTAGCCAGTAGTCTACGTCCGCCTTGTTGTAGGCCACCGTGTTGTCGCGCGGATTGACATAGCGCAGATAATACCAGCAGGAGCAGATCCATTGGGCCAGCGTGTCGGTTTCCCTGCGGGCCGGCTTGCCGCAGGTTGGGCAGGTCGTGTTGATGAATCCCTCGTGGAAGGACAATGGATTGCCGCGCTCGGACTTGAAGTCCACGTCATCGGGCAGCAGAACCGGAAGATCCTTTTCCGGAACCGGCACGGCGCCGCAGACGGGACAATGGATGATCGGAATCGGAGAGCCCCAGTAGCGCTGGCGGCTGATCAGCCAGTCACGGATACGGTAATGGGTGGTGAACTCGCCGAAGCCGCCATCTTTGGCATGTTGGATGATATCCGTCATGGCCTCTCGGTTGTTCCGTCCATCAAACGGTCCGGAGCCGACCATGGTGCCGTCCTCGACATAGGCCTCTTTCATGACCTCAGCCGCCAGGGGGTTGTCGGGGTTTTGAATGACCACCTTGATGGGCAGGCCATAGGTTTTGGCAAACTCGAAGTCGCGCTGGTCATGGGCCGGTACGGCCATGACGGCGCCGGTGCCATACTCCATCAGTACATAATTGGTGATCCAGAGCGGGGCCAGTTCGCCGTTGTAAGGATTGCGCACATGGAAACCGGTGAACACGCCTTCCTTCCTGGTCGCCTCATCGGTGCGTTCCGCGGCGGAGACCATCTTCTCCCGTTCAACGAAAGCCTTGATCCCGGCGGCGAGAGGATTGTTTTTCAGCAGGGACTCCACCAGCGGGTGTTCCGGGGCAAGGGCCATGAACGTAACCCCGTAGATGGTATCCGGTCGCGTGGTGAAGACCGGGCATGGGTCGTCGGTCTCAGCGATTGAGAATTCAATTCGGGCGCCGGTGGAACGGCCAATCCAGTTACCCTGCATGGCGCGCACCTTCTCCGGCCACTTGTCGAGCAGGTCGAGGTCGTCGAGCAGTTTGCCTGCATATTCGGTGATCTTGAAAAACCACTGGGTAAGATCCTTCTTGACCACCTTGCGTCCGCACCGTTCGCAGGTGCCGTCGGAGTTTACTTCCTCATTGGCGAGGGTGGTGCAGTAGTCGCACCAGTTAACCGGGGCATTCTTCTGGAAGGCCAGACCGCGTTTGTGGAGTTGGAGGAAGACCCACTGCGTCCACTTGTAGTAGTCCGGATGGCAGGTGGCCAGTTCACGGTCCCAGTCATAGGCGATACCCCAGGACTGGAGTTGGCGTTTCATCTGTTTGATATTCGAGTAGGTCCATTCCTTCGGGTGGACGCCGCGCTGCTTCGCGGCATTCTCGGCGGGCAGGCCGAAGGCATCCCAGCCCATGGGGGAGAGCACGCGGAAACCCCGCGCCATCTTGTAGCGGGTCACGGCGTCGCCGATGATGTAATTGCGGCCGTGCCCGACATGCATGGTGCCGGAAGGATAGGGGAACATGGTCAGGCAATAGTACTTCTTTTCATGGATCGAGGTGTCCACCTTGAACACGCCTTGGTCGGTCCAATACTTCTGCCACTTGGGCTCAATGGTCTCAAAAGGATACTTTTCGTTCATACTCGTCTGGCTCCCGCAATAAAGACGGTAGAATATACGCCAATCCAGACGGGATTCAAGAAGAAGGGCGAGTGCTTGACACAGTCACTGTTCGGTCTATGCTTGCTGGCATTCTTGAGTGTTGATTGGGTGAACTGAAGCACAGGAGGCCGCAGTGGAAATTGTTATTGGAGTCGGGCTTGGGGTCTTGGCGTGGATCATCGTACGCTGCGTTCTGCTGGGGTTTTACACGGTGGATCAGAACCAGCGGGCCGTGAAAACAGTTTTCGGGCGCGCCCAGCGGGTTGGGACCTTGACGACTCTGGATGACCCCATTGCCGAGTCGCTGCGGGACGACGAGAAAGACCGGTATAGCTTTCCGCAAGTCCGGGTGATTATGCCCGGAGGGCCATACTTCAGGTGGCCTTGGGAAAAGATCCATAAGGTCTCTGTGGCCACCGAGACTGCCAATATGGCCTTTGATCCGCAAGCACCCCAGGCTAACCAGCATGGAACCGTGCTGGAAGCCGTGACCAAGGACCAACTGAATACAGGGTTGTCGGGCCAGATCCGGTATCAGGTATCTGAGCGGAATCTTTATGCGTACCTTTTTGGAGTGGCGAATCCGATTGCGCATGTCATGGGGTATTTTGTTTCCGTGTTACGGGAAAGAATCGCCACATTCGAGGCGCCGGGCAAGAAGGAGGCGGATGCGATTGCCGAGGCGGTTTCCGTCGAGGGTATCTCCATCAATGACCTCCGCAAGAACCTCCGCGATTTGAATGAGCATATGGATCATGAATGCGAGTGCTCGCAAGCCCGTTACGGAATTCTTCTGGATGCGTCGCTCATTACCGGAATCGATCCGCCACAGGAGGTTGAGTCGGCACTGGCGGCGATCAATACGGCGCATAACCAGGTCTCCTCTGATATCAGTCTGGCAACAGCCGCGGCAGACCAGCGGATTGTCGAATCCCGCCGTGCCGTCGAGATTGAAACCTTGAAGGCCGAGGCGGAGGTTGAACCCTTGCGCCGCCTGGCGGCCCAGCTCACAGAGTTGAAGCGTGGCGGCGGAAAGGCATCGATGGGTGCCTATGTCAGGAATGCCAAACTGGCGTTATTCTCCCAGGCTAACCGGATTATCACGGGGGTACGGTCATGAACATCGAACTCACTCTGATAACGGCGGTGGTATCCTTTTTCGCCATTCTAATTGGCTTGCCGGTTTTGCTTGCGGTGATCCGCGTCCTCGGCGTCTATGCGATTGTGAACGAGCGCACATGTCACGTGTATGTGCTCTTCGGCAAGGTCATCGGCATTTTGGACGAGCCGGGACTCAATTTCCTGTTGCCGCGTCTGGGGTGGAAGGCCCTTTTTGTCCAGTGGCTGGGACGGTGCCAGATTACGGATATGCGGTTGGATCAGGAGTATCTGCGCAGTCAGCCGGTGAACTCGGAAGAGGGGGCGCCCATGGGTATCGGGATCTGGTACGAGATGTTCATCAGTGACCCGGTTGCCTATCTGTTCAAGAACATCGATCCGCGGGGGTCGCTGGCGGCCAATGTCAGCAATTCCACGGTCCGGTGTTTGAGCAATCTGCCGCTGGCGAAGATGCTGGTTGACCGCCATGCCATGAGTCGGACGGTACGCGAGGAGGTTACGCCCAAGTCGAACGAGTGGGGATATCAACTCGGCTCCATCTATATCCGCAAGGTGCATTTCCGTGATCCCGAGATGATCCGGCAGATCGAGAGCAAGGTGGTGAACCGTCTGCGTCAGGTCACTGCGGCGATCAAGCAGGACGGGGTGAACCAGGTGAGTATCATCACGAGCACGGCGGAGCGCCAGGCGGCGGTTGAGTTCGGCAAGGCGGCGGCGGTACGGCCGGACATTGTCGGAAAAGCCATGGCCGAGATCAGTCGTGATGACGAGGTGTCCGAACTCATGTTTGAACTACTCGAGACGCAGCGAATTGTGGAGGGCGAGGCCAACCTCACGCTGGTTCGGGGGCCGGAACAGGCCCTGCTTGCGAACCTCCTGGCTTCCGAGCCTGTTGCCCGGAAATCAGCGCCGTCCTCCGGTTAAGTAACGCACGGATAGCAGAATCTATTCATATTCTATTCATTTGTGTCAATCAAATCTAGTGTGTTGTAACTGCGATTCAGACACTGGGGAGGGGCCGACCGGGTTCTGTCCCCTCGGCCCGGCGATTCGAGTCGCCGAAGCCACCATGACGATTGGGCATGTGGCGATTGCGGTCTGTTAAGACAGGTGTTGG